>WNFV01005658.1_pt1 | contig 19652 bp, 16 predicted proteins | sample 5400101 | NCBI WGS metagenome assembly WNFV01 (sample SAMN13153361, study PRJNA577476) | soil metagenome | isolation source: 115 cm soil or saprolite under grassland replicate 1 | place: USA:California | collected 2016-06-15 | reverse complement strand
CAGTCGCGTTGAAGAACTGTACGTTCAAGCGTTTCGGCAGCGCTAATGATGGCGGATACCTGATGTGCGAGAATTTGATTGAGCCACTCGATGCAGGCTACTCGTACGGCGTTGGCAGGAACGACGACTGGGGGTGCGAGGTGTCGCGCCGGTATCACGTCCCGGTGTATGAGTATGATTGTTTTGATCCCGCGCATCCAACCTGCAATGGAGGCACCTTCGTGTTTCACGACGAATGCGTCGGCGATCAGACCGGCTACAGGGAGTCGCGTTTCTTCGACACGCTGGAAAACCAGATCAGGAAAAACGGCGACATCGGCCGGCGCCTGATCGTCAAGATGGACATCGAGGGCGGGGAATGGGATTCGCTTCTCGCAGCGCCTGACGAGCTGGTGGCGTCGATTCCGCAGATCGCAATGGAGCTGCACGGCTTCGATAATCCAAAGATTGTCGAGGTGCTCCGAAAGCTGAAGCGCAACTTCTATCTCGTGAACCTCCACTTCAATAACTGGTCGTGCACGCCGAAGGCAGCGCCCCTTCCTGCGTGGGCGTACCAGGTGCTCTGGGTGAACAAGCGCATCGGAGTGCTCGATCCGGCGGTGCCCATCCCCGCGCTGATGAGCCCGCTGAATGCGCCCGACTCGCCGACGTGGCGCGATTGTCAGTTGCGCACGTTGACGTCGCAGCCCTGAAAGCTCACGACTAGGAAAATATTCGTGCCGCTGACCCAATGGATTTGCTTGCCCAAGGAATTACTCAGCCTTGCCGCAATCGCATTCACCGCTGATCGCTGCCCGCGCCTCTTTGACGAGGAAGGGGATAAGCGCCAGTGCAGCGACCCTATCCAACCACCACCAATCGAGTAATCGTGTCGCTGCCAGGCCGATCATCAAGACGATCGACAGGTAGCCGCATGTGATCGATTCGACCGCGTCGGCTCGTAACGCGCGGGAATTCAGTCGAGATGCAACTTTCAGTTTGTAACCGGCCAAAATCGGCATACCGACCTTTGCCACAGCTCCGATCAGAATGCCCCAAACACTTTCGTGCGTGTCGGCGATGCGTTTCGCGATGAACAATCCGTAGCCGGAATTGAGAAGAACATAAGCAACCAAGGCATAGAGCGAATAGCCAACCAAACGCGCTGCGCGCTGCTCAACAAGGTTGACATGTTCAGATGTCGCGGTGCCGCTCGCTTCGACTCGCAGGCGCCACAACAACACTGCCGCACTGAAAAGTTCGATGACGCTGTCGATGCCGAATGCCTCTAGCAACAAGCTCTTCGATGCCCAACCGAGCAGGAGCGATGCTGCTCCTTCGATCGTCATCCAGCCGATCGTAATGTAGGTGAGCAATAGCGCGAATCGCACATCGTCAGAACGAGAAATTGCTTCCGCTAAACGATGTTGTTCGGTTCTTGCAGACATGATCAATCAGACGTGCCGCATTCAAACTGCACCGTTATCTGTGCAATTACGCGCGGGATCTGCCAAAACATTTGCTCGATGTTCGGCAACGAGTTCCTGCGGAATCAATCGCAAGGCCGCGTAAACCAATGCCGGCACGATCACCAGGTCGTCCAGATGACCAAGCACGGGAATAAAGTCTGGAATCAAATCGAACGGCATGCAGAGATAAGCGATCGCGAGGCCGAGAAATATTTTGGCACTGACCGGTGTTCGCGCATCTGCCAGCACGCGCCGATACACTGTTAATTCCCGCTTGAACGACTTAGCAAGCTCTCTGCCTTTCTTCCACATCGTCCGTTTGTTTTTCGGTTAGCACCATCAGAAATACACTTCTTTCGTGGATGCAGGATAACGCAATCGATTATGCGCAGGGCCGAGCATGCTTTCGCTTCGGTGAGAATGCAGCAAGATTTGAAGCGCGACCCGTGCGCATTTCACTTTCTTCTAATTCCTCGTGCGTCAGACGCGAAATCAGTCACGCTCCGCTCGCTCATCCATAACTGCGGAGATGGTATCAAGAGCCATTCAAAGACGTAACAACTCTGTTACTTTATTCCGCTTTACAGAGACCGACTGAGAATTGAGCGGGAGGAATACAATTATGAAGACTAAAAATATTGGATTTTGGGCGATAGCCGCAGTGATGGCGAATCTGCTCGCTGCACCCGTGGCTAACTCGCAGACGGAGCGTTTTTCCGCAAGTCTCAGCGGGGCAGAGGAGGTACCTCCAATTAATACCGCCGGCACAGGCGCCTTCGAGATGACGACCCAGCAGGGCACGATCAGCTTCTCGTTAACCTTCTCCGACCTGTCATCGCCGCTTAGTGCGGCCCACCTGCACTTTGCACCGAGCAAGGTTGCCGGTGGCGTCATGATATTCCTGTGCGGAGGCGGGGGTCAGCCAGCGTGCCCAGCGACCACTGAAGGAACCATCACCGGGACCATCACGGCAGCAAATGTTACCGGCCCCACGGGTCAAGGGATTGCTGCAGGCGACCTCGACTCGGCTTTGGAAGCAGTGCGCGAAGGTCTCTCCTATGCGAACATGCACACAGCAAACTTCGGCAGCGGCGAGATTCGCGGCCAAGTCCGTCGTGGCTTGGGACATGGTAGAGGTCGTGAGTGACCCCATGAAACCACGAAAAGGGGGTCGTCTCACGGGAAGCTGATTCGCGCGCTCACGATCAAGTAGCATCTGCATATCGCGGCTCTTCCGACTGTTTAGGTATCTCACTCGCCCGGGTTCGCCGCTCTACCCAATCGTACAACACAGGCAGGAGAAGCAGTGTCAGGAATGTCGAACTAATAATTCCACCGATCACGACCGTGGCAACGCCGTTAAGAACGGCGACGCCACTCAAAGCGATGAAGCCCACAGCAGCGGAGATGCTGAATGGCATGCCCCGCAGCCATAGCGCAACCACGCCGCCTGTGACCGCCAGTGGGACGCCGGAATAAACGAGCAGCGCTTGTCGCACGCTGCCGAAGGCCATGAAGATCAGCACGAAAATAAAGGCCAACGCGGTCGGCACCACAACGGCGAGTCGCGCCTTGGCTTCGCGCAGATTCTCGAATTGGCCGCCGAACGTAACGCTGTAGCCTTCCGGGAGCTGCACTTGCTCGCGCACTTTTGCGTCAGCCTCACGCACCCAGCTTTCCACGTCGCGGCCTCGCAGATTTACCATTAACGCCGCTCGTCGTTGCGCCGAATCGCGCATAATTGGCGAGACTGTCTTGACCCGTTCGATATCCGCGACTGCGCCAAGCGGCAGCATGCCGGCTTCACCAACACGAACAGGCAATGCGCGGATTGTCTCGAGATTCTCCCGATCCGCTTCGTTAAGCCTAACAACAATGTCGAACCGGCGATTACCCTCGATCAACGTGCCGACCGTCTGTCCGCCTAAAGCCGCTGCGATCGTCTGATTAACGTCGCCGCTGTGAAGATTGTATTGCGCGAGGACGCTGCGCTTCACCCTGATTTCAAGCATTGGCACGCGGCCGGTCGTTTCAAATTCCACCTCGCCCTCGCCCTCTCGCGTGCCGCGAATCTGCTCCAGCACTTCTTTCACCTCCGCGCCAAGGCGCTCCAGCACATCGTAATCGTTTCCAAAAATCTTTACCGCGATGTCAGCGCGGATTCCTTCGAGCATTTCGTTGAAGCGCATCTCGACCGGTTGAGCAACCATGACGTATGCGCCGGGATTAATTGCTTCGATTTCTTTGGTAATGATTTTTGCCAGGTCGTCTTTGCTGATCGGTTTATTATCGATCTTTCGCCATTGACTGCGCGGTTTGTAATAAATGTAAAAATCGCAGTCGCTCGGCGGCATCGGATCGGTGGCGATTTCGGCGCTGCCAATACGCGAAAACACCGCTTCGACTTCAGGGACGCGCGTTTTGATTTCGAGGTCAGTCTTGCGTTGCGCTTCGAGCGTTGCGTCGAGGCTAATGCTGGCAGCGCGAAAAACCATCATGGTAAATGCGCCTTCGTCGAGCTTTGGAATAAAGTCCGCGCCCAGCCGGTTGAAGATTACAATCGCCAACGCAAACAGCGCCACCGCTCCAAGCACCACGAGCCAGCGTAATCGCAGCGAGAGATGCAGCACCGGTGCGTAAACTCTCTTGCAGAACCGCATCACCAGGTTGTCGCGTTCCGCGATTCTTCCCCGCAGCACGAAGGAACAAAGCGCAGGCATCAGGGTCAACGCGAGAACGAGCGAGCCGCCGAGCGCCAGCATCACCGTCAACGCCATCGGATGAAACATTAACGACGCGGGCGAGATCATTTACGGTCAGCCCAGCATCACGCAACTTGTCGATCTTTGGTTGCACCACGATCTGCTTGACGTAACCGCCATAGGCGTTGATCTCGGCGATTCCGGGGACGGTGCGCAGTTGCGGTTTGATGATGTATTCCTGGATTTGCCACAATTCCATTAGCTGCGCTTCACGCGTCGCAGGCGCGTGCGCGGCGTTCGGCGAATAGTCCACCGTATAATAAACGACTTCGCCCAGGCCGGTCGTAATCGGATTGAGCTTTGGCGTCAGCCCGGGAGGCAACGAATCAGCCGCGCCTTGCAAGCGCTCGGTGACGAGCTGACAGCGCCGGCACCGTCGTGTTGACTTGCACTTGTACTCCGGTGATGTCGGGAATCGCATCCATCGGCAATTTGTTTGCCGACCAAAGACCGACTAGCAGCAGTGCGAGCGCCCCCATCAACACGAGCACGCGCTGGCGCACAGCGAACTCCAGAATCTTATCGATCATGGTCGCTCCTGGTCGCGGTAGAGCTTTAAGCCCGTAAGAATTTCCAGTTCTTGCGCCGCTTGCAGTGCATCCTTTTTCATCTCCTGTAGCGCACCGACTACATCGAGATATTGCTTTTGCGTTTCCACGTACACGGGCAACGCAACAGCACCGAGTCGATAATGGCGATCCGCGAGCTCGGCGGCCTCACGAAATTTGGCGACTGTGTCCGCCTGCCACTTCGCGATCTGCTCGCGTTTGGCCTCGAATGTCGCGGCGCTTTGAGTAACCCGTCGTTCTACTTCTCGCTGCGTCGTTAGGAGCGATACTTTCGCCTGTTCCTCACGTGCGTTGCTGGCCTCGATGTTTCCAGCGTTGCGGTCCCACAGCGGCAACGGCAACGATATGCCCACCCCGACTTGCTGTTCCTTGTCCGCCGCGTTCTCTTGTGAGTAATATGGCCCGACTGCAATGGCCGGGAAACGTTCGTTCTTCGCCAGCGCCACCTTGAATCCTTGTTGCGCTAATTCCGCTTCGCGAATGCGAATATCAAATGCGTTTGCGCGTGCCGCATCGACGACTGTTTGCAGCGACATTTTGAGAAAATTCAACTCGCCGGCGATCACTTCGAGAGCGGCAGTTGCTGGCGTGCCACACAGTTGATTCAGTTCTGCTGCCGCTGTTTTTGCCGCCAGCTCTGCTTCACGTTCCTGCGGCCGGAAATTCAGTGTGTTCGCGTCGATGATCCTCGTTTCCAACAACGGCGTCACACCGGCAGGCGGGCGCTGAGCCAGAACATCGCTCAACGCCTGAAATCGATGGGCCACCTCACGCGCCGCAATCGACCGCTGTTGCGCAATTGAAATGCTGTATGCCAGTGTGCGCACACGCGCAGCGAGTGTGAGCCGAAACTGCCGGAGATGAAGCTCGGCAAGATGGATATCGCCCTTGGCGATCGCCTTCCGCAACGTGATTCGCCCGGGATATTCGAACGTCTGATTGAGGGAAACCGACCATGCTGCTCCTTCGCCACTAGGACCGCCGGAGTTGTCCCGCGTGTTCTTGTATCCAGCCTGCGTATTGAGCTCTGGATTCCGAATCGTTCCCGCTGCTTTCAGCGTTCCCTTCGTCGCGGCAATCTCGGCGACGTAAAATTTCAATTCCGGGTTATTCGCGAGCGCGTGTCGCACCAGCGCCGCCGGCGTCGTGTGCTTGGACGCGACAGGTGCGTCCTCCGGGCGCGCCGGTGCAACGCCAGTGATCAACACACCGATAAAAAGTCCCAAAATATTTTGCCTCATAACGGCTGCACAACTGCAATCCAACGAAACAGACCGCGGCGTAGAAAACGCCGCCCGACAATCCTCAGGACGAGGATTCAGTTACGAGGCGAAAGAAGGAGCGCGCGGATTTGCGGCCGCGCGAATGCAAAACTGCCAACTGCTTCGCACTTCTGGGGGCGACTCAGAACCGTTCCGCGGCGCTGATGCGCCCACTCCAGGATGAGCATCGAAGGTATGGCCAAAGAGCGACACTTTATGCCCGAGCCCCGGCACGACTGCGGAGGCGTTGTCATCAGTCTTGTAAGCACCGGAAGCCAGTACACAGCAAGGCGACGTCTGTTGCGAAGGACAGTCACGACAGTGGTCAATGTTCCCGACGAGCCCCGCCTTCTCAGCCAAACACAGCGACGTCGCTGGTATCCAAGCCACCAACAGTGCGCTCGCTGCAACAATCTTCAGCCCTCTCACGTTGCACAGAAATACAACCTTGGTTGCGTAATTCCAGCCAAATGTTTGCGGACCCGAACACGGCGAAGCTGCGGCTGGAGATCGCTCGGCCTCGGCAGAATCACGCATGTGACGTAGACATTAGGCATTGAACGTTTTGCCGGATACCATTACTAATTAGTCAATGAGTGAGGCCCGCAGCGCGAGGATAGCTCGGCTCCTGATCGCAATCATCACGGCCTTGGGATGGTTCGTCATCTCGAATCATTGCGTACTGGCACAATTCAAAAGCGCGGCGAAAGCAGAAGCGACCTGTCATCAACATTGCTGTGGCAATCAATCTCCCGTTAAGAGCAAGCAGGAGAGCGGAATCGAATGTTGCAAAACACTTCGCGCAACCTTGTCGGGAGGTGCAAAGGATTTTGTCGGCTACGATACTTCGTTGTTCGCGTTACAGCTTTACTTTGTCAGGCCCATCATTTCGGCGAATGATTCAATGGCAACGCCGCGTGTTCTTGAGCTCGATACCGGGCCGCCGTTCGCGAATACCTTTGCCGAATCCGTTTTGCAGCGGAGCATTCTTGCTCACGCTCCGCCCTTTATAGTTTAACGACTCTTTGCCCGCGGCAGCGGGATTCATCGTAGTCGTTACTGCTCGACGCATAGCCATCACGCGACCGGCGACGCTTTCCCGCCGGCCCCGTCGAAAGCATTGCAAAGCGCAATTAACGCAACTTCAAACACTCAGGAAAGCAGAAGTCAGAAAGAAATTTTATGAGCGAATTAGAAAGTGCCGATACAGCAAAGTGGAACTGCGCGAAAATCGCTGCTGCTATTCTCACAGTCGCTGCGGCGTTTACAGTCTCTGCAAGACCGCAAGCAGCCGAGACTTTGACGGAGCGTGAAGTCGTCCGCGCAGTGCTGCGAGAAAACCAGACCCTCAAAGCGGCTCTTGCAAAGTGGGAAATGATGAAAGCACGCGTGCCGCAGGCCAGAGCATGGGAGGATTTGCGAGCCGGTGTGGATTGGACGGCAGAAAGGTCCGTTAACATCCCGCCTAACTCGTTTATGGATCAAACAGGCATGTTAGAGCAAGAGGTACCAATCACCGGAAAAAACCGAAGTCGTTCGCGCGTTGCGACCGCTGAAGCTCGTGCAGCGTTCGAGGATCTTCGGCGCATAGAACTCGATCTTATCATGCGCGCGCGCGCTGCCTATGCGCGTCTCGCGAATGGTTACGCACAGTTCGAAGTCAATCACCGTAACAGCGAATTGCTCAACCAATTTGTGCAAATTAGCCGCAGCCGATATGAGGCCGGTGTGGCGACACAAGCGGATGTTCTCCTTGCGCAGACTGACTCAGCAAAGTTGCTCGAAGCGCAGGCCGACATTGAGCGCCAGATCTCTCAAGAGCAATCGGCGCTGAACGTGTTAATGAACCGCCCCGCGCAAGCACCGCTCAGCCGGCCTTCCGAACTTGTCTTTACATCCCAAACGCTTTCTTTGGAAAAGCTGCAGGGAATCGCCGTTGCGTTGCGACCAGAGTTGCTACGAGCGCAAGATCGGATCGACGTGGAGAGGTTCCGGCTCCAGCTGGCGAACCGCCAATGGTTTCCCGATCCAGCACTGAACGTCAAAGCGCAGCGGTATAATTCGGCGGCCCAGGCAGTCAGCGAAGTAGATGTCGGCATTTCCCTTCCTGTTCCGTGGCTGAACTGGAAGAAGTATTCCGCGGGAGTTTTGGAAGCGCGAAACAGCGTGGAAGAGGCCGAGCGGGAATTCGGTGCACTACGTGTAGAAACGCTCGGTCTGGTGCGTGATCAGCTCAAAAAGATTCAGACGTCAGCAAATCAATATGAGCTCTACCGTGACAATATTCTGCCTCTGGCGCGGCAGGCCGTAGAAGCGAGCCGGGCTGCCTACGAAGCCAGCACGGGCGGGTTTCTGGAGTTGATCACGGCGCGCCGCACATTGCAGGACGCGGAATCAGCTGCGCTAAACCGTCTCGCCGAATATGAAGCCGCTGTCGCAGAATTGGACGCAATTATCGGGCGAGCAAGCCCGCTCATTGAGCAAGGAGGTAAACATTGAACTCACGTTTCCTTTACCTCATTTGCATCTTGCTGATGGCGGCATTCGCGGTGTCGTGTTCCAAACGAGGGCCAGCCAGTCCTGCGGAAAAAACATTCTATACATGCAGTATGCACCCGCAGATTGTCCAGGATCATCCTGGCAATTGCCCGATTTGTGGAATGAAGTTGATGCCAGTGCGCAAGCAGCCGTCACCGACCGCGCTCGCTGCGGCGACTCCGTCCCTTGGCAGGCAAGATCGACAATCGAGCGCTGTCGGTGGTCGCAAAATCAAATACTACAAGTCGACCATGATGCTGGGCGAGATCAGCCAGAGGCCGCGCAAAGACAGCATGGGCATGGACATGGTGCCGGTGTACGAAGGCGAGGAAGAGACGAATGTGATCACTGTCGATCCATCGACGGTGCAGAAAATGGGAGTGCGTACCGCGGTAGTGACGAAAGGTCCGTTGCGTCGAGTCATCCGCACAGTAGGCACGATCGATTACAACGAAACCGCGCTGGCCGACGTGACCACAAAGTTTCGCGGTTGGATCGAGAAGCTTTATGTCGATTCAACCGGCAAACAGGTGCACAAAGGCGAGCCGCTTTTTGATATTTACTCGCCGGAGCTTTACAGCGCGCAAAACGAGTACGTGCTTGCGCTCAATCAAGGCAGCGGGGGACTGAAAGCGAGTGCGCGGCAGAAACTGAAGCTGTTCGACGTTACCGACGATCAAATCGCGGAACTCGAGAAGAGTCGCCAGCCGCAGCGAACCCTGCGCGTAGATGCCCCAATCGACGGCATCGTGGTTGAGAAAATGGCCGTGCAAGGCCAGATGGTCGAAGCGGGAATGAAATTGTATCGGCTGGCCGATCTCAGCATCGTTTGGGTGCAGTCCCAGATCTACGAGCAAGACTTGGCGCTGCTGAAACTTGGCCAGGAAGCGGACGTGACCCTGTCATATCTACCCGACCGCAAATTTCGTGGCCGCGTCACCTATATCTACCCGACTGTGGACGAGAAAACACGAACGGCGCGCATCCGAATGGAATTTCATAATCCGGGACTGTTCTTGAAGCCGGGGATGTTCGCGACTGTAGAACTGAACGCCGAAATCGACGCATCCGCGCTACTTGTGCCCGATTCGGCCGTGCTTCGAAGCGGTGAGAAGAACACGGTCTTTGTCGCCCTAGCCTATGGCCACTTTGAACCACGCGAGGTGACGCTCGGACCACGCGCCGAGAATAACACTTATGAAGTGGTGAGTGGCCTAAAGGAAGGCGAGCGCGTCGTGACTTCCGGTCAGTTCATGCTCGATTCGGAGAGTCAGCTTCGCGAGGCGATTCAAAAGATGTTGAATCCGAATGCGAGTCCGACGCCTGCGCAAGATCATTCGGCGCATAAATCGTCACCAAAGCAACCAGTAACGGGACTCGTGGAACCAACACCAACACCGACAGCCTACGTCTGCCCGATGCCAGAGCATGCGACAATCAAATATAACCATCCTGGTAAATGCCCGATTTGCGGAATGACGCTTATTCCCGCTCCGAGTGATAACACGGATAGTTCATCACCGACGCCGACTGCGACGCCGATGCAACACCAACATCAACCGTAACGATCCATGCTGCGCGCAGTCATAGATTTCTCCCTGCGAAACAGGTTCATGATCTTGCTGGCCACAGGAGCGCTGACCATTGCTGGTATCTATGCGCTTCGCAACATTCCGCTCGACGCCATTCCCGATCTCTCTGACACGCAGGTCATCATTTACACGGAGTGGCAGGGCCAGGCGCCGCAAATCGTGCAGGATCAAGTCACGTATCCGCTCACGACCAAAATGCTGTCCGTCCCGCGCGCGAAGGTTGTGCGTGGCTACTCATTCTACGGCTTTTCGTTCGTCTATGTAATTTTCGAAGACGGTACTGACCCATATTGGGCGCGGAGTCGTGTGCTCGAGTATCTTAGTGGGTTGAGCGGACGTCTACCTCAAGGTGTCTCGCCAAGCCTCGGTCCGGACGCGACGGGCGTCGGCTGGGCATTCATGTATTCGATCAATTCGAAAGAGCGCAGCCTCGCTGAGCTGCGATCAATGCAGGATTGGTACCTGAAATACCAACTGACATCGGTGGAAGGAGTAGCAGAAGTCGCCTCTATCGGCGGCTTCGTGAAACAGTACCAAGTCACTGTCGATCCGACGAAACTGCGCGCTTACAATCTCTCGATCGCCGAGGTCAGCATGGCGATCAAAAAGAGCAATGGTGAGGTCGGCGGCCGCTCGATTGAGATGGCGGAGAAAGAATTCATTTTGCGCGTTCGGGGATACATCGACTCGATCGAGGATTTGAAAAAGGTTGCGGTTGGCACAGGCGCCAACGGTGTTCCAATTCTGCTTCGAGACGTTGCGAATGTTCAGCTCGGCCCTGACATGCGCCGCGGCATCGCCGAGTTGAATGGAGAGGGCGAAACAGTGGGCGGCATTGTAGTCGTGCGATATGGCGCGAACGCCCGTGATGTAATTCAGCGCGTTAAAACACGACTCGATCAGGCAATGAAAGGTTTACCGCCGGACGTGAGCTACACGATCGCGTATGATCGCACCGCGCTGATCGATCGCGCCGTTGCCACGTTGGAAGAAAAGCTAGTCGAGGAAAGTATCGTCGTCGCGCTCGTTTGCATTGCGTTTCTGTTGCATTTTCGCAGTGCGCTGGTGGCGATCGTCATTTTGCCGATTGCAATTCTGATCTCGTTTGTCGTGATGTATCGCCAGGGTATTAGCTCCAACATCATGTCGTTAGGCGGCATCGCCATCGCCATTGGCGCGATGGTCGATGCGGTAATCATCATGATCGAAAACGCGCACAAGCACATTGAACGCGACGGTGGCAGGAAGCCTCACTGGCAGATCATTCGCGACGCTTCCATCGAGGTCGGTCCGGCCCTGTTCTATTCGTTATTGGTCATTACTGTGTCATTCATTCCGGTGTTCGCGCTGCAAGCGCAGGAGGGCCGGCTGTTTAAGCCACTGGCCTACACGAAAACGTACTCAATGGCCGCCGCTGCTCTGCTTTCGGTCACGCTCGCGCCGGTTCTTATGGGCTACTTCATTCGAGGCAAATTGCCGCCGGAAGAAAAGAACCCGATTAATCGCTTCCTCATCAGGCTTTATCATCCGGTGATCGATTTCGTGATCCGCTGGCGCTGGTGGGTTATCGCCGCTTCTGCAGCCGTCGTTCTATGGGTGTTTTTTCCGTGGAACTGGCTGATCACAAACCGTCTTTCCGAAGGCAAACTGCGCTCGCTCGCGGGGTATGTGGGCAAACTTTTCCCCTATCAAAGTCTCGGCTCCGAATTCATGCCGCCGCTTTATGAAGGCGATTTGCTTTACATGCCAACCACGTTCCCCGGCATTTCGACCACCAAAGCGCGCGAGATTCTCCAGCAGACCGACCAAATCATTAAAACCTTTCCCGAAGTGCATCATGTCTTTGGCAAAATAGGACGCGCTGAAACCGCCACGGATCCAGCGCCGATGGACATGGTTGAGACGACTATCATGCTGAAAGACGAAAAAGACTGGCCGAAGGTCGATATCAAAGATCAGAACGGCAAAACGATTTCTCATCGGAAACGAACGGTGGACGAGCTGACCGAAGCGATGAACGCCGCGATCCAATTTCCCGGTTTGAACAACGCGTGGACGATGCCGATCAAGACGAGGACCGATATGCTCGCCACCGGCATCAAAACCCCAGTTGGGATCAAAGTCGCCGGGCCGAATCTCGCCGAACTTGAACGGATCGCCTCGCAAATCGAGACAGTCGTGCGGCAAGTACCCGGCACGTCGAGCGTTTTTGCTGAGCGAGTAATGGGCGGCAATTACATCGAGTTCAACATTAACCGTGACGAGATCGCCCGCTATGGCCTCGCGCTGGCCGACGTTCAGGAAGTGCTGGAAGTAGCGCTTGGCGGGATGCCGCTGACGACAACGGTCGAAGGGCTGGAGCGCTACAGCGTTAATCTTCGCTACGACCGCGATTTTCGCGAAAACCTTGAAGCACTTCGTGAAATTATCGTGCCCACGCCAAGCGGCGCGCAAATTCCGCTCGGTCAACTTGCAAAATTGAACGTCGTGCGCGCGCCGATGGGCGTGAAAAGCGAAGGCGCGGTCCCGAATGCTTGGATTTACGTGGATGTGAAAAACATCGATATCGGCACCTACGTGCAAATGGCGCAACGCGCAGTCAACGAAGCCATCGCGAGCAAACGTGTTTCCATGCCGAGCGGCTACAACATTTTCTGGAGCGGCCAGTACGAATACATGCAGCGCGCTCAACAGCGTCTCATGATCGTGGTTCCGATCACGTTGCTCATCATCATCCTGATCATTTATCTCAACACACGCTCGTTCGTTGCGACCGCGATCATCATGCTCTCGGTGCCGCTTGCGTTAGTCGGCTCGTTCTGGCTGCTCTATCTGGATGGTTACAATCTGAGCGTGGCTGTCTGGATCGGGTTAATCGCGCTTGCAGGCGTCAGCGCGGAGACAGGTGTGGTGATGCTGCTCTATCTCGATCTCGCCTACAATCAATGGCAACGCGAAGGAAAAATGCGCAACGCTGCCGATTTGCGCGACGCTATCTATCACGGCGCAGTGAAGCGCGTGCGTCCCAAAGCGATGACCGCTGCAGTCATTATCGGCGGCCTCGTGCCAATTCTGTGGAGCCACGGCGCCGGTGCAGATGTGATGAAACGCATCGCCACGCCAATGATCGGCGGGATCGTTACTTCCACGATCATGGAACTGGTGGTTTTTCCCGCGATCTTTTTCCTTTGGCGCTCGCGCCGACTCAAAGATTCCGCGCCGGATCAATTGAACGCCGCGGCTTCTCCAGCTTTCCAAAAAGTGTGACTGACCGCAAAAAGTGCTGACGACGCTCGATCCAGTTGCCTTTCTTTACGGGACGCTTGTCGGCCTCGCGGTAGGACTTACAGGGATCGGGTCGGTCTTTGCGGTGCCATTTCTTGTTTACGGATTGGGACTCGGGCCGCACGTCGCTGTGTGCGTCTCGATGGCTGCTATCGCCGCTATGGCGCTTGTTGTCTCCATGGGGAAATCTCGTATGAAGCTGATCGAGATCCGGGTAGGCACTGCGGTGCCCACGGGCGGTGCCGTGGGTGCGCCGGCCGGCGTGTGGCTTAACAAGCAACTCTCGCCGAATCTTCTACTCGTGTTATTTGCGGTGCTTGCGGCCGTGATCGGCCTTTGGACGCTTTTTAGCGGAAAAGCTTCTGAAGGCAACGGCGCGCAGTCGCTGTCCCTGCCGCAAGCGGGGCTTCAAAGTATCTCCGCACAGCTGACGCTGATGATTTTGGTGGGTCTGATTGCGGTTGTCCTGTCGGGAATGCTGGGGGTGGGCGGCGGATTCTTCATTATCCCAGCGCTGCTTTTCTTCGGTGGCCTTGAAATTCACGCCGCAATTGCGACGTCGCTTCCGGTGGTCGTACTGATCAGTGCTGTTGCGATGACTGGTCATCTGATCGCTGGTCAACGACCGTCGCTCGGGCTTATCGCATTATTCGCCGCGGGCGGAGTAGTCGGGGTGGAACTTGGTTCAAGACTCGGTAGACGACTGGATCGCTCAAAGCTCCAACGGGTGTTTGGAGTGGCAGTTCTCGCGATATCGATGCTGATCGGTCTACGAAATCTTCACGGTATTTGAATGACAACGTGCCGCCCCAAATCTCCCCCAGAAAACGCCCAGCTTTTGCCAAAAGATGCGTGGCTGGAGTTCCGTTTTTCAGTGATACTGAACGCGGTGACGACCTTTAGGACAATAATTCACTAACTATGAGCATGGAAGACTCGCAGGCTTGGGAAACGGATTGGCAAAAACACTGCATCGTCTGTGGGAAGTCCGTTTTAGATGGGGAAGGGTTTTGCCACATGCGGGTAGAAGGCGAAATGGTGGCAATCTGTTGCCCGTTGTGCTTTGAGAACTTTGAAAAGTACCCGAAACGCTATCTAAGCTTGCGCCGCCTTCGCCGAAAGTGATCCCGAACGATGTATAATTTCGCTAAATCCGATCGCCGGCGGCATCGTCGCCGCGATCACATTGCGCTTAACGGCTCGTTCTTCAACACGCAGCGGATGCTCGAGCAATACGTCCAAAAAGCTTACTTCCTGTGAACGCGCAAAAAACGATTGGTGTTTAGCAATTACGGAAGAGCGGTCGGGGTTTCGGTCGTGTAAAGAGGTAAGGAACCAGGGAACCCATTATGAATGGCCGCGAACAGACTGCGGTCGATCCAGTCTGCAAAATGCAACTTGGTCGCGAACAGATCAGAGAATCGCTCGTCGTTGACGGGCGTACGTATTACTTCTGCTCAATCGGATGCCGAGCTGAATTTCAAAGGCATCCCGAGGATTACATCCGCCGCGACGCAAAGAACGGGAGCGGTGCTTAGCATGTGTAGATTTCTCTGCTATAGAGGCCCGGAAATTCTTCTCAGCGATTTGCTGTATCGACCTACCAACTCGCTGATTCGACAAAGCTTTCACGCCAAAGAACGAACAGAACCGCTCAATGGCGATGGTTTCGGAGTCGGTTGGTATGCGCCCCAGATCAGTTCAACGCCGTGTATTTTCGCGAGTGTTACTCCAGCATGGAGCAATCAAAATCTGCGCCGGCTTAGCGAACACGTGAAATCAGGCTGTTTTTTCGCCCATGTGCGCGCGGCGTCACCAGGAATGCGTGTAAGCGAAGCAAATTGCCATCCGTTTCAGCACGGGCGCTTTCTCTGGATGCACAACGGCATCATCAGAGACTTCTGGCGTATCAAACGCCGGCTGCGCGCGTCTTTGCCGGATGAGCTCTATCACAATATTGAAGGCACAACTGATTCTGAACATGCGTTTGCAGTTTTTCTGCACCTGCTTGGCGATGTTGAGGACGGACACTCAGCTAATGAGCTTGGTAACGCACTGGTGACAACAATCGAGCAGCTGGAGCAATGGACCTGGGACAGCGGCATGTCGGAACCTTCCTACTACAATTTCGCCGTGACCGACGGGCGGAGCGTTGCCGCCGTGCGTTATGTCTCTGACCCCACGTTGGAGCCACAGTCGCTTTATTATTCGGTTGCCGGCAAGTACCAATGCAGCCGCGACGGCATCTGTAGCTTTTGCAAATGTGATGTAAGCGAAAAGACCATCATCATTGCTTCTGAGCGATTGACTTCAAATAAAGAGGACTGGTTTCGAGTTGCTACCAATCATGTCCTCACGATCGAGCCGGACCTCACAGCGGATGTGCATTTAATGGACGTTGAGCGGATCGGTTCGCGTATTCACTTGGGATTAGTCTCGCCCCAATTCGGAGAACAGGTTAACGACAAACACATGATTGGGAGAGATTAGCGAGCATGGAAGATCGTGCTGGCACGGATTGGCAAAAGCACTGCATCGTTTGTAGGAAGTCCAGCGATATCTGAGTTTGCGCAGGTTCCGTGGGTCCGAACCTGGGCAATTCAGCTGTCTGACTTAAGTTCGCCACCGTTTTTCGTTTGCATTTCTGCGAGCAGTTTGCGAGGAACAAAGTTCTGATTTTGTTATTAGGAGAGAATTATGAAAACTGAAAGTTTAGAATCTATAGCACAAAAGCTCGTCGCACCGGGAAAAGGGATTCTGGCAGCAGATGAAAGCTCGGGAACAATCGAGAAGCGGTTGAAAAGCATCAGCGTTCCTTCGACGGAAGAAAACCGGCGGGCATATCGCGAGATTTTATTTACCACAAAAGGCGCGGGCGAATTTATTAGTGGCGTGATTCTCTTTGACGAGACGATTCGGAAGAAGACGCGCGACGGTCGCACTTTTGTCAAAGCGCTGGAAGAGCAGGGGATCATCCCTGGTATCAAAGTGGACAAGGGCGCGAAGGCGATGGCGAATTTTCCGGGCGAAAAGATCACTGAGGGTCTCGACGGATTGCGCGAGCGGCTTGCAGAATACAGGCAGTTGGGAGCGCGCTTTGCTAAATGGCGCGCGGTGATCACTATTGGGGAGAACATTCCCACGGAAACATGCATCGCCGCAAACGCGGAGGCATTGGCGCGCTATGCGGCGCTTTGTCAGGAAGGGGATTTGGTTCCGATTGTCGAGCCGGAAGTGCTCATGGATGGCACGCACACGATTGAGCGTTATTTCGACGTCACACAGGAAACGCTGGAGAGCGTCTTTCATGCTTTGTACGAGCATCGTGTTTCACTGGAAGGGATGCTGTTGAAACCGAACATGGTTCTCTCAGGAAAAGATTGTCCGCAGCAAGCTTCGGTACAGGAAGTGGCAGAAGCTACTGTGCGCTGCATGAAACGCGTGGTTCCCGCGGCGGTCCCCGGTCTTGTGTTTCTTTCAGGCGGGCAGACTGATCAGCAGGCTACCGAGCATCTCAACGCGATGAATCAGTTCGGTGACTTGCCCTGGCAATTGAGCTTTTCCTATGGTCGCGCGTTACAAGCTCCAGTGCTTAAAGCCTGGAAGGGCGAACAGGCCAATGTGGCCAAGGCACAGCAGGCGTTCCACCACCGCGCCTGGTGCAACAGCAAAGCGCGCTTCGGCAAATACACCGAAGAGATGGAAACCGCGAAGGCGGCGTAAGACGCGACGAATCGGCGAAACGGCGCAAGGGGGAAACGGCGAGACGGCCGGTTCACTGGCTTCCCCCGTTTCGTCATTCCTTCGTCATTCGACATTCGTGCTTCGTCATTTGATAGATATCGCACTGTGACTCTCGTAGGAGCATCGTACACCGCGTCGCCCGCTTAAAGGATACGGACTTCTCCAATGATCTACACCTGCCCAATGCATCCGGAGGTCGAGCAAGATCACCCGGGGGCGTGCCCGAAGTGCGGAATGACGCTGGAGCCGAAGGACGTCGGTGCGGAGGAAGAGGAACAAAGGGAAACGCGATCGCTATCACGAAAATTCTGGATCGCGCTGGTGCTCACGATCCCGGTGCTATTGCTGGCAATGGGTCATGCCATTCCCGGCTTGGAGATCGATTCAATTGTTCCAAAGCGAATCGGAAAATGGATTGAGTTTGCCCTAACAACGCCAGTGGTCCTTTGGGCTGGAGGCTTTTTCTTCACGCGCGCGTGGCAGTCGATCGTTAATCGCAGCCTCAACATGTTCACACTCATCGCTGTGGGTGTTGGCTCGGCATACGTCTACAGCGCTGTTGCAGTAATCGCGCCTGGAATTTTCCCGTCTTCTTTCCGGCGTCACGGAGAAGTCGATCTTTATTTTGAAGCAGCAGCGGTGATTACGACTTTGATCCTGCTCGGGCAACTGATCGAGGCGAAAGCGCGGAGCCGAACCGGGCATGCGATCAAAGCACTTCTCGGACTTGCAGCGAAAACTGCGCACCGAATTCATGATGATCAGGAGCAGGAAATCGCGGTGGACGAAATTCAGAAAGGCGACGTGCTCCGCGTGCGACCGGGCGAGAAAGTACCAATCGACGGTGTGATCGTCGATGGGAAAAGCAACATCGACGAATCAATGATCACTGGCGAATCAATGCCGGTAAGCAAACGGGAAGGCGAGAAAGTGATTGGCGCAACCATGAATCAAACCGGCTCGTTTTTGATGCGCGCAGAGCACATCGGTTCGGAGACCGTTCTCGTGCAAATCGTACAGATGGTGGCCGACGCACAACGCAGCCGCGCCCCTATTCAAAAACTCGTGGACACAGTGTCCGGTTATTTTGTTCCAGCGGTGATCGGTGCTGCGATCGTTACGTTTGTTGTTTGGTCGATCGTCGGACCTGCGCCGGCGATGGCTTATGCGCTGGTAAACGCAGTCTCCGTGCTGATCATTGCTTGTCCGTGCGCGCTCGGACTGGCAACACCAATGTCGATCATGGTCGGTGTCGGGCGTGCTGCGCAAGCCGGAATCCTGGTAAAAAACGCACAAGCAATCGAGGTCACTGAAAAAGTCACGCATCTGGTCACGGACAAAACGGGCACGTTGACGGCCGGCAAACCGGAAGTGGTCAGCCGGATCGTAGCAAACACCGTAAGTGAACGCGATCTCTTGCAAATTGCGGCATCAGTCGAATCCCAGAGTGAGCATCCGCTGGCGCGGGCAATCGTAGAAGGCGCCAGAAAAGAAAAAATCGAGTTGCGAGAAGTAACCGATTTTCAGTCCACCACCGGCGGTGGCGTCTCCGGCAACCTTGAAGGTAAAACAATCCTTATCGGAAAAGAAAAATTTCTGGCCGATTCGAATGTCAGATTTCCTGAGGAACTAACGAAAGAGGCTCGTCGCTTGCAGGAAAGAGCAGAAACCACAGTCTGGCTCGCGGTAAACGGAGATGCAGCTGGCGTTCTGGGTATCGCGGACCCAATCAAGCCGACAACGAAAGAGGCCGTCCGTGAGCTTCATGCAATGGATTTGAAGATCATCATGTGCACAGGCGACAATCTGCGGACGGCTGAATCTGTTGCGCGCGAACTGGGCATCGATGAGTTCAAGGCTGAAGTAATGCCGGATGAAAAGATCGAAATCGTTAAAGATCTTAAATCCAAAGGCGCGATTGTTGCCATGGCGGGGGACGGAATTAACGACGCGCCTGCTTTGGCGGCGGCAGATGTCGGAATTGCGATGGGAACGGGGACCGCCGTGGCGATCGAGAGCGCCGGCATTACGCTCGTGAAAGGCGACCTGATGGGAATCGTTAAAGCGATCCACGTCAGTCGCGCGGTGATGCGAAATATCCGGCAAAATTTGTTTTTCGCGTTTATCTACAACGCGCTAGGCGTGCCGATTGCCGCCGGCGTGCTTTATCCGTTTTTTGGACTGCTCCTGAGTCCCATGATCGCCGGTGCCGCGATGAGCTTCAGCTCGGTTTCGGTGATCGTGAATGCGCTTCGCCTGCGATCGATCAAATTGTAACGATTCGCATGCCAAATTCGCCTAAAGACGCGCTTCCGCGCTGCGAATTTCTTCTGTAGCCGCCTCTCTGTGAGAGGCGTCATCCGCAATCAGAAGAGAGGCGCCCGGACCGCTAACAATCACAACTCTTTCCGCAATTGCATGCTTTACCATCGTTCATCGGGCAATTCTTACC
>WNFV01003632.1_pt1 | contig 19655 bp, 15 predicted proteins | sample 5400101 | NCBI WGS metagenome assembly WNFV01 (sample SAMN13153361, study PRJNA577476) | soil metagenome | isolation source: 115 cm soil or saprolite under grassland replicate 1 | place: USA:California | collected 2016-06-15 | reverse complement strand
GTACAATTTTTATCGGGAGTTGTTTAGACTGCGCAAATCGATTCCTGCGCTGGCCGATCTGAACAAGGAAACCATGAATGTGCGCGGCTACGAGAACGAGCAGGTGCTGTTCGTCCATCGCTGGAATGAAGTTGGTCAAGTGATCCTCGTCGAAAGCTTCGGCCACGCCGACATATCCATCACTCTACCCATTCCGTCCGGTTCCTGGCGAAAGATGCTCGATTCAACGAATGAGAAATGGGCCGGCAACGGTAGCTCGGTCCCTCAAGAATTGCATTGTGCGGCAGCGATCAAGCTTTCCCTCACGCCGCGATCAGCCGTCGTCTTCACCCACGCCGAATGAGGGATCACCCACGGGCACGCGAATGAAAATATGGCCGGGAAAACCCTATCCCCTCGGCGCCACATGGGACGGCGCCGGTGTGAACTTTTCATTGTTCTCGGAGAACGCGACGAAAGTCGACTTGTGCTTGTTCGAAGGCGCAAACGCCAATAAAGAAACCCGCATTCCAATCATCGAACAAACCCACCAAGTGTGGCACACGTATCTCCCGGAAGTTCGCCCGGGACAACTCTACGGCTATCGGGTGCATGGTCCCTATGAGCCCGCCAACGGGCTTCGTTCCAATCCAGCGAAGCTCCTATTGGATCCCTACTCCAAAGCCATTGCAGGCAGCATTCAGTGGAGCAATGCTCTGTTCGGTTATACGGTCGGAAATGCCAAAGCCGATCTTTCCATCAATGATCAGGATAGCGCAGGCGGGATGCCCAAGTGCGTCGTCATAGATCCGGCGTTCAGTTGGGGCAACGACACGCTGCCGAATACACCATGGCACAAGACGATCATCTATGAGTTGCATGTGAAAGGGTATACGAAGCTTCACCCAGAGGTGCCGCCCGAACTGCGCGGCACCTACGCCGGTCTCAGCTGTCCGCCGGTCATCGATTACCTCAAGAACCTGGGCATTACCGCGGTCGAATTGATGCCGGTGCATCAATTCGTCGCCGACCGGCATTTGAAAGACCACGGGCTCACTAACTATTGGGGATATAACACCATTGGCTTTTTTGCTCCGGAAGTCTCCTACGCGAGCAGCGGCATGTTAGGGCAGCAGGTGGTCGAGTTCAAAACCATGGTTAGGGCCCTGCACCGCGAAGGCATCGAAGTCATCCTGGACGTGGTTTACAACCACACCGGCGAAGGCAATCATCTCGGCCCGACACTCTGTTTCCGCGGCATCGATAACGCCTCGTACTATCGTCTCGTCAACGACGACCGGCGTTACTATATGGATTACACCGGTTGCGGCAACACGCTGGACATGACCCATCCACGGGTGCTGCAGCTGATCATGGACAGCCTGCGCTATTGGGTGTTGGAGATGCACGTGGATGGATTTCGCTTTGATTTGGCGTCGACCCTCGCGCGCGAGCTCCACGATGTCGACCGGCTTGGCGCGTTCTTCGATATCATTCAGCAGGACCCGGTGATTTCCCAGGTGAAGCTCATCGCCGAGCCGTGGGACCTTGGGCCCGGAGGATATCAGGTCGGCAATTTTCCGGTTCTTTGGGCCGAGTGGAACGCCGCCTATCGGGACACGGTGCGTCGCTTCTGGAAAGGCGACGCAGGACAGGTGGGGGCTCTGGCTTTCCGCCTCACCGGGTCCAGCGATCTCTACGCGCGTAACGGCCGCCTGCCCTACGCGAGCATCAACTTCATAACCGCCCATGACGGATTTACGCTGCACGATCTGGTGAGCTACAACGATAAACATAATAACGCCAACGGAGAAGAAAGCCGCGACGGCCATAATGAAAATCTCAGTTGGAATTGTGGCGCCGAAGGGGAAACCGACGACGCAACAATCTTCGCTCTGCGCGAGCGCCAGAAGAGAAATTTCTTGGCGACTCTCTTATTATCGCAGGGTGTGCCTATGCTGCTTGCCGGCGATGAATTCGGCCGCACCCAGCGCGGTAACAACAATGCCTATTGCCAGGACAACGAAATTTCGTGGGTCGATTGGAATTGGGACAGATCGCGCCGAGAGCTGTTGGAATTTACCAGGCTACTCATCCAGCTTTTTCATCAACACCCTGTGCTGCGCCGCGGCCACTTTTTTCAAGGCCGCAAGATCCGCGGCTCGGAAGTCAAAGACCTCGCTTGGTTTCGTCCGGATGGCAAGGAGATGACCGATGAGGATTGGGCTAATCCTGAGATGAGGAGTTTTGGTTTGCGACTCGCCGGTGACGCCATCGAGGAGGTCGATGGCCGGGGCAACCGCGTGGCGGATGATACCTTACTGATTCTTTTGAATGCCCATCATGAGACGGTATCGTTCGTGCTCCCGGCGCACCGCCGTAAGCTGCATTGGTGGGTGATTCTCGACACCAGTGAACCGATAACCCGGCGCGAGCAACGTCTATTGCGCGGCGCCCGGCCGTATCTGCTGCACGGTCGCTCGCTCGCACTTCTGCGGCTGCCTCGTAACCACGAATCTGAGGAGGAAAATGGCGTGATCAATTCACCGTCACGCCGCCAGCGACAAAACGCAGAATTCCGTCAGTGAGTATGCCGTCACGTTATGAGAATTCCACTCGCGACTTATCGAATACAGTTTACCCCGGCGTTTGGCTTCTCAGCGGCCAAAGACATCGTGCCCTACCTTCACGGGCTCGGCGTTTCCGACATTTACGCGTCGCCCATTTTTCTAGCGAGAAAAGGTAGCACGCACGGTTACGACGTCGTCGATCCGAATCAGTTAAATCCGGAGTTGGGCACGGTCGAAGAATTCGAAGCGTTGATCGAGGAAGTTCGACGCCGCGACATGGGATGGATTCAGGACATCGTGCCCAACCACATGGCCTACGATGGTCAAAATCGGATGCTCATGGACGTGCTGGAAAACGGGCCGGCCTCGGCCTACTTCGACTATTTCGACATCGACTGGAATCATCCGTACGAAGGCATCAGGGGGAAAATCCTTGCGCCGTTTCTCGGCGGATTTTATGGCGAGTGTCTCGAAAACGCGGAGATAAAACTTCACTACGATTCGAACGGACTGAGCATCAGCTACTTCGACTTGAAGCTTCCGGTGATTATCGAGTCCTACAGTAACGTTTTTACGCACGGGTTGGCCGCGCTGCGTAGAAAGCTCGGCGGCAAGCATCCCGACTTTGTCAAGTTGCTCGGGGTTTTGTTCGTGCTCAAGAACCTACCGCCCAAAGAAGAAACTCGGGAGCGCGCCGACCAGGTGATTTTTACCAAAAGCATGCTGTGGGAACTCTACACGGGAAGTCCGGAGATCAAGGAGTTTATCGACGCCAACGTGGCCAGGTACAACGGCACGAAAGGCGACCCCGGAAGTTTCGATCTCTTGGATCAGCTTCTGTCAGAACAACTTTATCGCTTGTCTTTTTGGAAAGTCGCGGCGGAAGAGCTCAATTACCGGAGATTCTTTAACATCAATGAGCTAATCTCGTTAAAGATGGAAGACGAGAAAGTCTTTCGCCATACCCACGAGCTCATTTTCAAACTTGTCCGCGAAAAAAAATTCACCGGTCTTAGAATCGACCACATCGATGGGCTTTACGATCCGTTCAAATACGTGCAGCGACTACGCCAAGAGCTGGGCGATATTTACCTGGTGGTCGAAAAGATTCTCGACCTGGAGGAACACTTGCCGCCGGCGTGGCCGGTGCAAGGCACTACTGGCTACGATTTCTTGAATTACGTCAACGGCATTTTCTGCGATCGCCGGCACGAGAAAAAATTTACTCAGACCTACGCACGATTCAGTGACATGGATACTCCTTGTCCGCAGATCGCGATTGAAAAAAAACGACTCATCATCGGCAAGTACATGGCCGGAGATATCGAAAGCCTGGCCCATCTGCTCAAGAGCATATCGAGTCGAGACCGCCATGGCGCGGACGTCACGCTTTACGGCTCGAAAAGAGCGCTCGTGGAGCTGCTGACATTTTTCCCCGTCTACCGGAGCTATGTCAGCGAGCAAAACTTCGCGACACAAGACCGTTTGCTGTTACAAGAAGCTATCGACAAGGCCAGGCTGGCCAATCCCGGACTTCTTCTCGAAATTAACTTCATCGCCCGATTTCTGCTGCTCGAATTCGACAATCATACCCCCGACGAGGAGCAAAAGCGCTGGCTGCACTTCGTCATGCGCTTTCAGCAGCTGACTGCTCCGCTGATGGCCAAAGGCTTCGAGGATACCACTTTTTATGTCTACAACCGGCTCTTGTCGCTCAACAATGTCGGCGGCAATCCGGCCCGGTTCGGCATGTCACCGGACGAGCTTCATCAATTCAATCGACAACGCCGCGACCGCTGGCCCCACGCGATGAACACCACAACGACCCACGACACCAAGCGTGGCGAAGATGCCTCGGCCAGGATCAACGTATTGTCGGAAGTGCCGGACGAATGGAAAAGATGCATCGAGCTGTGGAGCAAGCTCAACCGATCGAAAAAAACCAAACTCAAGGGAATGGAAGCACCTGATCGAAACGATGAATATTTCCTCTATCAAACGCTGATCGGCGCCTTTCCTCTCGTACCGGAAGCGGAATTTCTCGATCGACTTAAAGCCTACATCGTCAAGGCCGTTCGGGAGGCCAAGGTTTACACCGAATGGTTGAAGCCCGATTTAGCGTACGAAGACGCCTTCACGAGCTTCATCGAGAAAATTTTAGACCGATCGGAAACAAACCGCTTCTTGGAGAACCTTTCCAGCTTCGCTGCCAGAGTTGCGCACTACGGCATCCTCAATTCGCTATCGCAAACGCTAATCAAAATCGCCTCTCCCGGCGTGCCGGATTTCTACCGCGGAACCGAGCTATGGGATTTGAGTTTTGTCGACCCTGACAATCGCCGTCCCGTGGACTTTGAAACCCGAAAGAAACTATCTCGCGCGATCGCGAAGCACGCCGCGTGTGACCCGGACGCCGTCCTGACCGAACTGTTCACAAGAAAACACGACGGATATGTGAAGTTGTTATTGGTTCAACGGGCGCTCGACGCGAGAAAGCGGAGCCCGGCGCTTTTTCAATCCGGCGAGTATATCCCTCTGGCGATTCGCGGCCATTGGAAAGATCACGTCATTGCGTTCGCGCGCCGCGAGCATAACAGCTGGGCCCTCGCAGTTGCGCCGCGCATGCTGACGCGCCTCGTCAATGACAAGCAATTTCCCCTCGGCGCGGAAGTCTGGAAAGATACGGAGATCTTGCTTCCAGAAGAAGCGCACTTTTCCTGGCGCGACACCATCAGCGGTCATCTCCTTCGCAATGGCCACGCAATATCTCTCGCCAGCGCGCTTAAACATTTTCCGGTAGCGCTGCTTGTGTCAGAGGGCGTTCCGACAAATTAGTAAATCTGGATTCGCGCCTTGACACGATCGCAACGTCCAAGTAAGAATCGCCATCGAAACAAGTTTGCCTCCTGTTCTGAGGAATTTCATGGACAAAGTTACCAGAATCGGCCCGTTGTCCGATTATCGCGTGCTCGATCTCGCTGGACCGCTCGGTCTCCACTGTACGAAACTTTTGGCCGACATGGGTGCCGACGTGATCAAGATCGAACCGCCATCGGGTGATGAATCGCGGCGCATACCGCCTTTTAAAGACGACACGCCACATCCGGAAAAGAGCCTTTACTGTCTCCATTTCAATACCAACAAACGCAGCGTCACTCTCGACGTCGAAAAGCCCGACGGCCGCGCCATCTTTATCGAACTGGCCCGCAAAGCCGACGTGGTGATCGAAACCGCTCGGCCGGGGCGAATGGATGAGTTGGGGATCGGCTACGAAACCTTGCACGCGCAACATCGCGGGCTCGTCTACGCGTCGATCACTCCCTTCGGCCAAACGGGCCCGTGGCGCGATTACAAAGCGAACGACATGGCGGGCATCGCGCTCGGCAATTTGCTGTATTTAGCCGGCGAACCCGGCGAGCCGCCACTGCAACCGCCCGGCGAAATCGCCTATGGTATGGCATCGACCTACGGCGCGTTTGGCATCGCGGTCGCGCTTTACCATCGATTAGAGAGCGGCAACGGCCAATACATCGACGTGTCGATGCACGAGTGCGCCGGCCATATCGCCGGCTATTTTATTCCCACTTACGGTTATACCGGCGCTAAGCCCGCGCGCGCCTCCCGCAAAGGCGAAGAGACCGATCTGTACGATCCTTATGCGACCAAGAATGGTTATGCGCGCATCTTCATCATCCCGGTCGAGCAGTGGCGCCGGCTGGTCGATTGGATGGGGCGTCCAGTGTCTATCGCCGGGCCGGAGTTCGAAAAGATGTCCTATCGGCGGCAGCATCCGGACATCGTGGTGGGAGCGATCGCGGAATTCTGCGCGAAGTATACGAAAGAAGAGCTTTACGAAGAAGGACAGAAGCGTCGCATTGCCGTCACGCCGATCAATACCGCCGGCGAATTCATCGAGATGGAACAAACCAAGGCGCGGGAACTCTTCGTCGATATGGAACATCCGGTGATCGGCAAGTACAAGCAGTTCAGCGTTGTACCGCGCTTGATGGAAACCCCGGGAGGAATCTACCGGCCGGCCCCGCTGCTCGGCGAACATAACAAGGAAATCTACGTCGAAGAGCTCGGCATGAACAACGACGATCTCGTCGCGCTTCGAGCCGAAGGGGTGATCTGAAGACAAAATGGAGTGATGGAATACTGGAATATTGGAGTGCTGGAATTCTCGGGCGTCCCAACACTCCATCACTCCAATACTCCATCGCTCCAAGTCAATGTAAAGGGTAGGCAAACATCTATGAGCCAATTTCCTCTAGAAGGCATTCGGGTTGTCGAGTTGACCACCGGCGCCGCTGGTCCCACCGTGGCGCGCGTGCTCTGTGAGTTCGGCGCGGAAGTCATCCGCTGCGAGACTCGTCTGCGCGGCGACGGCCACCGCGGTGAAGATCCCAAGCTGTGGAACAAGAAACCCGACTTCATGAAACTCCAGCGCGGCAAGAAATCGTTCACGGTGAACATGCAAACGCCCAGAGGGCGCGAACTGGTTAAAGAGCTGTTGAAGAAATCCGACGTGCTCGTGGAGAATTTCGGCTTGGGCATTTTGGAAAAATGGGGACTCGATTGGCCGCAGCTCAGAGAGATTAACCCTCGGATTATTTTGATTCGCGTCAAAGGCATGGGCTGCACCGGCCCGCACGCAGCAGATCTGACCTATGGTCCCAACGTCGGCAATACCATGGGCACGACGTACCTCTGGAATTATCCAGATGCCACAACCGCGACGGCTGAGCCGCGCACCCAGCATCCGGACTTCATGGGCGGCGTCACCGGAGCGTTCTCCGTTGTTTTGGCCTTGATCCAAAGAAAAAAATCCGGCTTTGGCCAATGGATCGATAGCGCGCAGCAGGAGATTGGCGCGTCGCTGCTCGGGCCGAAATATTTGGAATACACCGTCAACCAACGGGAGCCAAAACCAGAGGGCAACCGCAGTCTGATCGCCGCGCCGTACGGCCCCTACCAGTGCAAAGGCGACGACCGCTGGTGCGTCATCGCCATTTACCACGATGACGAATGGGAACGATTTGTCAGGCTGCTCGAAAAGTCGGGACTGAAGCGCGACCCACAGTTCTCAACGCATTTGCAGCGCGTGCGCCACAAAGAAGAATTGGACAAGTGGGTAACAAGCTGGACGCTACAGTATGATGCTTACGAAGTGATGGAGACTTTACAAAGCATCGGCGTTTGTGCGGCCGTCGTGCAAGACGTGGAAGATCAATTCAAACGCGACAAGCAATATGCGGCGACCGGATTTTTAGTTAACTTAACCGAGCCCGAAGCGGGTGACATGGTGACCGAAAATGTTCCCGTGCGCCTATCGGCGACTCCAGGCAAGGTCCGTGGCGTCGCGCCTCTTATGGGCGAGCATACCCACGAGATCGCCAGGAATCTTTTGGGTCTATCGGATGCAGAAATAAAGAATTTGGATGAAGAGAAAGTCTTGTACTAGGAATAAAACTGGAATTCAGCATCCAGGAATCAAAGCTCAGGAGTCCCTCCTGTCCCTTCTGAATTCTGACTGCTGACTTCTGAATACTACAAACCAGGAGGACCCATGACCGAACCACAATCTTTATGTGTTTACGAAAAGCGCGACCCCCACATCGCGATTATTCGGCTCAATCGCCCGGAGAAAAAGAACGCGATCAGCCGCGATCTTTACTGGGCGCTCGATGAAGCGTGGCACAAAGCCAAGGATGACGATGACGTTTGGTCGATCATCCTTACCGGCAGCGGCGACGCCTTTTGCGTCGGCGGCGATCTGAAAGAGAATCTCGCTTTTGCAAAGGGCGAGATGAAAGGACCACGCTCCGGCCCGCGGCCGTACTCGAATACGCGCATGCTGCAAATGCACAAACCGATCATCGCCGCGATCAATGGCTACGCGGTGGGCGGTGGTTTTAGTCTGTCCTTAGCGTGTCATATTCGCTACTGCGTCCCGGCCTCGAAGTTCGGCTGCTCCGAAGTCCGCTGGTCGCACATGGCGGCCTGGCCGCATTACCTCTGTCAGTTGCCAACGGGTTGGGGTTATTGGTTGGCGCTAACCGGCCAGATGATCGACGCGGATACCGCCTTTCGTCTGGGCCTCGTGCAGAAAATCTGCGAGCCGGATAAGCTGCTCGACGATTGCGTCGAGCTGTGCACGACGATCAACCGCAACGGCCGCCTCATCGCCGCGCACACCATGGAATACATCGAGGACAAACTCCTGTACGGTATTCAGGGCTGGGAAAAAGCTTTCGACATCCACCGCGAGTTCTACGCCCACTTGCGCCAGAGCAAGGATTACGACGAAGGCTCAGCGGCCTTCGCGGAGAGACGCAAACCGGAATTTAGTCAGGAATACTACGACGATAAAACCAAGCCCCCGGGATTGCGTTAGACAGCTGCATCATTTGCGCAATCTCCAGCCAATCAGCGTGCTTGAACGATTTGGGCGTTCCAAACGTTCAAATCGTTCAAGCCGTTTAAGCCGTTACCCTAATTTCGAATTACCGTTGGTCCGCTGAACCGTCGAACGCCAGCGAGCGGTCAGAACATACTCAACGACTTCCAGGCAAATTGACGCGATTCATGCCTTAGTGTACATTTAATGTGTACACAAGGAGATAACCATAGCCAAAGAAAAAGTCATGACGTTCGTGCAGGCTCGGTCGAAGTTGAGCGAAATAGTCGATCGGGTAGCTGAAAGTGGAGACACCTATGTCGTCTCTAAACGTCAAAAGCCCCGCGCTGTCATCATCGGCATTGATAGGTACCGAGAACTCTCGGGCACTTCGAAATATTTAAAAAATGTCGGCGAGAAAAGGATCATAAACCTTGAAGGGATCGCCACTGCCGTTGGCGATATCGACGAAGCAATACGCGAGCTCCGCAAGTCACGGATCGCAGCCGTCATTAAAAAGCTCCCATGACGTTCGTCACGGACACTCATCCCTTCGTTCATCATGTCACGGGTCGAAGGAATCGCCTTGGCCGCAGAGCCTTAAATGTTTTTGACGCCGTAAAACGTGGGCGGGAGACTATGATAGTACCATTTACCGTCCTCGAAGAAGTGATGCTCCTTTCGGAGATCGGCAAAATTCGCTTTCCTCTACCATTCCGTGACTTTGTGGTCTCAATACGACAGGCCGACAATTTCGATTTGGGCGTTAACGATACCGACCTGCTTCTCGAAGCGGCAACATTTACAACCGTCAGGGATCCCTATGACCGTCTGATCATCGCCCAGGCCAGAGTCACCGGCTTGCCGCTTATTACCGGTGACGGAAAGATCCAGGAATCCGGTTTGGTTCGTACCGTCTGGGATTAGCCTAACTGGTGCAGCACACTAGCGCGGCGCTCGAAAATCACCATTTACCAAGTGCCTGCTGAAAAACTCCGTCGCCTTCGGCCATGAGAGAGCCGCGGCGTGCGGCCGATAGTTCGCAGAGCCGGTGTTGCAGAACGCATGGGCTGCGCCGCCGTAGCTATGAAACTCATGCGACTTATTGTAGCGAGAAAGTTCCGCATCGAGCTTGCGCACATCTTCCGGTGATAGATTCTTATCGTCCGCGCCGAACTGGCCCTGAATCGGGCAATTGATCTCGCGCGTGCGGTCGAATGGGGAAGGGCCTTGCCCGAACGGCAGCATTGTGCCGCCGCCGTAGAACATCACGCCAGCTTTTAGGTCTCGACTTGCCGCCGACATCAGATAAACGATTCTTCCGCCCATGCAAAAGCCGACGATGCCTAGACGTGCACCATCGATCTGCCGGTGACTCCGTAGGAATCCAATCGCGGCGTTAATGTCATTGATAATACCCGCGTCGCGAAGGCGCGACTTCCGCGTAGGATTGTCATCTTTGCAGTCAGGAGCATCGCGGTGGTACAAGTTCGGCGCCACAGCGGCGTATCCTTGAAGCGCGAGCATGTGCGTCGTGTCTTTGATGAAATTTTCCAATCCCGACTGCCCGTGAATGACCACAATGCCAGGAACCGGTCCGCCGCTCTCGGGCACGCTCAAATATAGGGGCATGCTGGTGTTATCAACTTTCACGCTTTCCCACGAGCTTGCCATGATTTTACCTCCCGCTTGGAGTTACTTTGGTTCGCGAGCGCCACCACATAATCATAGCTCAGCATCATCGGTCAACAATCGCCATGCGCGTGAGTGCGCATATTGCCGCAAGCGCAGCTTTGCTAACCTTGACGCCCGCTCCGCGCCAGCGATATAGATCAGTTTTAGGCCGATGTTTATAACGTTCAGACGATTCAGCCCATGCTTGTTGTTGATCACATGGTTGTCCGCGGCGGGGGCGCAGGAAAAATCCGGCGCTCCGCGTAAATTGGAGTCGGTCACTCTCGGCCTCTCCGCCAAACACGTGCTCAATTTGCCGATCTATCTAGCCCAGCGACAGGGGATCTTCGAGAGTGAAGGATTCGATTACAAACCGATTACGACCAAGACCAACACCGCGATCGCGGCGCTCGTCTCCGAGGACCTCGATTTTATTACCGCGTTCAATTCCGGTCTCGGCGCGGCGATCGGCGGCGCGCCTCTAGTCGCAACTTATGTATCGACAGAAAAACCTCTTCTTTACCTGATCAGCCGGCCGGACATCAAGGATGCTAAAACATTGCGCGGCGGAATTATCGGCCACGGCGGTACGCGCGGCAGCCACTATCACGCCACGGTCGCGATGGTGAAGTACCTCGGTTTGGATGCGGAGAAAGACGTCAAGCTGATCTCGACGATCGATGTCACTCAAGGCATGACCGCGCTGTTTTCCGGCAGCGTTGCCGCAACGACCCTGTCGCCGCCGTACGACTCCATTGCGGTGCGCAAAGGTTACAACCGTTTGGTTCTCGGTCCAGAAATCTTGCCCCGATTCGTCGAGAATGGACTCGTCATGCGCCGCGCGAAACTACGCGACAATCCGGATCAAGTCCGCCGATTTCTCCGTGCGATGATTCGCGGGCTGCACTACGCCTTCGATCATCCCAGCGAGGCAGTCGGGCTCATTCAGAAGGAGTGGAATCTGGATCGCGAAACTGCGCAAACCGCCTATGACGCAGCGATGCCGACGTATAATTCGCGAGGCGAAGTCAGCGACGAGCTGATCACTGCTTCCATCAAACGCGCCCAACAAGATGCCAAAATCCCGCAGTCCAACTTCGCGGCCAAAGATTTTGTCGACTGGAGCATCGTCCGCGCGATCCAGCGCGAAGGAAAACGCTAACGAGGAGGACAAACCGTGATTATCGATGCCGACGGCCACACTCACATTCCTCAGGAAGTTTTCGACAACTATTTGGAGAAGGAATTCCACCGGAATCGACCGCGCTTTGTTACCTTCGACGACGGGCGCAGCTTCTACATTATCGAAGGGCGCGTCATCACCAAGCCCTTTGGTTGGGGCCCCGGCACCCCTGGTAGTATCGCCAATACAACGCCAACGCTCCGGGTCAAAGATCTCGATCTAAGCAACGTGCCGGGCCGACTGGCGGACCTCGATCTCGAAGGTATTGACCTTCAGGTGATCTATCCAAACGTTCTCATGTCAATTAACAGCTTGGAGCACGCCGGGCTCGCCACCGCGATCGCGCGCGCTTACAATACCTGGATATCCGAGCGCTGCGCGCAGAGCGGCGGGCGATTGCGCTTCGCCGCGATCGTCGCTCTGCAAGATCCCAAAGCGGCGGCCAAAGAGTTGACACGCGCGGTCGAATCGCTCGGCGCCGTCGGCGTCATGGTCACCGGAACGATCGGCCCGCGCACCCTCGATCATCCCGAGCTCTATACATTTTGGGAAACAGTGGAACAGCTCGACGTCGGCGTCGGCGTCCACACTGTGACGGGAATGTATCCGACGGTCGGTCAAGAATTATTCGATCATTTCTGGGGCGCCAAGGCCGTCTCGATGCCGCTCACGTTAACTGCCGCGATGGTGTCGCTCGTCGGCGGCGGCATTGTCGACCTCTTTCCAAAAATCCGCTTCGGCTTGTTGGAAACCGGCTGCGGTTGGCTGCCCTATTGGGTTGAAAGAATGGACGAAATGCACGAGCGCGGTGAAAGAGACCCGCGCATGTACGAGGGCCTCTTGAACCGCAAACGACCGAAGAGCCGCATCAAACCAAGCGAGCTTTTCGCCGAAGGCCGCATGGTGGTCTCCTGCGAACCGGGCGAGATCATGCTGCCCGCGGTAATCAACGCCGTCGGCGACAAATGCATCATGTACGCCTCCGACTATCCGCACGGCGATAGCAAATGGCCCGAAACGGTTTCGCGCGTCCGCACAGCTGGTTTTTCGAACGAAACTCAGAATCGGATACTGGGAGAGAACTCGGCGCGGCTATATAACTTACAGGTGCCGCTCGGTTGATAGTGAATTGTACAGTTGTAGGGTGCGCTCTGCGCACCCTACCCCTAAGGCACGGCATGCCGTGCCCCTACTTTCCGGTCTTTGCGTTGCTTCGGCGGAGTTTATCCTTAGCGAGCCGAAGGCCTCAGGACAGGTCTTTGCGACCAAAAATCCGAATTCGCGTGCTATGCCGCGTCGAGATGAAAGAACTTCACGGCGTTGCCTGCTAACATCACCTCTTTCTCATTCTCCGGTACGCCGGCGAATTGTTGTTCCATCAGCTCCAGCGACTTCGGCCAGCGCGTGACGATGTGCGGGAAGTCGGTCGACCACATGATTTTCTCGACGCCGACCATGTGGCGGAGTTGGATGCCGATCGGGTCGTCGAAGACGCCCCATTGCGCGTGCTCGCGCAGATACTCGCTTGGGAGTTTCTTGAGTTTCGGCAATCCCAGAAGCCGTTCGGCCCACGAGCAGTTCACCTTATAGGTCTGATCCATCTGCTGATAGAAATACGGAATCCACCCGATATTGTTCTCCGCCCAGTAAATTTGCAGCTTTGGAAAACGGTCGAACACGCCGGTGAAGATCAATTGCGTGGCTTCCACCGCGCCACAGTGATAGATGCCCTGCCGCGCCAGGCGTTGGAGAAAATCGAACGGCCGATCTTCGCCCTGCGGATCTTTCGGATACTTCATGAGAAAAACATCGCGCTCGTCGGTTCGGCGCGGGAACGACGTATGGATCGTGATCGGCATGGTCAGATCCAACGCCGCAGCGTAAAACTTATCGTCGTCGGGCGTTGGATAGGTCTTGCCGCTCGGAAACGTGTGCAAGCGGACCGCTTTGAATCCTTTTTCTTTGCATCGTTTCATCTCGGCGACATTTTCTTCGGCGCCGATGTCCGGCATGACTGCGACACCGATCAAACGATCGGGACTAACCGCACAGTACTCTTCGATGAAATAGTCGTTGAACGCCTTGATGAGCGCAAGAAAGACATCCTTGTCTTTGATTTTCGTGTTGCGTGCTTCAGTAGCAAACAACAGCTCGCCGTCGATACCGTCAGCGTCTTGCTCTTTTAGCCGCTGCTCTGGCGAGCCGGCACCGGCGGATTCTTCGAAATTCAAGTCGACCGGATTGAAGTCTTCGCGAGACTTTCCTGCGAACAGATTGGTGCCGCGATATTCGAGGGGCTGCCCCTCTTCGACGATCGCGTCTCTGCCATCGGCAAGCTTGATCCGGCGCGGCGCCCGGTCGCGATATTTTGCCGGAACTCTGTGCGTCCAGGTTTCCGGCAGCCGCTCGAAGTGACTGTCAGCGGAAAAATAGCGATACTTGCGAGCCATTACGATAGATTACCCAATTCGTTTCGTGGACAGGCGACCGGCCGGTCGCCCCTACATATGGACCTACGATACGCCGAGACGGCCGAGATCGATTGTCGGGCTATGGTACCAAGATTTCCTTCATAATTTTTTCCATCGGCTTCGCTATTTTTTCCGATTGCTCCGGCGTAACCACCAAAACAGGAATGCCTCGTTCTTCCAAGTTGGAAAGCTCCTCGTATAACGACTTGACTCCTTTGCGTCCCGAGAGACGGCCCGTCGAAGCAAGTATCTTGGCGCCCTCAGCCGATTTCATAAAATCGATGAACAGCGCGGCCGCATGCGGGTGCGGCGTGTTGGTGTAGACACCGATGGCCCCGCTGATATGCGCCGGCGTGGGGTTGGGAAAAACGATCTCCGTCGGGCAGCCGCCCTGCTTCATCCGCAAGATGGCATCTGGGTAAATCTCGACGGCGATTTTGAATTCTCCCGCACACAAGAGTTGCGCTTGCAGCGTGTGGCCACGACGCACGACCGCGCCGTTTTTCATCAAGCCCTCCACGAAAGCTATCGTCTTCTGCTCGCCCCAAGCGGTTAACCACCCCATCAGAGCCCGCTCCGGCTCCATATCGATGGAAAGATTCCCTTTCCACTTTGAGTCGAAAAGATCACTGTAACCTTTCGGCGCTTCTTCTCTTTTGACTAGACGCGTGTTGTAACCGATCGCCGACACACCCAAGCTGTCTGCATGCCAGTAACCGTCCTTGTCGGTGTAGTCTTTGCCAAAATTCTCGGACTCCGGCGAGTGATAGCGTATCCAGATGCCCGAGCGCTTGAGAGTCATGACGTTTTCAGTGCCGACCAGTACGGCATCGGTGTCGAGCTGACCGGTTCGATGTTCGGTTAACGTGCGGAAAACTAGTTTGTTGCCGCTACCGCGCCAGAACTCGGCCTTGATGAATGGATATTTTTTCATGAAACCGCGGGTATAAGCGTCGAGGAGGGCGGCGGCGGAGATACCATAAAACTTAAACTTACCTTCACGCCGCGCGCCGTCTTCCAGCCGCTTCTGCCGTTGTTGTGGCGGTAGCTTGTCGATCTCGTTGTAAAGCGCTTCGATCGAGGCCGATTCTGCTAGCGAAATTGTGAGATAGACAAAAACCAACGCCGTAAGCGCGCCCGCCGTGAATTTGTCCAATGCCATTTTCTATCCTCGATTTTCGATCGTCGACCAAAATCACTTCATCGTGCAATACGGATGATAGTCCATCTTGCACCGCGCGCTGGCGCCCTTCATGGCCGTTTCAAACTCGGCGTGAATCTTCGGATCTTCGTCTTCGTACTCGATCTGATCGCCGCCTTCCTTCACGCTCTTGTAGACGTAGGCCTTGCCGCCGGCTTTTGGCTTGTCGCTGCCCCAGCCGATGGCGAGAAAGAACACCGGCTCGGCGCTGCCGTTAAAATGCTGGTGAAACCACATCTCCGGCGGCACGAACACGCTTCCCGGTCCCCAATCGATCCGTTCCATGGGTTTACCGTCTTGCCACATCAGCGAGTAACCATGCCCCCTGACAATCAAGACATGAATACCGGGACCGTGCCGATGTGCTTTCTTGTACGCGCCGACACCCCAGAGCGAGACATGGGATTTGACGGTCTGGTTGACCATGCGAAAAACCGTGCTCTTGGCGCCGCCGCCGCGGTCGAAGCCGCCGGAATAGGTTTGGCACACGCGCACGTCGGCGACGAAGTTTGTCGACCACTGCTGCGCGGGGGCCTTTTGTTTGAAGTAGCCCTCCTCCGCGTTATACCGGTCGCGAAAGACGAACGGGTTGTCGAAGACGAATTCATAATTGTTGAACGTATCGATCACCCGCGGCGCGCTGGTCATCGCGATGTAGCGCGCGGAATCCAATCCGGAGGCGTTGTGGTGCTCGTGCCACGCATTCATCGGAATAGAGAAGTAACTTCCCTCCTGCCACTCGAAGGTTTCCTTTTTGTTAGGATCGATCCAAACAGAGGTAGCGCCCTGACCCTTGAGAATGTAGATGGTCTCTTCGAACAAGTGACGATGCGCTTTCAGCGACTTCCCTGGCGGGATCTCAGCGACATAGGAGTCATTGAATCCGCCCGTGCCTTCCAAATTCAGAAACGCCGCTAAACCATCTCCGCTCGATTTCCACGGACTCAGTTCAAGATCATAAAGATTCTTGACGAATAAGCCGCGATAGGTTTGCAGACCTTCGGACTCCTTCCATTGCTCGTACGGCGACTTGTAGCCGACACGCTCTTTGACTTCGTCCTCAGCGGTTACCGGTGTATCAGCCATGATCATTACCTCCGTTTTGTTTCATTGGTTCCTTGTCTTTGATGAGTATATAAAATCCTTAATTCACCGTCAGCGGCTGTCGACGTTCACTCGACCTGCGACATCGCATCCGCCAGCGCGCCGCGCAACGCGCGATCGATCACCAATCCATCTCGCGTCGCCGCGAGCACCGCCTGCGCCGCCGTTTCGCTGTCGATGTGTCGCACGAAGATCGGCTCAAATATATCCGAGTGACCCTCATCGGCAACTGCGTGAACCTCAGTCTGGAAATCTTTCTCCGACTCTTTAATACCGAGCTCGGCTCTTTGCTTGCGCTTCCAGCGCTCCACCAACCCGCCACCTTTGACAATGGCGCTGTTGTTGCGCCGCTCTAGAATATGAGAATAAACCAGCCCTTCGAGCCACGGTTTTTCCCGCGCGCAATAGAGCCACGCGTAGAAAGCCGCTTTCGCGCCGGGCGCGAGCAGCGACTCATCGCCGGCCTGCAAGTCATCCTCGGTCACGTGCGCGCGCCCCATGCGCTCGTCATAAATCAGCTCGTCTTTCTCGTGTTCCCAGATCGCCCGCTTCACGTCAAGCGGCGCTTTGCCCGCGACGAATGACCAGCAGTCGCGCCGGTTGTTGGTGTAAAAGGTCATGTGGTTCTGGTAGACTTTGACGCGCCCAGGCGTCAACGGCACCGCGAAGAGCTTCTTGAATTCCGCCGTGTCGAATTGTTGATTGACCATTTCATCGATAATCGGACGGATTTTCAGCCATTGGGACATGATACATTCCCCGCTTCTTGGGCGACGGCATTTCTTTCCAGTTACGATGCTGTGTCAAATCTTTCGAATCACGGCGATGGAATCTTGTACAGCTTTGCCGCATTCGCCCAAAGTATTTTTTCCCGGTCGTTCGCGTCGACCTCGTCGAAGCTCTTCGCCATAGCCTCTTTGGTGTTCGGCCAGGTTGAAGTCGCCAGCGGAAATTGCGTCGACCAAAGAATGTTTTCGGTGCCGATATAATTCCGCACGCGCAAACTCGCCTGATCGTACCAGCCGACCAAGTAACACTGTCGTTTAAACATTTGCGAGGGCATGAGATCGTAGCCGTTCTGCGGCAATTGATCGCCCGTCGCCTGAAAGTCGGTGTACTCTAAGAGATATGCTCCCCAACCCAGACCGCTCTCAGCAAGCACGACCTTGAGGTTTGGGAAGCGCATGAGAATTTTTGAGATCAGCAGATTCACCAGGACGGAGACCGTGCTCGCCGGGCGCGTGATCGCCTGAAACGCGGCCGCGATCGTCGGCGAATAGCCTTCGTACGCGGGAATCTGGATCGCCGAAGACGCGCCGGCGTGAAAACAGATCGGCACGCTCAACTCCTGGCAAGTGGCCCAGATCGGATCGTAAGCCGAATCATTGACATGCGGCACGTCGCGCAGTTCCATCGGAATCGATGGATAAATGACGCCTCTGTGACCATTGGCCACGCAGCGGCGAATCTCCTTCGCGGCCGTATCGGCCGGGAAGAGCGGAACGATGCACTGTGGAATGAAGCGATTGCTTGCGCCCGTCCACTCTTCGAGCAGCCAATCGTTGTAGGCTTGCACACACCCCAGCTCCAACTCCGGGTCCTCGATGCGGCCAAAAGCTTCTCCGCCGACTCCCGCAACCGTCGGATAGAGAACCGCGTACTTAATGCCCGCCGCGTCCATCGCTCTCAATCGTTCCTGAGGATCGTAAACAGACGCTGGCACTTCCGACCAGCGTTGCGGGTTCATTGTCCTATCCGGCATAACCGCGCCGCAATCCGCGACTCCGGCTAGATCAATTCTGCGGCCGTCAATGATCCAATGCTCGACGCCATCGGAATTCCTTTCGACACGCGGGATCCGGTCTCCCCACTTCGCGCGCGATAAACGTTTCGTCCAGACTTCCGGATGCTCCTGGATATGTTCGTCGACGCTGATAAAGAAATTGTTAACTGTCATATTGTTCCAATTGTCTGTCAGTCCGAGGCGAAGCCGAGAAATCTTTCTCTAGAAAAAGATCTCTCGCTTCTTACGAGATGACACTCATTGAGCTCGGAAACTATGCAACCCCGTACAGTCTGAGCGCGTTGCCATAACACATCTTTTTTCGCTCCTCTTCCGGCACGCCCACGAGCGAATCCTCGACATAGCTCCACGACCTCGGATAGGTCGACGCGATATGCGGATAATCGGACTCCCACATGATGTTGTCGATGCCGACCAGCTCGCGCAGCTCGATGCCCGCCTTTTCGTACCAGAAGTCGACATAAATTTGCCGTCGAAAAACCTCGCTCGGTTTGGTCTTGATTCCTTCCTTCCACAGCCGGCGCTGTTCCCACTCATGATTGGATGCCTCCAGGACGTAGCTGACCCAGCCGAAACCCGTTTCGGCGCAGGCCCAATTGAGCCGCGGATAGCGGTCGAGAATGCCTGAGAAGATAAGATTGGGAATCAGTTGCGCCGGCGTCGCGCACAGCCGCGAGGTTGAAACCGTGTGAAGCTCTTTCCTGGTAAATCCGTCCCATTTTGGCAGGGATAACTGTTGGACCAAACCCGACGAGCCGTGCCAGTGCATGGGAATTCCCAATTCCTGGCAGCAGGCCCAGAGCGGTTCCCAATACGGATCGTTCATCCGCTTCAGACCTTTTTTGGTAAACGCCGGCTCGGCCAGCATGACGACGCCGCGATGACCGCGCTTTACACAACGCTCGACTTCGGCGACGACGACGTCGATCTCATTCATGTATGGAATAATTGCGACCGGCACGTATCGACCGCTCACTTCGCGCCATTCCGCCAGCGCGTCGTTGTAGGCTTGCACGCACGCGAGTTCGAAAGCGGCATCGGCTTGAAGAAAGGCGAAATTGGAAACAGGGCCGTTCGGATAGAGCACTTCGCCGTCAACCCGATCGTCATCCAAGGCTTTCAATCGCTCGGCCGGATCGTAGACGATCTTCGGCACTTCTTCCCAACGGCGCGGATAGTAACCGCGCGCGACGCCGCCCTCCATCGCCGCGGGGCAATTGCACACCCACTCGCTGCGCACCTTGCCGTTGACCATCCAGCGATCGACGG
>WNFV01011501.1_pt1 | contig 19661 bp, 21 predicted proteins | sample 5400101 | NCBI WGS metagenome assembly WNFV01 (sample SAMN13153361, study PRJNA577476) | soil metagenome | isolation source: 115 cm soil or saprolite under grassland replicate 1 | place: USA:California | collected 2016-06-15 | reverse complement strand
GCCCGCCGACGGCGACACCGAGCCGCGTGATCTCGGCGAGCCCGCGCGTGATCAGCGCCGCGCGCGCGTTCAATCCGAGCCCGAGGCCGTCGCTGATCCCGGCGGCGATCGCCATGACGTTTTTCACCGCCCCGCTGATCTCGACCCCCGCAAGGTCGACGCTGAAATAGACCCTGAGCGCCGGATGGTGCAGCTCGCGCGCCACGCGCTTCGCGAACCCCGCGTCGCGCGCGGCGAGCGTGAGCGCCGTGGGGCGTCCCTGCGCCACTTCCAGCGCGAAGCTCGGGCCGGACAAGGCGCCGCACTCGGCGCCTTCCCCCAGCACCTCCGCCACGACCTGGTGCGGGAGCTTGCCGCTCGCCTGCTCGAAACCCTTGCACGCCCAGACGACGGGCTCCTCAGACCGCGACGCGCGCAAGCGTTCGAGGACTTCGCGCAGCCCGGAAGTCGGCGTGGCGATCAGGGCGATATCGCTCCGCGCAAGCGCCGAGGGAAACTCCCCGGTCACCGTCACCGCGTCGGGAACCGGAACTTCGGGAAGATAGCGAGCATTGCGCCGGCCCGACCCGATGGCGGAGGCGAGCGCCGCGTCGCGCGCCCAGAGCGCAACGCGATGCCGTCCTGCGAGCGAGACCGCGAGCGCAGTGCCCCAGGCGCCCGCGCCGAGGATGGCGATATTCATTCGCCGAAGCTAGAGGCCCCAGACCTGACTGATCTTGATGTAGCCGGTCTGGCCTTCGGCGTGGCGCACCCTGATCCAGCCGCCCGCGGCCGGATCCGCGACATCGAGGGCCACGCCCCGCTGCGCCCGGAACACCAGCGCCGCCGCGTCGCTCGCAGCCTGCCTCGCGTCGGCGACTGCGGCCGTTACGATCACCATGCGCTTGTCCGAGAGCGCCTTCTTTTCCACCCAGGCGAGGTCGCCCGCCTGATCGCGCACCTTGACCCAGTTGTCGATGTTGATGACGATCTCGACCGGGTAGAAGCGGCTTGCGACGAAAAGCTTCTTGGCGCGGACCGAGGGCGCGTCGTACATCGTCGCGCCGCTTTCGGCGATCGAGCGGAACTCGCCCGCCGCCGCGGAGGACGCGAGAGCGAGCAACACCGGGACCGCGAGAGCGCGCATCAGTGGGCGATCTCGATGCGCGGGCCGCCCGGCTGTGCGGCCGATTCGGCCGCGCGCTGCTGATAGAGCGCCTCGAAGTTGACCGGCGCGAGCAGCATCGAGGGAAACCCGGCGCGCGTGATGACATCGGAAACGGTCTCGCGCGCGTAGGGGAAAAGCACGTTCGGGCAGACCATTCCCAGCACCGGAGCGAGGTCCGCCTCGGGAACGTTGCGGATCTGGAACACGCCCGCCTGCGAGACTTCCACCAGGAACAGGGTCTTGTCGCCCTTTTTTGCGGCCACCGAGACGACCAGCGTCACCTCGAACAGCACCTCGTTCACGCGCTGCGACTGCTGCGTGAGCTGGACTTCGAGCTGGGGCTGCTCGGGCTGCATGAAGGTCTGCGGCCCTCCGGGAACCTCGAGCGACAGATCCTTGACGTAGATCTTCTCGATGCTGAACATCGGCTGCTGCGCTTCGCTCATCGGGGCTCCGGTTGAGTGGCGCCCGGGCGCTAGGCCGCGAGCAGGGAATCGAGCTTGCCGGCGTGCTCGAGCGCCGCAAGCTCGTCGAATCCGCCGACGTGCCGCTCGCCGATGTAGATCTGCGGCACGGTGCGGCGGCCGGTCCTGTCCATCATCTCCTCGCGCCGGCGCGGATCGAGATCGACGTGGATCTTCTCGATCTCGGTGACGCCTTTGGACTTCAGCAGCATTTCCGCGCGCACGCAGAACGGGCACACGGCGGTCGCGTACATCCGGATTTTCGCCATCTACTTCTCCACGGGGAGGCCCGCTTGCTGCCAGGCCCCGATCCCTCCGCCCAAGGTGAATACCTGCTCGAAGCCTTTCCTGCGCAGCGCCGCCGCGGCCCTGCCCGAGCGGTTGCCGGTGTCGCACACGACGATCACCGGCTTCGCCTTGTGCTTCTCGAGCTCGGCTGAGCGCGCTTCGAGCTCCCCGAGCGGGATGTTGCGCGCGCCCAGCACGTGCGCTTTCTCGTACTCGGCCGCCTCGCGCACGTCCAGCACCAGGGCGTTCTGCTGGTTCATCAGCAGCGTCGCCTGGAGGGTCGAAACGGACGCGCTGCCGCCGGCGCGGCGCACCGCGGGCCAGACGAGCATCGCGCCGCTTACGAGCGCCACCCCGACGAGAAATAGGTTGTCGCCGACGAATTTGATCAGATTGACTTCCGCCATGTCACGATCCCGGTGCTCCGCGGCGCTGCGCCTCGCGCGTCGCGACGATCAGAAGGCCGTTTCAGACCGTTCTGAACCGGCCGGCAAGGGCTCATTATAAAATGCTTTCCTGCGGCGCGGAGCGCGCTTCGTCGGGAACGCCCATGCACAGAATCGTTCTGCTTCGCCACGGTGAATCGGTCTGGAACATGGAAAACCGCTTCACCGGCTGGACCGATGTCGACCTCACGCCGCGCGGCGTGGAGGAAGCGAGGCGCGCCGGACAGGTCCTCAAGGACGCGGGCCTCGTCTTCGATTGCGCCTACACCTCGGTGCTCAAGCGCGCGATCAAGTCCCTGTGGCTCGCGCTCGAGGCGATGGATCTGATGTGGATTCCCGTGCACCACTCCTGGCGCTTGAACGAGCGCCACTACGGCGCGCTGCAGGGGCTCGACAAGGCCGAGATGGCCGCGAAGTTCGGCGAGGAGCAGGTGCTTCTGTGGCGCCGCAGCTACGACGTGCCGCCTCCCGCGCTCGAGCGCGACGACCCCCGCCATCCGCGCGGCGACCCGCGCTATTCCGGCCTCGCCGGCGCCGAGCTGCCGCTCACCGAGTCCCTGAAGGACACCGTCGCGCGATTTCTCCCCCACTGGAGCGAGACCATCGCGCCCAAGGTCCGCCAGGGCGCTCGGATCATCATCGCGGCGCACGGGAACAGCCTGCGCGCCCTCGTCAAGTATCTGGACGCAGTGAGCGATGAGGACATCGTCGGTCTGAACATCCCCACGGGAATTCCCCTCGTCTACGAGCTCGATGCGGGGCTGCGGCCCGTTCGTCATTACTATCTCGGCGACCCGGCGGTATGAGCGGGCGGTTTTGGGCGGTGCTGCTGCTTGCCCCGGCATTGGCGCTCGCTCAGGGCACGAAGGAAAGCCAGCAGCTCGAGGCCTTGCGCGAGCGCATCGATGAGCTGCGCGCGAAGATCTCCGAATCCGAGGAGAGCCGCACCGAGGTGCGCGAGGAGCTGCGCGAGTCCGAACGCGCCATCTCCGAGGCCAACCGCGCACTGCGCGCGCTCGCCGACAGGCGTGCGGTAGCCCAGACCCAGCTCGCCGCGCTCACCCGTCGGGCCCGGGAGCTCGAGGACGAAATCGCCTCGCGCCGGGAAACCCTCGGGAGGCTGCTCACCTCGCGCTATCTCGACGGCGAGCAAAGCGCCCTGAAACTTCTTTTCTCGGGGGAGGACCCCGGCCGCATCGCGCGCGAGCTGTACTACTACAGTCACGTTTCCCGCGCCCAGGCGGAGTTCATCCGGGAGCTGGGATCGATTCTCGAGCAGCTGCGCAAGCTCGAAGCGGGCGCGCGCGAAAAGAGCGCCGAGCTCGCCGCGATCGAATCGGCCGCGCGCAAGGAGCGAAGCGCTCTGCTCAAAGAACAGGCGGAGCGCCGCGGAGTGCTCGAGCGCGTGTCCGTCCAGCTGCGCGAGCAGCGCCGGCAGGTGAAGCAGCTCGAGCGCGACGAGTCGCGCCTGTCGCAGCTCGTCGAAGAGCTCGGCAGAGTGATCGCCGCGACTCCGCTCCTTCGCAACGACAAGGTTCCCGAGCCCGGCGGCGCGGAAGGCCCCCTTGCGGGCCTCAAGCGCGGGCTGAGGCTGCCGATCAAGGGGGAGCTCACCAACCGCTTCGGCGCCCAGCGCGCGAGCGGGGGGCCTCCGTGGAAGGGCCTGTTCATCCGCTCGCCGTCGGGACAGGAAGTGCGGGCGGTCGCCCCGGGACGGATCGTGTTCTCGGATTGGCTGCGCGGCTTCGGCAACCTGCTCATCATCGACCACGGCCTGAGCTACCTCACCATCTACGGCAACAACGAATCGGTGCTGAAGCAGGTGGGTGAATTAGTGCACACCGGAGAAGCGGTCGCGACCGTCGGCGCGAGCGGCGGCAACACGGAATCGGGTTTATACTTCGAAATCCGGCACGAAGGAAAAGCGTTCGACCCGATGCGTTGGGTGTCCTTGAAGTAGCCGGGATTGTCCAAAATGCCAAGCGGGCGGCTGAGAGTGTCCTAGGACCCATATCATGAAGACCAGGATCAAACAGGCGAGCCTCGTGCTCGCTGGAGTGCTGGCGGGAGTTCTGCTCAGCCTCAATTTTTCCGCCGTAGCCCAGCGCGAGGCGGCGCGCTTCCCGCTGCCGGTCGATGAGCTGCGCGCCTTCGCCGAAGTGTTCGGCGCGATCAAGTCGAGCTACGTCGAGCCGGTCGAGGACAAGAAGCTCATCACCGAAGCGATCAGCGGCATGCTCACCGGGCTCGATCCGCACTCGGCGTATCTCGACCAGGACGCGTTCCGCGAGCTCCAGGTCGGCACCCAGGGCGAATTCGGCGGCCTCGGCATCGAGGTCGGCATGGAAGAAGGGTTCGTCAAGGTGGTTTCGCCGATCGAGGACACGCCGGCGTTCCGCGCGGGCCTGAAGCCCGGGGACTTCATCATCAAGATCGACGACACCTCGGTCAAGGGCATGAACCTGAACGACGCGGTCAAGCGCATGCGCGGCAAGCCGAAGACGACCATCCGGCTCACCATCCTGCGCAAGGGCGAGGCGAAGCCCTTCGAGGTGACCCTCACGCGCGACGTCATCCGCGTGCAGAGCGTGAAATCCAAGCTGATCGAGCCCGGCTACGGGTGGATACGCGTTTCCCAGTTTCAGGAGCACACCGGCGAGAACCTGGTGAAGCACCTGGAGGGTCTCTACAAGAACGGACCGTTGAAGGGCCTTATCCTCGACCTGCGCAACGATCCGGGCGGGCTCCTGAACGGCGCGGTGGGGATCTCCTCCGCGTTCCTGCCGCCGCGGGTGCTGGTCGTGTCGACCGACGGCCGCACCGAGGACGCCAAGCGCAAATTCATCGCCGCCCCGGAAGACTACCTGCGGGGCAACCGCGACGATTACCTCAAGAACCTGCCCGCGGCGATCAAGACCGTGCCGATGGTCGTGCTCGTCAACGGCGGCTCGGCCTCCGCTTCCGAAATCGTCGCGGGCGCGCTGCAGGACCACAAGCGCGCGACGCTGCTCGGCACGCCGACTTTCGGCAAGGGCTCGGTGCAGACGATACTGCCGCTTGGCAACAACACCGCGATCAAGCTGACCACCGCGCGCTACTACACGCCGAGCGGCCGCTCGATCCAGGCGAAGGGCATCGTCCCCGATATCGTGATCGAGGATCCCACCTCGCCGACCACGGGGCGGCTGCGCGAGGCGGATCTGGAAAAGCACCTCATCAACGAGCAGGAAAAGGACGGCAAGTCCGACAAGGCGCGGCGCACCGGCGCCAAGGCGTCGACCGAGGGCGAGGACAAGCCGCCGGCTCCGCTCGAGTTCGCCTCGGACAAGGACTTCCAGTTCCAGCAGGCGCTGAAGCTGCTGAAGGGTCAGACGCTCGCTACGGCGCAGAGCGCGACGCCCGCGACCCCGAAGAATTGATAAAGTGATAAGGCGGACGCACAAAGCGCGCCGCCTTATCTCCGCGGAATCGAGTCGGCGCCAGGCGCCGCTCATTCCGCGGAAGGAATCCGTCCGACATGAATGACGAACAGCTCCTGCGGTATTCACGGCATATCCTGCTGCCTGAAATAGGTATCGAAGGGCAGGAGAAATTTCTCGCTTCCAGTGCGCTGATAATCGGTGCCGGCGGCCTGGGCTCGCCGGTAGCGATGTATCTTGCGGCGGCGGGAGTCGGGACGATCGCTCTCGCCGACGGCGATGCGGTGGACCTCACCAACCTGCAGCGCCAGATCCTGCACACCACCGGGTCGATCGGCAAACCCAAGGCGGCGTCCGGGCGCGAGGCGCTCGCGAAAATCAATCCGGAGGTGAAAGTCGCGCCCTTGCAGCGCCGCCTCGAAGGCGAGGAGCTCGACCGGCTGGTCGCCGGGGCGAGCGTAGTGCTCGACTGCTCGGACAACTTCGCCACCCGCCACGCGGTGAACCGCGCTTGCGTGCGCCACCGCAGGCCGCTCGTGTCGGGCGCGGCGGTGCGCTTCGACGGCCAGGTGAGCGTGTTCGACCTGAGGGACGACCTCAGCCCCTGCTATCAGTGCCTGTTCCCGGAGAACGCCGAGCTCGAGGAAATGCGCTGCGCGGTGATGGGCATCTTCGCCCCGCTCACCGGAATCATCGGCGCCGTCCAGGCCGCCGAAGCGCTGAAGCTGCTCGCGGGCGCCGGCGATACGCTGAAGGGGCGCTTGCTGATCCTCGACGCGCTCGCCATGCAATGGCGCACGGTCAAGCTCGCCAAGGACCCGTCCTGCGCGGTGTGCGCGAAGGTGACGGCCTAGATCTTAAACCAGCAGCGGCCACTGCTTTTCCCACAGCTCCGTGGGCTTTCGCTTGAAGCCGCTCTTGGCGTACTGCTGCCAGCGCCCGATGACGTAGCAAAGCAGCAGGTTGGCTTTCGGGCCGGGATCGGGAGCGGTTCCCGCCGCCCCGGCCGGTTCCCCGCCTCCCTGGGTCGCGGCCACGCGCAGGCATTGCTTGAGCGTCGCTTCGAGGCGATCGTGGAGCTGGTTGATCCGGGCCTGCAGCCGCTCGTCTTCGTTCACAAGCGCGTCGCCGACCAGCACCCGCGTCATTCCGGGGTTCTTCTCGGCGAAACCGAGCAGCGACGAGAGGATCGCGTGGATCTGCTTTCGGCCGTTCTCCTCCTCCGCGGTGATCTTGTTCACCAGGCCGAACAGGGTCTCCTCGATGAACTCGATCAGGCCCTCGAACATCTGGGCCTTGCTCGCGAAGTGCCGGTAGAGCGCGGCTTCGGAAACGTCCAGCTCCTTCGCCAGGGCCGCGGTGGTGACTTTCTCGCCTTTCGGGTCTTCGAGCATCCGCGCCAGGACCTGTAGAATCTGCAAGCGGCGCGCGCCGGGTTTGGCAGCAGGCATGGCGTTTTCTCGGACGAGCAACGGAAGCGACCATTGTATGACTCTAGGTAAGCGCTTGCTACCGGCTGGGAAAATATGAAGCTATCGGCCCGCTTTACGCTCAGAACGCTCGTCCGCTCGGACACCGCTCGCGCGCGGGGGATCGGGAACACGCCCCCGCTTCGGCGGGTGAAAAACCTCACGCTTCTCGCACGGAGACTGGACGCGGTCCAAGCGCTGCTCCGCCATCCTTTGGAGATATCGAGCGGCTTTCGCTCGCACGCCCTGAATGCCGAGATCGGCGGAAGCCAAACATCGCGTCACATGTTGGGCCTGGCAGCGGACTTCACCTGCCAGAAGTCCGGCTCGCCATTCCAAGTCTGTCGGCGGATCGCCGGGTCCAAGATCCCGTTCGATCAGCTCATCTACGAGTTCGGAGACCGGCAGGACGGGGGGTGGATTCACATAAGCTTCGCGAGACGCGCTCGCCGAAGAACAATGAGCATCTGTCTCGGACGTCCGGGCTATCGCCGCGGCCTGCGCCGGTGTCCAAAACTGGTAACTGAGTAAAGACGCTGGATCCCCGCTTTGGCCGTTCCTCGAAACTCGCTTTCGCTCGTTTTCGCGGGGATGACCGGGCTACGCCCGGTCACTTGGACCGGATCAGCGTACCGACGCCTTCGTCGGTGAGGATCTCGAGCAGGACCGCGTGCTCGACCCGGCCGTCGATGATGTGCACGCTCTTGACGCCGTTTCTCGCGGCGTCGAGCGCCGAGCTGATCTTGGGCAGCATTCCGCCGGACAGCGTCCCCTCGGCCACCAGCGCATCGATCTTTTTCGGCGTCAGGCCGGTGAGGAGCTTGTCGTTCCTGTCGAGCACGCCCGGCGTATTGGTGAGCACGACGAGCTTTTCGGCCTTCAGCACCTCGGCGAGCTTTCCGGCGACGAGGTCGGCGTTGATGTTGTAGGACTGCCCGTCTTCGCCCACGCCGATCGGCGCCACCACCGGGATGAAGCCCCCCTCCTCGAGCGCCCAGATCACCTTCGGGTCGATCGCGGCGATTTCGCCGACCTGGCCGATGTCGATCTTCCCGCCGCCGTTGTTCTTGTCCGAAAGCAGCATCTTCCTCGCCCGGACGAAAGCGCCGTCCTGCCCGGTGAGGCCGACCGCCTTGCCGCCCGCCTGATTGATGAGCGTCACGACTTCCTTGTTGACCTGGCCGCCGAGCACCATCTCGACGACGTCCATCGTCTCGGCGTCGGTGACGCGCATGCCCTGGACGAACTCGCCCTTCTTGCCCAGGCGCGCGAGCTGCTCGTCGATCTGCGGCCCGCCGCCGTGCACGATCACCGGGTTCATGCCGACCAGCTTGAGCAGCACCACGTCGTGGGCAAAGCTGCGCTTCAAGCGCTCGTCGGTCATCGCGTTGCCGCCGTACTTGACGACGATGGTCTTGCCGTGAAAGCGCTTGATGTAGGGCAGCGCCTCGGCGAGGACCTTGGCTTTGTGGACCGGGGTCAGGGCGGGATCGCTCATCGGCGCGCGCATGTTGAGCGCCGATTGTACCTGCGGGAGCCCCAAAAAAGAAAAAGGCGGCCGAAAGGCCGCCTTGTTGCTACGAAACGACTCCTACTGGATGGTTAGCTGCTTCGCGGCAGCCGTCGCCTTCTTGGGCAGCGTCAGCTCGAGCACGCCGTCCGAGTACTTGGCGCTGGCGCGCTCCTCGTCGATCTCCTGGTCCAGCCGGAAAGCGCGCGAGACCTTGCCGAAGTAGCGCTCGCTGTGCAGCACGCGCTCGCCGTCCTTCTCATCGCGCTCGGCGCGCGACTCGGCGGTGATCGACACCTGGTCGCCGTCGATGTTCACCTTGATGTCTTCCTTCTTTACTCCCGGCAGCTCGGCGAGCACCTTGTATTCGCCGTTCTGCTCTGCGACATCGACCTTCATGCGGCGCACGGGATTGGCCGCCTCAAACCCGACCGGCCCGACGACAAAGCCGCTGAAAATGTCGTCGAACAGAAACGGATCGTAACGAGTGATGTTTGCCATAGCTTCCTCCATCGATTCAGTCCGGGCACGACGCCCGCGTAGGGCAAAGATGGGGGACGATCCGGCGGTTTCAAGGGCGCTTGCGACGTCTTTGGAGAAGCGGGCCGCGCGATGAGCCGCTTGAACCGGAGCGGCACCACCCCTATTTAATGCGTTTTGCGCTCCTGCCTCCGCGCAATCACAACACGAAGCGCGCGAGGTCCTCGCTCTGCGCGAGCTCTTTCAGCTTCACATCCACGAAAACGGCGTCGATCCTGACGCTCTCCCTGCCGCGCTTGCCCGCCTCGAAGGAGATCTCCTCGAGCAGCTTCTCCATCACCGTATGCAGGCGCCGCGCGCCGATGTTCTCGGTCTTCTCGTTCACCGACCAGGCGATCTCCGCGAGGCGCCGGATCCCGTCGGGCAGGAACGTCACCTCGACCTCCTCGGTGGCGAGGAGCGCCTGGTACTGGCGCGTGAGGCAGGCATCGGTCGCCGTGAGGATCCTCTCGAAGTCCTCCACCGAGAGCGAAGAGAGCTCGACCCGGATCGGAAAGCGCCCCTGCAGCTCGGGGATAAGGTCCGAGGGCTTCGACAGATGAAACGCACCGCTCGCGATGAACAGGATATGGTCGGTCTTCACCATCCCGTACTTGGTCGAAACGGTGGTCCCTTCGACGAGCGGCAGCAGGTCGCGCTGCACGCCCTGGCGCGAGACATCGGGGCCGACCGTTTCTCCGCGGCTCGTGATCTTGTCGATCTCGTCGAGGAAGACGATGCCGTTCTGCTCGACGTTCGCGAGCGCCCTGGCGCGCAAGTCCTCGTCGTTTACCAGGCGCGCCGCCTCTTCGTCGGTGAGCATCTTCATTGCATCCCGCACCTTCATCTTGCGCGGCCTCTTCCTCGCGCCGCCGAGATTCTGGAACATGCCCTGTATCTGCTGGGTCAGCTCCTCCATGCCGGGCGGGGCGAATATCTCCATGTGCGCCTGCGGCGAGGACACCTCGACTTCGATGTCCCTTTCGTCGAGCTCGCCCTCGCGAAGCTTCTTGCGGAACTTTTGCCGCGTCGCCGATTCTTCGTCGCCGCCGGTCTTCCCGGAAAGGCCGGCCTCGCCCGGCTCGAGCGCCCCGGCGCGGCGCGCTCCCGGCAGGAGGACGTCGAGCACCCGCTCCTCGGCGGCGTCCTCGGCGCGGCGGCGCACTTTTTTCATCGCCGACTCGCGCGTGTCCTTGATCGCGATCTCGGCGAGGTCGCGCACGATCGCGTCGACGTCGCGTCCCACATAGCCGACTTCGGTGAACTTGGTCGCCTCGACCTTGATGAAAGGCGCATCGGCGAGCCGCGCGAGGCGCCGCGCGATCTCGGTCTTGCCGACGCCGGTCGGCCCGATCATGAGGATGTTCTTGGGCGTGATCTCCTGCCGCAGGGGCTCGGCCACCTGCTGCCTGCGCCAGCGGTTCCTGAGCGCGATCGCCACGGCGCGCTTGGCGCGCGTCTGGCCGACGATGTGCTTGTCCAGCTCGTGAACGATTTCCTGGGGAGTCATCTGCGACATGGCGAAAAACCCTGCAGTCCCGGCTATTCCAGCACCTCGACGGCCTGGTTCTGGTTGGTGTAGATGCACAGATCGGCGGCGATCGACAGCGACTTGCGGACGATGCTCTCCGCGTCGAGCTTCGTGTTTTCGAGGAGCGCGCGCGCGGCCGCCTGGGCGTAGGGGCCGCCCGAGCCGATCGCGACCAATCCCAGCTCCGGCTCGATGACGTCGCCCATGCCGGTGATGATGAGCGAGGCCTCCCGGTCGGCGACCGCGAGCATCGCTTCCAGGCGCCGCAGCACCCGGTCGGTGCGCCAGTCCTTGGCGAGCTCCACGGCCGAGCGCAGGAGATTTCCCTGGTGCTTGTCGAGCTTCGCCTCGAAACGCTCGAACAGCGTGAAGGCGTCGGCCGTTCCCCCGGCAAAGCCGGCGAGAATCCGGTCCTGGTACAGGCGCCGCACCTTGCGCGCGCTCGCCTTCACCACGACGTTGCCGAGCGTGACCTGGCCGTCGCCGCCGAGCGCGACCTTTCCGTCGCGGCGGGCGGACACGATAGTGGTACCGCGGAATTGTTCCATGTGCGGGCCTTCAAACGAAGATGGGCCGGAGCGCCGCCGATCAAGCTACTTGCGCGGGACGATGCGCGCGACCTTGCCTATCCCCATCACGGCGAACAAAGCGTGGATGAGCGCGTTCGCGCCGCGTATCTGGACGGTGGTGCCGTCCTGGTGAAGCCGGGAGAGCACCTTGAGCATGAGGCCGGCGGTGACGAAATCGACGCGCTTCGCCCGCGACATGTCGATGACGAGCATGGCGTTCGCCGCCGCCCAGTCCTGGAGTTGCTGCGCGAGCGCCTCGCTCGCCCCGGTGATATCTCCCGAGAGGGCGAGGGCCCAATCCTCCGGCTCGACGGGACGCTCGACCGCCGCGCGCTTCGATCCCGCGCCCGGTTGCGAATCCCAGGAGGGCGGCGAAACCTCGAAGGTCACGGCGTAATCCACCGCCGTCTCCTCGAACTTGTCCTTGAGCTTCAGCATGCGGTAGAGCTCGAGCAGCAGCGCCCACACGGCGCCGTCGGTCTCGGCCCTCCCCACCCGGCAGGGCTCCTCGAGGAGCCGCAAAAGCTGGGTCTCGCCGGTGATCATCACATTCCTTCCGGCGCCGCGAATGGAGGCGAGCGTCTCTCCGAGGAGCCTGCAGCCGGGCGCGTCCAGTCCTTGCAGCTTGGTGCAGTCCATGCGCACCGTATGCAGCTTTTCGGCGATGTCGCGCAGCTTCTGCAGCTCGGGTGCGCTCGCCTCCGACAGCGTGCCGCCCAGCGCGCAATACCCGATGCCCCCCGTGACGAGCGCGGGATCGGAGGGCGGCCCGGTCTCGATCCACACCGGCGGCGAGCGCTCGAACTTCAACGCGAACTCCATCGCGAGGGCCTCGAACTCCGCGCTCATGCCCAGATGCTGGTAGAGGCCGAACAGCATCAGCCACGCTTGCAGCGCGGAGGCTCCGAGGTCTTCCTCGCGCACCGCGCGCGTCAGCGCCGCGAGCGCCTGGAGCACCTGTCCGTTCGCGAAGAAGATCGCCGCTTCCTCGATGACCGGAGCGTATTCACCGGGCGCGGCGGCTTCGGTGCCCGCCGCCGGGTCCGGACCGCGCCGCGCCGGCGGCGCAGCCGGCGGCGGCGGCACCGGGATTTGCGCAGCCGGCGGCGCGACGGGCGCAGCCGCCGGCGCTTCTTCAAGGCGGGGTGGCGCCGAGTGCGATCCCGCCGGCGCGACTTCGGGACGCGCTTCGGCGCGAGGCGGTTCCGCCTTGGGAGGAGGAGCGTAGCTGCTGAAATCGAGCGAGTCCCCGCCCGATCGCGAAGTTGTCATCGGCCTTGCCGGACTCGCAGGCTTGCCCGGGGCGGGCGCCGATTTTGCGGACGGCGCCTTGGCCGCTGAAGGCTTGCTCTCGGTCTTCTTCTTGGCCGGTCCGCTCCTCTTGCCGAATAGTGAGAAGAACACGAGAGCTGCTCGATCCCCAGGAGATGAACGAGTGGAAACGACGGTTTCCTTGTATCACAGGTGCTCGAAACAAGGCAATGCAGCGACTCCTGCTTGCCCTTGGTTGACGCGCGGCGACCGCCGATCGGCGAGGAACGTCGGAACTTTGCTCAGGAACCCGATTGCGTGCGCCCGTAGAATCCCATGAGCACCCCGACGACGACCATGGCGCACACGATCATCGCGCCCGACGGAAGGTCGAGCCACAACGACGCGAGCAAGCCGAGCGCGTAGCCGAGCACGCCGACCGAATAGGCCTTGAGATGGCGGCGGCTTTTTGTGTAGTAAGTCGAGAGCGCCGGAACAACGAGCGTGGTGAATACGAGATACAAGCCGACCAGCTGCACCGATAACGTCACGGCGCAGCCGAACAGCACGTAAAAACCGATCCGGCCGAGACGTTGTCCCGCTCCGAACCACAGCGCGAGAACGCCCGCGTAAATCGCGGCGTAAATCGGAAGGTGCGCGGCGTTGACCCAGAGGATCTGCCCGATCAGCAGCTCCTTGAGGTTCTCGCCGCCGCGCGGGTTTTGGGCGAGCAGGAGGATGGCGACGCTCGAAGCAAGAACGAACACCACGCCGATGACCGCTTCCTGGACTTCGGGCCAGCGGCGCTCGGTCCAGGTCAGCACCGTGGCGCAGGCGAGCGCCGCCGCGAGCGCCGCGATCTGCACCGCGGCGCCGGTCGGCTCCCAGCCGAGGTGATCGGCGAGGATCACGCCGACCCCGGCGATCTGCGCCACGGCAAGATCGATGAAGACGATGCCGCGCGCGAGCACCTGCATCCCGAGCGGGACGTGGGTCGCGGTGATGAGCAAGCCCGTGATGAACGCGGGCCACAGGATACCGAAGCTCGACGCGTCGAGATTCATTTCACGGCCGCGAGCAGGCGGGCGATGGTATCGTCGAACAATCCGAACAGATCTTTCGCCTTGTCCGTCCCGCCCACGGTGAAAGGCATCATCACCGTGGGAATGTTGGCTCTGCTCGACAGGAACTCCGCGGCCTGCGGGCTGTTGTAGGGCGAATAGACGATCACTTTCGCGGGAGCGCGTTTCATCTGGTCCACCAATTCGGCGAGATGTGAGGGGGTGGGCGGAATGCCGGGTTTCGGTTCGAGGCTTCCCGCTTCGCGCATTCCCGTCCAGTTGATGAAATACGAGAAGTCCCTATGGTACACGACGATCGGCACGCCCTTGAGCGGCGCCGCTTGCCGTTCCCAGCGCGCGATCGCCGCCTGCCAGCGCTCAAGGAACGATTTGCCGCGGGAACGGTAGCTGTCGGCATTCGCCGGGTCAAGCTGCGCCATGCGTTCCTCGAGCGCCTGCGCAACCCGGGCGATATTGCGCGGATCGGTGTGGACGTGCGGATTGCCGCTAGGATGGATGTCCCCCAGCGCGCGGTCGATGACCTTCGGGATTTCGAGCCTCACGACGTGCTGCGAGGCTTCGAAGTAACCCGGACTGCCGAGCTGGACCTTGCCGTTCCCGCTTTGCGTGAGCAGCAGCGGAATCCAGCCGATCTCCAGCTCCGAGCCGGAGCAGACCAACAGATCGGCCGAGCGGATGCGCGCGATCAAGCTCGGGCGCGCCTCGATCCGGTGCGCATCTTGCAGCGCGGTCGTTGCCGTATACACCGACACTTTGTCGCCCCCCAGCTCCTGCGCGAGGGCGCCCCATTCGGGCTCGCAGGCAAAAACGTTGAGCGCCGCCGTTGCCGGCAGTGCGACAACCGAGCTTAGTGCGACAACAAATCTCAGAATCGTTTTCATGTTCGTCCCCTTAGAATTTGTGGGCGCCGTGCGCGCCCAGACTCACGATGTACTGGAGAAATACCTGATGGTCGGTCGCGTCGCTGCGGGACTTGTCGCTCGCCGCTTGCAGGCGGATTCGGCTGAACTCGCTCGGGCTCCAGTCGACCATCACCGTGTGCCGCGTCGGGTTGTACGCGGCGAGGATCGGGAAATCCGCCGCGTTGAGCGGAGTTGAAAAGCTTGTGGTCCCGGAATCCAGCCTGTCGTAGCGGTAGCCGACCCGCCACATCGGGACGAACTGATAGACCCCTTGGAGATACCAGCCCGACTGCACGGATATGAACCCGCCCGTTTGCGCGGTGGTACCGGAGGTGAGATCGCCGTCTTCTTTGCGCCGGAAGTATTCGCCCTGCAGCTTGAAGTTGGTGTAAGTCGGGTTCTGGTTCGGCGCCCACTTCAGGATTCCGTCCAACACCCAAAGACGGCTTTGGCCGGTGAAGCTGCTGTTGGTTGTCCCGGTTGGATCTTCGAACGTGCGGTCCTGAGGCGAGGTGCTGAGATACGAGACTCCAGTCTGCCAGGCGACGCCCGTTCCCAAGTCCCCGCCGACGTGCGCGAAAACGTTGCCCGAGCCGACGCCGTTCTTGTTGCGCGGTCCGGCCGGGCCCGCGGCCGCAGGAAACTGCCTCCCGCGCCCGACCTCCACGCCGACGTCGAAATAGGTGTCGGTGGGCGCGTTCAACTGGCTGCCGAGAAACACCTTATTGGCAAGCGGCGCGTCGGTGAAGTCCCAGGCGTGCGCGTGGATCTGGTTCTGGTAGCCCACTGCGGAGAAAAACCGCCCCGCCATGACGGTAAATCCATACGACAGGGAAAGGGTTTGGATGTAGCCCTCCTCCACGCCGATGGTGTCTTCTGGCGTTATCGAGGCGATCAGCGTCCCGCGGAAGTGATGGTCGATGTTTGCCGCAATCGCAAGCTCCGACTCACCCAGGCTCAGGCCGCGAACGCCCGGCCCCACTTCGCCCAGCGTCGGCACAAATCCGTTGATCCTGAACGTATTCGGGTCCTGTGAAAGGTTCGAATAGATGCCGTTCAGAACCACCGAAACGGCGGGGTTCATCGCGCTTTCACTGGCGGGACGGCTCGAAGCCTGTATCGCCGCCTGCTCAGCGTCCGTCACGCGTCTGTCGAGCTGCCTGACCTGCTCGCGCAAGGCCCTCACTTCATCTTGCGTCTGCGCCCCCGCGGCCTGGGGCAGACCCAGCGCCGCCGCGACGGCGAGCGCCATGGTCCCTTTTCTGTACATGTATGTCTCCAAGTTCATGCGATCGCGATGTGCCTCCAGGGGCGTTTGCGAACACGGTCGCTTCGCGCAAGCGAAGCGGGATTACCAAGCGACGGAACTAGGAGAGGACTGGAGGGGCGCGCGAATCGAACGCGATCCGCGGCGCAAACGGCAGGGGTAAAGCGAAGTACGCGGCAGCCGGCAGCGCAACGCGCGGCAGGTTGATCGCCAGCCCAAGGGCCGGCAGTACACTGTCCACCGCGTGAAAAGCGATGCACTGCTCGGCGGGATGGTTGACCGGCGGGATGCACTTGCCTCCGCGCTCGGCCATGACCAGATAGCGCTGGAGGTGCGACAGCGCGTGCATCTGCGCCGCCTGCTGGGCAAACACCAGCGCGGCGGCGATGAGCAGATGACGCAGGGTGCGGTTCATGTCACGGCCGACATTACAGGCGGCATCGGGCGCAAGTCTACTACAATTTCTTTGAAAAAGTTCTTATGCAGTCGGGCAGCTTTACTTCGCCCAGACGACGTCGAGCTTCATCCCCGCTTCGTAGTGCCCCGGCTCGTGGCAGGCTACCTCGATCGGGCCTGCAGGTTTCTTGTCGAATTTCCAGATCAGCGTCTTCGCCTGCTCGGGCTCGATAACGATCGTCGCCGGATCGTCGTCGTGCCTCATATTGGGCATTTTCTTCATCATCAGCGCGTGCGCGCGCTGTGCCGCACGGTCGCCGACCGAGAACTCATGCTTCAGTTTGCCGTTGTTCCTCACCATAAACTTGACGGTTTCGCCCATCCGGATCTCGATCCTGGCGGGTTTGAACCGCATGTTGTCCGAGGCTTCGACCTCGATCGTGCGGGTGATTTCGCTTTCTTGGCCCGGCGAGCCGAACGCCGCTTTCGCGCCGTGCGGGTGTCCCGCATCGGCCAGCGCAAGTTGCACCGGGGTCCCCAGCGCCAAGGCAAAAATTAACGTGCTGCGAGCACTCATGGCGGACTCCTTTCTTTGCGTGAAATGAATTAATCGAGCTGATACGCGACGGTTCCCTTCGGGTGCTCGTACCAACCCGGATCGGCGTAGTCGCCGCGCTTGATGTCCTCGCGCACTTTCAGCACGGTGAACATGCCGCCCATCTCGATCGGGCCGAACGGTCCTTCGCCGGTCAGCATGGGAAGAGTGTTTTCAGGAAGCGACATGCCCATCGCGGCCATATCCTGCATCTCGGCCATGCCGGCCTCGCCCATGGGCATGTACATGTAGTTGGGCATCAGCTTGGCGATTTTTTCCGAGACGCCCGACTGGTCCACGCCGATCATGTTGGGAATCGCGTGGCCCATCGGCCCCATGGTGTGATGCGACTTGTGGCAATGCAGCGCCCAGTCGCCCGGCGCGTCAGCGACGAACTCGAAGCAGCGCATGCCTCCGACCGGCACGTCGGTCGTCACTTCCGGCCACTGCGCCGATTCCGGGATCCAGCCCCCGTCGGTTCCCGTGATCTTGAACTCGTAGCCGTGCAGGTGAATCGGGTGACTTGTCATGCTGAGGTTGCCGACCCGGACGCGGACGCGGTCGCCTTTTCTCACGACGAGCGGATCGATCCCGGGAAAGACGCGGCTGTTGAAGGTCCAGATGTTGAAGTCGAGCATCGTCGCGGTGTTCGGCGTGTAAGTTCCGGGGTCGATGTCCCAGCCGTTCACGAGGAAAGCGAAGTCGCGGTCCACCCGCCGGAAGTTGGGGTTTCTCGGATGAACGATGAAAAGGCCCATCATGCCCATCGCCATCTGCACCATCTCGTCGGCGTGCGGGTGATACATGTGCGTGCCGTTGGAACGCACCGTCCATTCGTACACGTAAGTCTTGCCCGGCGGTATCTGCGGTTGAACCAGGCCGCCGACTCCGTCCATGCCGTTCGGCAGCAGCACGCCGTGCCAGTGGATCGTGGTGTGCTCGGGCAATTTGTTGGTCACGAAGATACGGATGCGGTCGCCTTCCACGACTTCGATGGTGGGCCCGGGGGAGGTGCCGTTGTAGCCCCAGCAGTTGACGACGAAGCCCGGCGCGAACTCGCGCTTCACCGGCTCGGCGATCAAGTGGAATTCCTTCACGCCGCCGTTCATCTTCCACGGCAGGGTGGAGCCGTTGAGGGTGACCACGGGCGTGTACGACTGCCCGCGGCGGGGCGGGAGAGGTGGCTGAGTCGCTGCCGGTCCGCTCGCGGATTGCATGGCTTTTGCGGCTTGCGCGAGCGCCTCGCCGCCCGCCAATGCGGATGCGCCGGCAAGCGCGCCGGCGGTGGAACGGAAGAACTGTCTGCGATTCATGAGTGGTCCTGTCAGTGGCTGTGCGTATGGCCCGGTTGCGCTGCGTCGGCGGCGGGTTTTTCCTGCTTCGCGTCGGGGAAAGAAGCGGGTTCCGCGGGCGTCGGCGCGGGGAGCCGTCCTCCCACTGCCCGCCCGAGCTCTGCCTGCGCGATCCAGTATTCCTTGACGGCGTCGATGACCGACTGCCCGGTCCGGACGTTCTCACGGTAACTGTCCAGAAGGTCGTAGACGCCCTCCAGCATGCCGTTATAGAAGAGCTGGGTCTGCGCGAGGATCTTGCGGCGCAAAGGTACGATCGACTTCTGCAGATGCGCCACCTGGTCGTGGGCCGAGAGCAGGTCGTTGTACTTCTCGCGCACTTCCGAGCGCGCGTTGATCGCAAGATCGGCAAGGTGCTCAGCGCTCTGGCGCAGGCGCGCGTCGTCCCGCGCCACGCGGCCGGTGCCCTGGTCGAAGATGGGCAGCTCGAAAGCGAGCGAGGGCCCGAAACGGCGCGGCTCGTTGCTTTCGTTCAATACGCCATAGCCGACGGTGAGCGTTTCGATGAAGCGCGTGGCGTTCGTGATCCCCAGGCTCTCCGCGAGGACCCGCATCTCCTGCTTTGCCGCCTGCACGTCGAGCCTCTGCTCGAGCGCCAGGGCTTCGAGATCGCCGTAGCGAGGCCGCTCGGCCGGGAGTTCGGGAAGCCGATCGGGAAGCCTCCAGTCCGTCCGCGCTCCCCAGAGTCCCATGACGCGATTCAGTTTCTCGCGCTCGCTGAATGCCTGCTGGCGCGCGCGGGCAAACTGCGAGAGCGTGTCGGCGTAGAACAACTGATGCTGCGCCTGCTTCTTGAGGTTGAGATTGCCGGCGTTGTATTGTCTTGCCGCGAGCTCGGCGGCCGCCTCGGCGCTCGCGACGGTCGCCTGCTGCAGCGCGACCGTCTGCTGCGCAGCCAACGCACGGTAGTACTGGCTCCGCGCCTCGGCCGCGGTTCTCACCACTTCGTCGGCGACGCGCAGCTTCGCGTATTCGAAGTTCGCTTTCATCATCTGCAGCTTCTTCGGCAGCAGCAGCAGGCTCAGGAAGTTGAATTCGATGCCGATCTCGGACTTGAAGCTCTCGCCCTTCGACCAGCGTTGCCCGGAAACCAAGGGATTGGCGAGCCGTCCGGCGCTCACCACCTCGGCCTGAGCGATCCCGAGCTCGCCATAGGTCGCCTGAAGGCCGCGGTTGTTGAGCAGCGCGATCTGCACTGCGGCATCTGCGTTCAGCGGCTGCGCGAGTAAGCTCTGAGTGAGTTCGGCGGCGGCCTTGTCGTCCTCGGGGCCGCGGTTCCATTGCACGCGCTGCTCGAGGCGCGCCGCGCTCAGCGCTTGAACCTCCTTGAATCCGGCGTCCGGTGAGAGGCTGGCGCAGCCGGCGATGGACATGAGTGCAAGTGCGGGTACTCCCGCTCGCATGTTTCTGGAGAAGCTGTTCATGTCACCTCCTATTTCGTTGAGCCGTCGGTG
>WNFV01003851.1_pt1 | contig 19669 bp, 13 predicted proteins | sample 5400101 | NCBI WGS metagenome assembly WNFV01 (sample SAMN13153361, study PRJNA577476) | soil metagenome | isolation source: 115 cm soil or saprolite under grassland replicate 1 | place: USA:California | collected 2016-06-15 | reverse complement strand
GTACCGGCCATCAGGTACTCCCACAACGTCTGTTCGCTCTGCTGGAACGCGGCCAGGCCGACCTGGATCACCCGCAGGTCGTCGCGGGTGGTGACGAGCAGCGGCCAGAGGAAGTTGTTCCAGCTGTTCTCGAAGGTGATCAGCGCGACGGTGGCGATGGCCGGTTTGACCAGCGGTGTCATCACCCGGGCGAAGATGCCGAACTCGCCCATCCCGTCGATCCGCGCGGCCTCCTCCAGCTCGCGCGGCAAAGACACGTAGAACTGCCGCATCAGGAAGATGGCCAGCGGCGTGAGGGAACCCGGCACGATCAGCGCCCACCACGAGTCCAGCCAGCCGTAGCCACCGCGACCCAGGTAGTCGTTGCCGCCGAAGAACGGCATGTTCTTCGCGATCAGGTACTGCGGGACGATCTTGGTGTACGTCGGGATCATCATCATCGTCAGCATCCCGAGGAAGATCGCCGACCGGCCACGGAAGGGGACCCGGGCGAGCGCGTAACCCGCCATCGCCGCCAGCGCCAGGTTGATCACGGTGTGGCTGACCGAGATGATCAGGCTATTGCGGAAGTAGGTGCCGAACGGGGCGTACGCGAGCGCGTCCGGGTAGTTGCGCCAGCGCCAGTGGCTCGGCAGCCAGGTGGGCGGGTACGACGTGATCTCCGCGTGGCTCTTCAGCGACGACAGCACCATCCAGCGCTCTTGTAGATCTCGTAGGTCATCACCGTGGTGGCGTTCGCCGGGCCGCCGTCCGGGGTCAGCACGTAGACCTGCTCGAAGACCTGGAACGACTCGATCAGCGAGATGACGAAGACGAAGAAAGTTGCCGGGCGCAACAACGGCACGGTGATCGCGAAGAACTTCCGCACGCCGGTGGCGCCGTCGACGTCGGCCGCCTCGTACAGCTCGGTCGGGATGCTCTGCAGCGCGGCCAGGTAGATGAGCATCTTCAAGCCGATGCCCTTCCAGACGCTGACCAGGATCACCGCCGGCATCGCCCAGGCCGGGGAGGACAGCCACGCCGGCCCACGGACCCCGAGAAGGTTCAGCAGCGCGTTGAACAGGCCGATGTTCGGCTCGAACATCCACATCCAGACCAGCGCGATCGCCACCGTAGCGGTGATGTGCGGAAGGAAGAACGCGGTCCTGTACCAGGCGCGACCCTGCAGCTTGGAGTTCAGCAGTACGGCGACGACCACCGCGATCGCCATCGCCACCGGGACGGTGAAGAAGGTGTAGACGACGGTGTGCCAGATCGACGTGTTCCAGGTCGGGTCGGCGAAGATCTCACGGAAGTTGTCCAGCCCAGCCCAGGAGATCGTGCCGGCCAGCACGTCGTAGTGACTGAACGCGAGGACGAAGGTGGCGACGGTCGGGATGCCGATCCACCAGACCAGGTGGATGACGGCCGGCGCGAGCATCAGGACGGCGGCGCGGCGGCGCTCGTAGCCGAGCCGGCGCCACCGGAGCGGCCGGGCGGTGCTGCCCGGTCCGCCGCGCTTCGACGTCCCCGGCGGCGCGGCCCGGCGGGTCGCCGTCCGATCCTTCGGCACGGTGATGGTCGTCACCTCCTGCATCTCCTCTCGATCGTGACCCGTCGTCGGCTCACTTCGTACCGGAGATCGCCTTGTCCGCCTTCTGCGCGAGCTCGTCGAGGGCCTGCTGCGGCGTCTTCTGCCCGAGCAGCACCGACTCGATGGTCGACTTGAAGTCGCCGCGGATCTCCAACCAGGCCGGTACGCCACCCTCGGAGTGCGCGACATCAAGGTTCTGCATCGCGAACTGCACGGCAGGGTTGCTCTTGACGTAGGTGGAGCTCTGGAGGGCCTTCAGCGCCGGGACGTTGCCACGCTGCTCGTTGGCGGCAAGCGAGGCGTCGGCGCCGGACAGGAACTTCACCAGCGCCTTGGCCGCCGCCGGGTGCTCCGACTTGGCCGACACCGTACCGAGCGTTCCGCCCTGGAACATCGCCGGCCGCTCGTTGCTGATGGTGAAGAAGCCGATCTTCCCGCTCTTGATCAGCTCGGGCGCGTTCTTCTGGATCTCCAGCCAGGTGTTGTTGTGGCCGATCATCATCGCGGCCCGGCCCTGCACCAGCGGGATCCCGGTGGCGGCACCGGACTTGGTGAAGCCGAAGTCCTCGGACTTGTCGGTGCGGATGATGTCGGACATCAGTTGCAGGGCATCGACGCCCTTCTGGGAGTTCAACGCCACCTTGCCGTCGGGCGTGAACAGCTCACCGCCGTTCGCCCACAGCAGGGTCTCGAAACCCTGCCGCAGGTCGATCGAGAGGATGTCCGCCCCGGCCCGGGTGAGCTTGCCGCTCGCGTCCCGCAGGGTCAGCTTCTTGGCGTCGTCGCGCAGCTCGGCGAAGTTCTTCGGCGGAGCCGTCAGACCCGCCTGGGCGAAGATGTCCTTGCGGTAGATGCCGAACCGAGTGTCGAGCATGATCGGCAGCGCGTAGACCTTGCCGTTGTAGACGCCGGGGTCGACGACCCGGGGGTTGTACTTCGCGGCCAGCGCGTCCCTGTTCTCGCCCAGGTCGGCGAGAACGTCCTTCGACGCGAACGGCGGGACCCAGCCCACGCCCATCAGCATCACGTCGTACGGCCGGCCGCTGGCCACCGAGGTGGACAGCTTCTCGTTCAGCTTGTTGTACGAGGTGTAGTCCGGCTGCACGGTCACCTTCGGGTACTGCTTCTTGAAGTCGGCGAGCAGCCCGTCCAGCACCTGCTTTCCCTCCGAGCCTTCGAAGATCGGTGTCACCAGCCGGATCTCACCGCTGACATCCCCGCCGTCCTTGGTCTGGTTGGGCGCGGGGCCGCCGCACGCCGAGGCGGCCAGCAGGCTGAGCACCAGCGCTCCGGCTGCCGACGCCCGGCGCGTGATTCCGCTCCGCAGGGATCCCATGAGCGTTCTCCTCTGATAGAGACTCTTGGTGATGCATCGATTTACTAGTGCATCGATTTTGCTAGCCTAGGTCGCGGTCATAGGCCTGTCAACGGCTCCCCGGCCGTACTCTGCCGTGGCGTTCGCGTAGAGTACGCTGATGGGGCGGAGATCGATGCACCGGGAAGGGACGAGCATGAGTAGTGTGACGATCTACCACGTCGCGAAAGCGGCAGGCGTATCACCGAGCACGGTCTCCAACCTGCTGAACGGCCGGCCGGGGCGGATGCTGCCCGAGACCCGGGAGCGGATCGAGGAGACGATCGAGCGGCTCGGATATCGGCCCAACCGCGCAGCGCGACAGCTGCGGACCGGCCGCATCCAGGTGATCGGCCTCGTCGTGCCATCGGTGGCCAACCCGTTCTGGGGCACGTTCGCGCGGCACCTGGAGGCAGCCGCTCTCGAGGCCGGGTACCACGTCCTGCTCTGCAACAGCGAGCGGGATCCGGACCGGGAGCGCCGCTATGTCGAGGAGCTATGGGCCGACGGGATCCGAGGCGTCGTGCTGTGCTCGTCCCTGCCATCGCTGGAACACCTGGTGCCGATGGTGCGAAACGGCCTCGGCCTGGTCGCCTTCGACCGAACAGCGCAGGTGGGCGATCCCCCGTCACTCGTGAACATCAGCCTGGACAACGTGGTCGGAGCCCAGCTCGCCACGCGGCATCTGCTGGAGCTCGGTCATCGCCGGCTGGCCTTCGTGTCCGGCTCGCTGCGCAGCGTCAACCGGCGGGAGCGGTTTCGCGGCTTCTCGGACGCGCTGGAGTCGTACGGCCTCGACCCGGGCGAGGCGATCGTCTGGTCCGGCGCGGCGGACAGGCCGTACGGCGATCTCGACGCCGCCGGGCTCGGCCGCACGGCCGCGGGCGAGCTGCTCGCCGCCGAACGACCGCCGACGGCGATCGTGGCGATCAACGACATGTGTGCCCTCGGCGTGTGCGCCGGCATCCGCGACTCCGGACTCCGCGTCGCCGAGGACGTGTCGGTGATCGGCTTCGACGACATCGTGCTGGCCGACCTCGCCTCACCGCCGCTGACCACCATCCGCCAGCCCCTGCCCAAGATGGCGGCAGCCGCGTTCGCGCACCTGCGCGTCGGTATCGAGAGCACCGAGCCTGTAGCAGGGCAGTCGCTGCTGATGCGCCCCGAGCTCGTCGTTCGGGGCTCGACAGGCCCGGCGAACGGATGACAGCACGTGACGACCACCGCCCGGCGGCCTGCCGGCCCGCCATCGAACCGGACCGGGTTCAGACCAGATACCACGACGACGGCGACTCATCGGCGAGAAATAATCAACACGTGTGCATCACCGTTTCAGGTGACTTGAGCTTCACCTCCTGACTCGTCGGGTCGTTCGACGAGCTTGCCGTTCTCGAGTCTTGCGCCGGCTCGGACCAGCGCGAGAACGATGTCAACAACAGCGACCCGACCCAGGAGGCAGGCAATGAGCACCACCGGAGCCAGCAGTGACGCAACCATCGAGGAGGGCGCCGGCACGGTCGACCTGAAGCTGGAGGCCGTCGTTATCCCGGTCGCGGATGTCGACCGAGCAAAGGCGTTCTACGAGAGCCTCGAGTGGAGACTCGACGCCGACTTCGCGTTCGACAACGGCTTCCGAGTCGTCCAGTTCACGCCGCCATCCCGCGGTGTCGAGGTCAGCGAGGTGTTCCACCCGGGTACGTCGGGCGCTCAGTTCCAGGCTGCCGGAAGCAGCGGTCGCTTCGGCGGGCCCGACGGCGATCACGCCAGCTACGGCTCCTTTGCCACCTTCAGCGACCCCGACGGCAACGGCTGGCTGCTGCAGGAGATCACGACGCGGCTGCCCGGCCGCATCGACACCGGCGAGACGTCGTTCGCTTCTGTGAACGACCTCATGAATGCGCTGCTGCGTGCGGCGACGGCCCATGGCGAGCACGAGAAGCGCACCGGGCAGCCCGACGAGAAGTGGCCGGAGTGGTACGCCGCCTACATGGTGGCCGAGCAGAACGGGCGAGGAACTGCCGTCGTGAGCGACTTAGGCAGGGGCACGTTGGTCAGCTTCGGCGAAAGGGACGATGGAGCGCATGGCGACGCAGAACACAAACGAGCGGCCCGATCGCGTTCTCGGCACGATGGAGGGGCAGATATGGATCGCAGACGACTTCGACGAACTGAGTGCGGACGATGAGCTGGCCTGGTATGGACTCGCGGGCGAAGGGGAGTAGACCGTCGAGCGCACCGGTCCGTGGTCGCGGGGAAGGTTTTGTCGGTGGGCGTCGTTAGCATGGTCGCGCCTGTCGTGAATCCTGCTCTGACCAGCCGAAAGAGGTCTCGTGGCTGACCGTTTGATCGTGCGCGGCGCGCGCGAGCACAACCTCAAGGACGTCTCGCTCGACCTGCCGCGAGACGCGATGATCGTGTTCACCGGCCTGTCCGGGTCGGGCAAGTCCAGCCTGGCGTTCGACACCATCTTCGCCGAGGGGCAACGGCGGTACGTCGAGTCGCTCTCGGCGTATGCCCGGCAGTTCCTGGGGCAGATGGACAAGCCGGACGTGGACTTCATCGAGGGCCTGTCGCCGGCGGTGTCGATCGACCAGAAGTCGACGAGCAGGAACCCGCGGTCCACGGTCGGCACGATCACCGAGGTGTACGACTACCTCCGGCTGCTGTTCGCGCGGGCCGGGCGGCCGCACTGCCCGGAGTGCGGCGAGCCGATCAGCCGGCAGACGCCGCAGCAGATCGTCGACCGGGTGCTCGAGCTGGAGGAGGGCGCCCGGTTCCAGGTGCTCGCGCCGGTGGTCCGCGGCCGCAAGGGGGAGTACCTCGACCTCTTCCGCCAGCTCACCGGGCAGGGCTTCTCGCGAGCCCGGGTGGACGGCGAGACGTACCAGCTCACCGAGCCGCCGAAGCTCGACAAGCAGAAGAAGCACGACATCGACGTGGTCGTCGACCGGCTCGCGGTGAAGGCGTCCGCGAAGCGCCGGCTGACCGACTCGGTCGAGACCGCGCTCGGGCTGTCCGGCGGCATCGTCACGCTCGACTTCGTCGACCTGGACGCGAGCGACCCGCACCGCGAGCGCCGGTTCTCCGAGAAGCTCGCCTGCCCGAACGACCACCCGCTGCAGCTCGACGAGCTGGAGCCGCGGTCGTTCTCCTTCAACTCCCCGTACGGCGCCTGTCCGTCCTGCTCGGGTCTCGGCACCCGGATGGAGGTGGACCCGGAGCTGGTCATCCCGGACGCGGAGAAGTCGCTGGACGAGGGCGCGATCCAGCCCTGGTCGGGGGCGAACGTCTCGCAGTACTTCGAGCGGCTGCTCGGCGCGCTCGCCGACGAGCTCGGGATCAAGACCAGCACCCCGTTCGCCGAGCTGCCCGCGAAGGCGAAGAAGGCGCTGCTGTCCGGGCACGACCGGCAGGTGCACGTCCGCTACAAGAACCGGTACGGCCGGGAGCGGTCGTACTACACGACCTTCGAAGGCGTCATCCCGTACGTCGAACGCCGGCACGCGGAGGCGGGGTCCGACACCAGCCGGGAGCGGTTCGAGGGCTACATGCGCGAGGTGCCGTGCCTGTCCTGCGACGGCGCCCGGCTGAAGCCGATCTCGCTCGCCGTCACCATGGGCGGCAAGAACATCGCCGAGATCTGCTCGTTGCCGATCGACGGGGTGAAGTCGTTCCTGTCCGACCTCGACCTGACCCCGCGGGAGCGGCAGATCGCCGAGCGGGTGACGAAGGAGATCGGCGAGCGGCTGCGGTTCCTGCTCGACGTCGGGCTGGACTACCTCACGCTGGACCGGCCGTCCGGCTCGCTGTCCGGTGGCGAAGCGCAGCGGATCCGGCTCGCGACCCAGATCGGCTCCGGGCTGGTCGGCGTCCTCTACGTTCTCGACGAGCCGTCGATCGGGCTGCACCAGCGCGACAACCGGCGGCTGATCGAGACCCTTATCCGGCTGAAGAACCTGGGCAACACGCTCATCGTCGTCGAGCACGACGAGGACACCATCGACCACGCCGACTGGGTGGTCGACATCGGCCCGGGCGCCGGCGAGCACGGCGGCCAGATCGTGGTGTCCGGCACCGTCGAGGACCTGCGCAACCACCCGGACTCGCTGACCGGCGCGTACATCTCGGGTCGCAAGGAGATCCCGATGCCGGCGGTGCGGCGCCCGCGCACCGAGGGCCGCGAGCTGACCGTGTACGGCGCTCGCGAGCACAACCTCAAGGACATCGACGTCACCTTCCCGCTCGGCATGTTCGTCGCGGTGACGGGTGTGTCCGGGTCGGGCAAGTCGACGCTGGTGAACGACATCCTCTACACGTCGCTGGCCAAGCAGATCTACGGCGCCCGCGACGTGCCCGGCCGGCACACCAAGATCGACGGCCTGCATCACGTGGACAAGGTGATCCACGTCGACCAGTCGCCGATCGGCCGGACGCCGCGGTCCAACCCGGCGACGTACACGGGGGTCTTCGACAACATCCGCAGGCTGTTCGCGGAGACGCCGGAGGCGAAGGTCCGCGGATACCTGCCGGGCCGGTTCTCGTTCAACGTGAAGGGCGGCCGGTGCGAGGCGTGCTCCGGTGACGGCACGCTGAAGATCGAGATGAACTTCCTCCCGGACGTGTACGTGCCGTGCGAGGTGTGCCACGGCGCGCGCTACAACCGCGAGACGCTCGAGGTGCACTACAAGGGCAAGACGGTCTCGGACGTGCTGGACATGTCGATCGAGGAGGCGGCGGAGTTCTTCGCGGCGATCCCGGCGATCGCGCGGCACATGACCACGCTGAACGAGGTCGGTCTGGGGTACGTGCGGCTCGGCCAGCCGGCGCCGACCCTGTCCGGCGGCGAGGCGCAGCGGGTCAAGCTCGCCTCGGAACTGCAGAAGCGCTCGACCGGCCGGACCGTGTACGTGCTGGACGAGCCCACGACCGGCCTGCACTTCGAGGACATCCGCAAGCTGCTCGACGTGCTCAGCAGCCTGGTGGACAAGGGCAACACCGTGCTGGTGATCGAGCACAACCTGGACGTGATCAAGACCGCCGACTGGATCGTCGACCTCGGCCCCGAGGGCGGCATCCGCGGCGGCATCCTGGTCGCCGAGGGTACGCCGGAGGAGGTCGCGCGGAACCAGTCGTCGTACACGGGCCAGTTCCTCGCCGAGATCCTCGCCGGCCGCGCCAGCAAGCCGAGCGCCAGGGCGGCGTCACAGAACGCCACGAAGAAGGCCACCGCGAAGAAGACCGCGCGGAAACCGGCGCGCTCGACCGCGAAGAAGGTTGCGAAGAAGGCGGTGTCCAGGACACGAATCGGTGACGGCTGAACCGACCGGCACGGCATCTCGTTGTACGGGTGTTGGATTAGCAGAGCGCTCAATCATCGCCGGCGGGACCGGCTGGAAGGACTGATCCCTGATGAGCACCACGCCCACCGGACTGTCTTCGACGCCGGACGAGAACACCAGGGACCGCCGTACCGTGCTGCGTGGAGCGGCGGTGATCGGGCTGGCCGGCGCGGCCGCTCCGCTGATCGCCGCGTGCGGAGGCGACGACGCCGCCGGTAGCGGCAGCACCACCAGCACCGCGCCGAGCACGGCGCCCGCGAGCAGCGCGCCGGCGAGCAGCGCGCCCGCGTCGTCCAGCGGTGGCGCCGGCTCGCTCGGCCCGGCGAGTGAGGTGCCGGTCGGCGGCGGGAAGATCTACGGCGACGCCAAGGTCGTCGTCACCCAGCCGACAGCAGGGCAGTACAAGGGCTTCACCGCGGTGTGCACACACCAGGGCTGCATCGTCGGCACCGTCGAGGGCGGCACGATCAATTGCCCGTGCCACGGGAGCAAGTACAAGATCGCCGACGGCTCGGTCGTCAGCGGTCCCGCGCCCGCCCCGCTCGCGGCGGTCGCGGTGACCGTTCAGGGCGGTGAGATCCACACCGCCTGAGACACTTTCTGGACTTGGGGGATCTGCCGCTCGGGAGGGAGCGGCGGATCGGCTGGCGGACGGACCGGGCGGACCGTCCGCCAGCCGTATTACTTGGGGACGGTCAGCCGCCGGCGCCGGGAGAGTTGAGCTCGCCGACGTAGAGCAGGCTGTTCGGCGAATCGGTGCCGGGGTCCTGCACCTTGTCGGGGGTGGCGAGGGTGGTCAGCGCGGTGGCGACCTCTTCCGGCGTGGCCTCCGGCTTCTCGTGGAGGTAGAGCGCCGCGGCGCCGGCGATGTGCGGCGAGGCCATCGACGTGCCGCTCATCGTCTCGGTGGCGTCCGGATCGGAGATGCCGACCGAGGTGATGTCGACACCGGGCGCGAACAGGTCGACGCACTTGCCGAAGTTGGAGAACTCGGCGCGCGTGTCGGTGTCGTCGGTGGCGCCCGCGGTCAGCGCGACCGGCTCACGCGACGGCGAACCCTCGCAGGCGTCCGCGTTCTCGTTGCCCGCGGCAACGGCATAGGTGACGCCGGCCGCGACCGACTTCCGCACCGCCGCGTCCAGGGCGTCGTCGGCGCCGCCGCCGAGGCTCATGTTGGCGACGGCCGGCTTCTTCGCGTTCTGCGTCACCCAGTCGATGCCTGCGACGACGGACTCGGTCGAGCCGGATCCCTGGCAGTCCAGCACCCGGACGCCGAAGACGGTCGCCTTCTTCGCCAAGCCCCACTTCTCGCCGGCGATGGTGCCGGCGACGTGGCTGCCGTGGCCGTGGCAGTCCTTGCCGTCCTGGCCGTCGCCGACGGTGTCGGTGCCGACCGAGGCGCGGCCACCGAAGTCGCCGTGCTCGGCGTAGATGCCGGTGTCGATGACGTACACGTTGACGTCCGAGCCGTCGTTCGGCGCGTTGTACTTCTTGTCCAGCGGCAGGTCGTGCTGGTCGGTGCGGTCCAGGCCCCAGGTGGCGTCGTCCTCGGTGATCCGGAACCGCTGGTTCTGCTCGACGTAGGCGACCCGCGGGTCGGTCGCGAGGCGCTGCGCCTTCGCCGCGGTCATCGTCGCGGAGAAGCCCCGTACGGTGGCGAACGTGCGCTTCACGGTCGCCTTGTACGCCGTGGCGAGCGAGGTCGCGGTGGCCTGGACACCGGAGCGTGTGGACGTCGCCGCGGTGTCGTTCAGGATGACGATGTAGCTGCCTGCGATGGCGGTCGGGCTGCCGGCGCCACGGATGGTGACGTCCTTGGCGTGTTCCGGGGCGGGGGCCGCCGTACTGGTCGGTGCGGCGGCGAGGGCCGAGGCGAGCGCTACCGCCGTCGCTGCTGTGACGCCGGCGAGGCGGCGTCCGGGCGTGATGGGAGACATGCGAAGAACTCCTCACGAGTAAGGCGGTGACCGGATGTCACCGCGCTCAGTTCTTGCTGCACCACCATCCGTGACGGGTCGCCGCCTTGGCTCATCCCAAAAGGGGATCGAGTTCGGCCTATGGTCGGAAACCTGTGACAGGTCCGTGAAGGAGCGGTGACGGTGACGTCAAAGTCGCGTGTCGGATCAACCGGCTGCGTGGCTGTCGGGGGCGCGAAATAGGGTGGAGTCGTGGCCGATCCCGCGTCGTACCGTCCCGCTCCGGGCTCGATTCCCGACGCCCCCGGCGTGTACCGGTTCTCCGACGAGAAGAGCCGGGTGATCTATGTCGGCAAGGCGAAGAACCTGCGCGCGCGGCTGTCGTCGTACTTCCAGGATCTGGCGAACCTGCACCCGCGCACCCAGGGGATGGTGAACACCGCGGCGAAGGTCGACTGGACCGTGGTGGGCAGCGAGGTCGAGGCGCTGCAGCTGGAGTACTCCTGGATCAAGGAGTTCGACCCGCGGTTCAACGTGAAGTACCGCGACGACAAGTCGTACCCGTGGCTCGCGATCACGATCGACGAGGAGATCCCGCGGGTGATGGTCGGGCGCGGCGCGAAGAAGAAGGGCGTGAAGTACTTCGGCCCGTACAGCCACGCGTGGGCGATCCGGGAGACCGTCGACCTGCTGCTGCGGGTGTTCCCGATGCGGTCCTGCAGCAAGGGCGTGTTCAACCGGCACCGGCAGATCGGCCGGCCCTGCCTGCTCGGGTACATCGGCAAGTGCTCCGCGCCGTGCACGGGTGAGGTGACCCCCGAGCAGCACCGCGAGATCGTGGACGACTTCGTGGCGTTCCTGAGCGGCCAGACCGCGTCGTACACCAGGAAGCTGGAGCGCGAGATGCGCGCCGCCGCGGCGAAGCTGGAGTACGAGCACGCCGCGAAGATCCGCGACGACCTGGTCGCGCTGGAGAAGGCGCTCGCCAAGAACGCGGTGGTGCTCGGCGACGGCACCGACACCGACGTGGTGGCGCTGGTCGAGGACCCGCTCGAGGTCGCGGTGCAGGTCTTCCACGTGCGCGGCGGCCGGGTCCGCGGCCAGCGCGGCTGGATCGCGGACAAGGCCGACGGCACCGAGGGTACGGCGGAGCTGACGGGCAAGTTCGTCCAGCAGATGTACGCCGACCAGGTCGGCGACGCGATTCCGAGGGAGATCCTGGTCCCCGCGCTTCCGGACGACCACGAGGCGCTGTCCACCTGGCTGACGGAGCTGCGCGGGTCCCGGGTCGCGATCCGGGTGCCGCAGCGCGGTGACAAGAAGGCGCTGATCGAGACCGTCGGGCAGAACGCCAAGCAGACCCTGGCGATGCACAAGACCAAGCGCGCCAGCGACCTGACCGCGCGCAACCAGGCGCTGGAGGAGATCCAGGACGCGCTCGGGCTGGACGAGGCGCCGCTGCGGATCGAGTGCTACGACGTGTCGAACCTGCAGGGCACCGAGGTGGTCGCCTCGATGGTGGTGTTCGAGGACGGCCTGGCGCGCAAGAGCGAGTACCGGCGGTTCGTCATCCGCGGTGTCGACGGGCAGAACGACGTCGCGTCGATCCACGAGGTGCTGACCCGGCGGTTCCGCCGGCTGCTCGACGACCGGGCCGCGACCACGACGGACGGCGCGCAGGCGGTCGACGCGGTCGAAGCCGCGGCGCGGCTGATCGACCCGGAGACCGGGCGGGCGAAGAAGTTCGCCTACGCGCCGGCGCTGGTGGTCGTCGACGGCGGCCCGCCGCAGGTCGCCGCCGGCCGGGCCGCGCTGGACGAGCTCGGGCTGGGCGACATCCCGGTCTGCGGCCTGGCGAAGCGGCTGGAGGAGGTCTGGCTGCCCGACACCGAGGACCCGGTGATCATGTCCCGGACGTCCGAGGGGCTCTACCTGCTGCAGCGGCTGCGCGACGAGGCGCACCGGTTCGCGATCACGCACCACCGCAACCGGCGCTCCAGGTCGATGGTGGAGAGCGTGCTGGACGACGTGCCGGGCCTGGGGGAGGTGCGCCGCAAGACCCTGCTGCGGCACTTCGGCTCGCTGAAGAAGTTGCGCCAGGCAACTGTCGACGAAGTCGCCGCGCTGCCAGGTTTCGGTCGTCGTACCGCGGAATCCGTGGTCGCGGCGGTGAACTCGGGGACAACACCGGCCGAAACGGGTGCCGCGCCGGCGGTGAACACCGCGACAGGCGAGATACTGGACGACGACCGGGGCGTATCGACGGGGCCGCGCTGAACGGGGATGTGGAGAGCGTGAAGGCGAGCAACAACCTGATCATCGTGTCGGGGATGTCCGGCGCGGGCCGCAGCTCGGTGGCCGACGTGCTGGAGGACCTCGGCTGGTTCGTGGTCGACAACCTGCCGCCGATGTTCCTGGCCACCATGGTCGAGCAGATCGTCGGCGCCGGCACCACCAAGCTCGCGGTGGTGGTCGACGTCCGGACCGGCCGGTTCTTCGAGGCGCTCGGCACCGCGCTGGACGAGCTCGACGAGCACGGCTACCGGCCGGTCACGCTGTTCCTGGAGGCGACCGACGACGTGATCGTGCGCCGCCAGGAGAGCGTCCGGCGGCCGCACCCGCTGCAGGGTGAGGGCCGGCTGCTGGACGGCATCCAGCGGGAGCGGGAGATGCTCCGCGACCTGCGCGCGATCGCCGACCTGGTGATCGACACCTCCGCGCTGAACGTGCACCAGCTCAGCGCCAAGATCGTGAACGCGTTCGGCGAGGCCGGCAACACCGAGCTGCGCGCGACCGTCGTGTCGTTCGGGTTCAAGTACGGCATCCCGGTGGACGCGGACGTGGTCGCCGACATGCGGTTCGTGCCGAACCCGTTCTGGGTGCCGGAGCTGCGGCACCTGACCGGGCGGGACAAGCCGGTCGCCGACTACGTGCTGGACAACCCGCTCGCGGAGCAGTTCCTGGAGGACTACACCGCGGTGCTCGAGACGCTGCGGGTCGGGTACCTGAACGAGGGCAAGCGGTTCGTCACGGTCGCGATCGGCTGCACCGGCGGCCAGCACCGCAGCGTGGCGATGGCCGAGGCGATCGCGCAACGCCTGCGCGACAAGGGCTCGCCGACCCTCGTCGTGCACCGCGACCTCGGCCGCGAGTAACCCTGCCAGCGTTGGGCTTCAGATGGCCTTAACGTTGCTCCATGACTGCGGGTGAGCTGGTGGCCGCGGCGCCACGGGTCGTGGCGCTGGGTGGCGGGCACGGGCTGGCGGTGTCGCTGGCGGCGCTGCGGCAGGTGACCGACCGGCTGACCGCGGTCGCGACCGTCGCCGACAACGGCGGATCGTCGGGCCGGCTGCGGCGCGAGCTCGGCGTGCTCCCGCCCGGCGACCTGCGGATGGCGCTGGCGGCGCTGTGCCGCGACGACGAGTGGGGCCGGACCTGGGCGGACGTGCTGCAGCACCGGTTCTCCAGCGACGGCGAGCTGCACAACCACTCGGTCGGCAACCTGCTCATCGTGGCGCTCTGGGAGCTGCTCGGCGACGCCGTCGACGGCCTCGACTGGGTCGGGCGGCTGCTCGGCGCGCAGGGCCGGGTGCTGCCGATGTCGGCGGTGCCGCTGGACATCACGGCGCGGGTGGTCGGCGACGACCCGGAGCGGCCGGACGAGGTGACCGAGGTCCGCGGCCAGGTCGAGGTCGCCACCACCCCGGGGCGGGTGGTCGACGTGGCGCTGGACCCGGCCGACCCGCCGGCCTGCCCGGAGGCGGTCGCCGCGGTCGCCGAGGCCGACTGGGTGGTGGTCGGGCCGGGCTCGTGGTTCACCTCGGTGATCCCGAACCTGCTGGTGCCGGAGCTGGCGCGCGCGCTGCAGGAGACGCGGGCCCGGCGGCTGGTCACGCTCAACCTGGGGGAGCAGGAGGGTGAGACCGACGGCTTCTCGCCCGAGACCCACCTCGAGGTGCTCGCCGGGCACGCGCCGGAGCTGCGGATCGACGTCGTACTCGCGGACACGGCGCACGTGCCGGACACCCGGTCGCTGCGTCGTACCGCGGAGTCCCTGGGCGCCGAGCTGGTGGTCGCGGACATCGCCGCCGTGGGCCAGCACCTGAGGCACGATCCGGCCCTGCTGGCCGGTCTCTACCGCCGGCTGCTGGCCCAGGGTCTTTGACATCCGTGGAAGGATTCTTCGTATGGCGATGACTGCGCAGGTTAAGGCCGAGCTGGCCAGCATCCAGGTGACGAAACCGTGCTGCCGCAAGGCCGAGGTGTCCTCGATGCTGCGGTTCGCCGGCGGTCTGCACCTGGTGTCCGGGCGCATCGTCGTCGAGGCCGAGCTGGACACCGGCCAGGCCGCGCGCCGGCTGCGCAAGGACATCGCGGAGATCTTCGGGCATGCCTCCGACGTGGTGGTGATCTCGCCGTCGGGCATTCGCAAGCAGACCAAGTACGTCGTCCGCGTGGTGCGCGACGGTGACGCGCTGGCCCGGCAGACCGGGCTGGTCGACAACCGCGGCCGTCCGGTCCGCGGGCTGCCGCCGGCGGTCGTGTCCGGCGCCACCTGCGACGCCGTCGCCGCGTGGCGCGGGGCGTTCCTCGCACACGGTTCGCTGACCGAGCCGGGCCGCTCGTCGAGCCTGGAGGTGACCTGCCCGGGGCCGGAGGCGGCGCTGGCGCTGGTCGGGGCGGCGCGGCGGCTCGGCATCTCGTCCAAGGCCCGCGAGGTGCGCAACGTGGACCGGGTGGTGATCCGCGACGGCGACTCGATCGGCGCGCTGCTGACCAGGCTCGGCGCGCACGAGTCGGTGCTCGCCTGGGAGGAGCGCCGGATGCGCCGCGAGGTGCGCGCCACGGCGAACCGGCTGGCGAACTTCGACGACGCCAACCTGCGCCGGTCCGCGCGGGCCGCGGTGGCCGCCGGCGCCCGGGTGGAGCGGGCGCTGGAGATCCTCGGCGACGACGTTCCCGAGCACCTGCAGATCGCCGGCAGGCTCCGGCTGGAGCACAAGCAGGCCAGCCTCGAGGAGCTCGGCCAGCTGCACGAGCCGGCGCTCACCAAGGACGCCGTGGCCGGGCGGATCCGGCGGCTGCTGGCGATGGCCGACAAGCGGGCCGCCGACCTCGGCATCCCGAACACCGAGGCGAACCTGACGCCGGAGATGCTCGACGACTCGGCATAACCCGGAGCGTGCGGCACCGGTGACGGTCATAAGGCCCGCGGCCGCCGAACTCCGCTCGCGGACTATGCGTTTCGTTCCGTTTGGTTGCGCCTCTGTTGCAGCCTGTTCTCGGTCGCCCACGGTCGGTCGCCGGTAGCGCATGGTCGTCTGCAAATTCCTCGGTGGGGAGTCAGCTCCCCCGCCCACACCGAAAGGGACTTGCGGATGAAACGCACCTACAGCGCGGGGCTGGCAGCGGCCGCGCTGGCCACCACGGCGGGACTCGTCGCGGCCGGCAGTGCCCAGGCGGTGCAGCCCGTCGGCCCGGTTCTCGGCACCGCGTTCGGGCAGATCGAGCACGGTGTCGCGGTCGCGCAGGCGACCGGCCTGGCCGGCCGGCTCGGCGTGACGGCCGGCGACCTGGTCGAGCGTGGCGTGGTCACTGACGCGGACGGCGCCACCCACGTCCGGTTCGACCGGACCTACAAGGGCCTGCCGGTGGTCGGCGGTGACTTCGTCGTACACCAGAAGCAGGGGCAGCGCCTGCGGGCCGCGAGCGGCCTGCGGGTCAGGAACGTGGCCGTGTCCAGCACCACGCCGTCGGTGCCGGTGGCGAAGGCGCTGAAGGCCGCGAGGTCCACGGTCGACTTCGGCGTCAGCTCGGTGCGGCGCCGGGTCGTCGTGTACGCCGTCAAGGGCACTCCGCGGCTCGCGTACCGGATCGCCCTGCAGGGCCGGGACGCGAACGGCGAGCCGCAGGGCCGCGCCGTCTTCGTGGACGCGAAGTCCGGCAAGGTGATCGACAGCTGGGAGACCGTGCACAACGAGGCCGGCACCGGCACCGGCCTGTTCGCCGGCAAGGTCGACCTGGAGGCGAGGAACACCGGCTCGGGCTTCGAGCTGGTCGACGAGACCCGTGGCGGCAACGCCACCCTGAACGCGGGCCAGCCGTTCACCGACGACGACAACGTCTGGGGCGACGGCACCGCGGCCGACCCGCAGAGCGCGGGTGTCGACGCGCACTACGGGATCGCCGTGACCTGGGACTACTACAAGAACGTGCACGGCCGGAACGGCATCGGCGACGACGGCAAGGGCGCGGAGTCGTTCGTCCACGACGGCGCCTACGCGAACGCGTCCTGGAGCGACGAGTGCTTCTGCATGCGCTACGGCGACGGCGACGCCAGCCAGGGCATCCTGCCGCTGACCGCGCTGGACGTGGCCGGGCACGAGATGACCCACGGCGTCACCAGCCGCACCGCGAACCTGAACTACGAGGGCGAGTCGGGCGGTCTGAACGAGGCCACCTCGGACATCTTCGGCAGCTCCGTGGAGTTCGCCGCGCAGAACGCCGAGGATGTCGGCGACTACGTGATCGGGGAGAAGATCTTCTCCGCCTTCGACCCGGCGAAGAACTACATCCGCCGGATGGACAAGCCGTCGGTGGACGGCAACTCGCTGGACTGCTGGACGGACAAGGCGGGCGAGGTCGACGTGCACTACTCGTCGGGTATCGCCAACCACTTCTTCTACCTGCTGTCCGAGGGCAGCGGCGCGAAGGAGATCAACGGCGTCGCGTACGACAGCCCGACCTGCGACAGCTCCACGCTGCAGGGCATCGGCCGGGACAAGGCCGAGAAGATCTGGTACAAGGCGCTGACCGCGTACTTCACCACGACCACGGACTACGCGGGCGCGCGAGCCGGCACCATCTCGGCCGCCACCGACCTGTACGGCGCCGACAGCGCCGAGCTGAAGGCGGTCGAGGCGGCCTGGACCGCGGTCGCCGTACCCGCATCGCCGAGCTGAGCCTGAGCCGGTCAGCCACTCGAGGGAGCTGACGGTCCTCTGACGTAGATCCCCTGCCGCGCCCTGCGGATCGTGGTCCGCCCGCCACGATTCGCAGGGCGCGAAGGTTTTCCCTTGTCCTCGTTTGGGCGGGGTTATCACGCGGTCCCGCCGGGTGCAGTGTGCAACCTCAGGCAGTCACTGACGATGAAGCGAGGGGGCAGGACATGAAGCGCACGTCCAGTGCGGGTCTCGCGGTTGCGGCGATCGCCGCGTTCGCGGGGTTGGCGAACATGTACGGAGCCGACGCCGCGACACCCGCACCCGACACCGGGTCGGCGATCAGCGCGGCTCGCGGAAGCGCGGCCGGACTCGGCCTCGGCCAGGCGAGCGACCTGGTCGTGAACGGCGTCAGCACCGACGCCGACGGCAGCACGCACGTCCGGTTCAACCGCACCTACCGCGGTCTCGACGTGGTCGGCGGCGACCTCGTCGTACACCAGAACTCCGGCGGCGCGCTGCGCTCCACGTCCGGTGGAGTACGCGGGCTGAGCCTGTCCACCAAGCCCGCGATCTCGGCCGCGAAGGCGCTGACGGCGGCGGGCCGCTCGGGCGCCACGGACAAGCTGGTCGTGTTCGTCACCGACGGCGGCACCGCGCGCCTCGCGTACAAGGTGGTCGCGTCCGGACGCGGCGCCGACGGCGCCCCGAACGGCACCGAGACCTACGTCGACGCGCAGACCGGCAAGGTGCTCGCGCGCTGGGCGACCGACGAGAACGCCACCGGCAGCGGCACCGGCCTGTTCTCCGGCACGGTCAGCCTGGACACCACCGCCACCGGCGGCGGGTTCTCGATGGTCGACCCGGTCCGCGGCAACAACGAGACCCACAACGGCCCGGCGACCGGCGCGCCGCTGTTCACCGACGCCGACAACGTCTGGGGCGACGGCACGGTCGGCAACGTGCAGACCGCGGGTGTGGACGCGCACTACGGCATCGCCGTGACCTGGGACTACTACAAGAACGTGCACGGCCGGAACGGCATCGGCAACGACGGTGTCGGCGCCCGGTCCTTCGTGCACGACGGCGCGTACGTGAACGCGTCCTGGAGCGACTCCTGCTTCTGCATGCGGTACGGCGACGGCGACGGCGTGAACTACCTGCCGCTGGTGGCGCTGGACGTGGCCGGGCACGAGATGACGCACGGCGTGACCAGCCGGACCGCGGCGCTGCGCTACAGCGGCGAGTCGGGCGGCCTGAACGAGTCCACCTCGGACATCTTCGGCACCTCGGTGGAGTTCTCCGCGAACAACGCCAACGACGTCGGCGACTACGTCATCGGCGAGGAGATCTTCGTCGACTACAACCCGGCGACCAACTACATCCGCCGGCTCGACCACCCCTCCCTCGACGGCAACTCGGCGGACTGCTGGAGCCGCAAGGTCGGCCACCTGAACGTGCACTACTCGTCGGGTGTCGGGAACCACTGGTTCTACCTGCTGTCCGAGGGCAGCGGCGCCAAGACGATCAACGGCATCGCCTACGACAGCCCGACCTGCGACAGTTCGCCGATCGCGGGCATCGGCCGGGACAAGGCCGAGAAGATCTGGTACCGCACGCTGACGACGTACCTGACCTCCCGGTCGAAGTACGCGGACGCCCGCGCCGGGTCGATCCAGGCCGCCACCGACCTGTACGGCGCCGCCAGCACCGAGGTCGCCGCGGTGACGGCGGCATGGAGCGCGGTCGCCGTCTGAGTGCTCCCTCCGTAAGACGCGTCCCGCGGACCGAACCCCCCGGTCCGCGGGACGTCGTACGCCTGGGGTTGGCAGTTGGAACGGACCACCGGGCCGAGTGGGCGGTTCGGCTAGTGTTCGGGGCGTAGAGATCCTGCTCTTCGAGGAGACCGAGTCCCGTGACCGTTCGCGTAGGCATCAACGGCTTCGGCCGCATCGGCCGCAACTTCTTCCGCGCCGTGCTGGCGTCGGGGGCCGACATCGAGGTGGTCGCCGTCAACGACCTCGTCGACAACCACACGCTCGCCCACCTGCTGAAGTACGACTCGATCCTGGGCCGGTACCCGGGTGAGGTGTCCGCCACCGACGACGAGATCACCGTCGACGGCAAGACGTTCAAGGGCTTCGCCGAGCGTGACCTCGCCGCGCTGAAGTGGGCCGACGTCGGCGCCGACATCGTCGTCGAGTCCACCGGCCTGTTCACCGACGCCACCAAGGCCCGGCAGCACGCCGACAACGGCGCCAGGAAGGTGATCATCTCCGCGCCGGCCAAGAACGAGGACGTCACCGTGGTGATGGGCGTCAACCACGACCAGTACGACGCTGAGCAGCACACCATCATCTCCAACGCCTCCTGCACCACGAACTGCCTGGCGCCGATGGCGAAGGCGATCCACGACGCGTTCACGATCGAGAAGGGTCTGATGACCACGATCCACGCGTACACCCAGGACCAGAACCTGCAGGACGGCCCGCACAAGGACCTGCGCCGCGCCCGCGCCGCCGCGCTGAACATCGTGCCGACCTCGA
>WNFV01003628.1_pt1 | contig 19670 bp, 9 predicted proteins | sample 5400101 | NCBI WGS metagenome assembly WNFV01 (sample SAMN13153361, study PRJNA577476) | soil metagenome | isolation source: 115 cm soil or saprolite under grassland replicate 1 | place: USA:California | collected 2016-06-15 | reverse complement strand
CATGTCGTCGATCATGCGTTGGCGCAACGGCGAGATGGCTCGAGGTGATGCATCCATGGCTCTGCTCCTGTGGTGATCCGAGGCGGATTGCCTCGTTCATCAACATAAACAGAACCCCTATCCCATTCACTCACCGACGCCGGATCGAAGCTCGATTACCGCGCGAGCGGTTTAGTCCTTTGGCCGAACTGAGACACTCAGCCGGCTAGGCTCGGGACGCCGAGGCCCGGGGCTCTGAGGTACCTGTAGTCATCGCACGGCTTACGACGCTGATGCACGCGATGAATCACAGCTGGGTTCCGTCCACTTTCATCGCGCCGCGAGGTACGGCCGACACGATTTTCGACTGAGCGAAGCCCGCGGATTTGCGCGCCTTCGTGTTCGGGCGCCCTCAGCGATCGTCGGGCACGAGCAGCGCCAGCGGAAAGACATCGAGCGCCGCCGCGACGCGCAGTACACCGTTCTGGACTTGGGTCGCGTCAACTCGCGCTCGAGTGAGCGCATCGCGCAGCGTCCGCTGCGGCAACGTCGAAACATCGACCCTCGTGTCCTCCCACACATCGCCGCCGAGAGGTAAGCGTGTTTCTCCTCCGAGCAGCGTGCACGTCAACCGCGGCGCGATGACGATAGCGCAGTCTTCGCCGAGAGCTCGCGCATATGCGCATATATGATCGGCCTTGGCGCCCGCCGTGGGCAGCGGCGTGTAACCGCCGTCGCGGAAGAGCTCCGCACGCTCGCGCCGCAGTCCGAGCGCGCGCCAGATGACGTACTCTTTGATCCGGCCGTCGTCGATGTGTTGCAACAATTCGCCTGCGAGCGCTCCGAGCGCTTCTCCGCCGCCCGCTACGGCTGTTCGCATCGCGTCGAGCGCCTGCCGCCGCGGCGCGTAGTCGACGCTCCGCCGATTGTCCGGATCGACCAGGCTCAGCTGCCACAGCTCGCAGCCCTGGTAGATATCCGGCACACCGGGCGCGGTGAGCTTGAGCAGCGTCTGCGCCAGGCTGTTGAGCATGCCGAACCACGCCACGCGCCGTTGGAACGGAATGAAGTCGGCCAGGAACCGTTCGTTGCCGGGTGGCGTCAGCAGCGCGCGCGCGAAATCGACGTAGGCCGCTTCGTAGTCTTCGTTCGGATTGATCCACGAGCTCACCGCCTTCGCTTCGCGCACGACCTTGATCAGATAGCGCTCGACGCGCTCGCGGAACTCGGTGACGATTTCCGGTTCCTGGGCGCGATAAGGCCACGCACCCACCAGCGTCTGGTAGAGCAGATATTCATCGTTGCCCGTCGGCGCTTCCAGCTCTTCCAGCTTGCGCTTGTGCGAGCGGTTGAGCCGACGCCAACGCGCGACGTGCAAGCGCCACTCCGCGGGCATTTCGGAAAGCACGTCGATCCGTGCGCGGACGTCCTCGGAGCGTTTGCTGTCGTGCGTCGACGTGGCGAGCATCGCGTGCGGCCAATGCGCAGCGCGGTGTGCGTTGGCGTGATGAAACGCGGAAATAGACACGCAGAATCGTCGCGGGTCGCCGCCGACCTCGTTCAGCGAGAGCAGCGGGTTGTACAGGTAGAACGCGGTATCTTCTACGCCCTTGGCCATTACCGGACCCGTGAACTGCTGGAACTTCAGCGCAAAGCGCACGATGTGCGCGCGCTCCGCTTCGGGCCGCTCCTGCGCGAGGTCGGTCGACAGCACCGCGCGTATGAAATCGAAGACGGTCGCCTCCGAGGCCGCAGCCTTCTTCTTCGCCACGCGTACCGCCCAGTCGATGAAACGCCGGTCTTCGGCTGACACCTGCGTCGACGTCACGTAAGTGCGGTACACGGGAAAGCACGCCACGACCTCGGTCAGCGCCGCACGCAGGCTGTAGTGCGTGAAGTCGCAGGTGGCGCGATTGGCTTGCGCGATCCGCGCCAGGAGGCTCGCCAGCGCGTTGAGCTCGGCCGCGAGGGCGATGTGCACGATGAGTTTCTTGGAGCGATAGACGATCTCGTCGAATTCCGGCCGCTCCCGCACGAAGGCAAGATAGCCGCGCGTGAGCTTCGCCTCGGCACCGGCGTCGACGAAGAGACCATTGACCAGATTGGCGAAGTCGTAGCCTGTGGTGCCGGCAACCGGCCATGCCGTCGGCAGTTGCTCGAAGGCGGCGAGAATCTTTTCGGCAACCAAGTACAGCGGCAAGGCGCCCTCGGGCGGCGCAGCGTTGCCGGTCGCCGGGGTAAAAGCGGGCAGCCGCTCCGCGGCGGCGCGCTGCAGGCGCGAAAAATACTCGGCAGGATCGTAAAGCCCGTCGGGATGATCGACGCGCACGCCGTTCACATGGCCGCTCGCCACGAGCTCGAAGAGCAGGCGATGAGTGGCCTCGAAGACCGCCGGCTCTTCCACGCGCAGCGCCGCCAGCTCGTTGATGTCGAAGAAGCGGCGATAGTTGATGTCGTCGGCCGCCATCCGCCACGACGCGAGGCGAAAGACCTGCGCCGAGAGTAGCTTGTCCAGCGCATCGAAGCTCGCCGGAGCGCCCGGGCGACCGTTGAGCTGCTGCACCTGCTCTTCGATGCAACGTATGACTTCGGCCGAACGAGCGCAAAGGCCCGCGAGACGCTGCATGTGCAGCGGCGCATGCCGCTGCCGTTCCGCGACTCGCGACGGCGCGGTCTCGGTCGCCTTCGGCAATACCCCGAAAGCCACGGCGAGGCTGTCGAACTCGTCGGCCAGCGCCGCTTCCCCTTCAGCCAGGCGCGGGCGCAAGCGCTCCGCGGCGGGCGCGAGGATGCGCGGATACGTTTGCGGGTCGAGCGGAAAGCGATCGCCCCCGTAACGGATGCTGAGCTCGCCTTGCGCGGCGTCGAATGCCAGCGCGAGCTCGCCGCGCTCGAGCACCACGCCGTACGGCTCGCCCAGGACGGGCACCAAGAGCCTGCCGTGCAACTCGTCGCGCAGACGTTCCCAGTCGATGTCGAAGAAGCTCGCATGCGCCGCCGCACGGCCGTTCCGCAAGACGTCCTGCCACCAGGGGTTGTCGGCGCCGAGCACGGCGACGTGATTCGGAACGATGTCGAGCAGCTGTCCCATGCCGTGCTCGCGCAGCGCGGCGCAGAGCATGTCGAGCTCGGCTCGGCTGCCGATCTCGGGATTGAGCGCGTTGTGATCGACGATGTCGTAGCCGTGGAGGCTTCCCGGGGACGCTTTGAAATAGGGCGAGAGATAGACGTGGCTCACGCCTAGTTCCGCGAGATAAGGCACGAGCGCGGTGGCTTGAGCGAAGGTGAAGCCGCGATTGAGCTGCAGGCGATACGTGGCGCGCGGCACGTCGGGGCGAGCCATACGCTCGACTCACTGTGCGACGGCCTTCGCCGCGGTCGGGCGCCGTTCCGCGTGCAGCGTGTCGATCATCGCGCGCACGGCAGGATCCTGGGCCCAGTCTTCCAGATCGCGGCCGAGCTTGCGGCGCCAGTTTGGAAGCTCATCGATGGTCCCGGGCAGATTGACCTGTTCGAGTTGTCCGAACACGTCCTCCATCGCGACCAGCAGGATTTTGGCGGGTGAGCGCGCGAGATAGCGCTGCAGCGCGAGCCCGAGCTCGGGCGACCACTCGCCGCGCGTGGCGTGATACGGATCGATCCCGGCGGGCAGCAGCGCTTCGCGCTGCAGCGCATGCAGGAGGCGCCTGCGCTGCCCGGTGCGCTCGACGTTCTGCGCGTATCGCTGCTCGGGCAGCGGGAACGGCGAGAGCGCCTCGCGTGCGTCGAGGTCCGCGCCAACCCAGAAGCCCTTGAGCGTGGCGAGATCGTGCGTCCCGACCGAGACGACGGCATCGCGCGGATACGCCGCGGACGCGACGAACTCGCCGTCCGCGTCGTGAGCAAAATACAGCGGCCGCGACGAGAGCACGCCGACGCTCTGAAGGCCCGCGCGGACTTCGTCCGGCACCGTGCCCAGGTCCTCGCCGATCACCATGCAGCGGTTGCGCTGGCTCTCGAGCGCGAGGATCCCGAGGAGATCGTCGAACGGGTAGCGCACATATGCGCCCGCGTCGCCTCCCGCGCCGGCCGGCACCCAGTACAGGCGCAGCAGCCCCATCACGTGGTCGATGCGCAACGCGCCCGCCGCTCGCATGTTCCGCCGCAGCGTAGCGATGAAGGATGCATAGGCAGCGTCGCGCAAACGCTCCGGAATCGGCGGCGGCAATCCCCAATTCTGTCCCGCCGCGTTGTAGGGATCGGGCGGCGCGCCGACGCTGGCTCCCGCTGCGTAGAGCGATGGATCCGACCAGCTCTCCGAGCCTCCAGGGTTGATCCCGACGGCGAGGTCCTGCAACAGCCCCACGCCAAGGCCAAGCGCGGCTGCGGCCTCGCCCGTGGCGTCGAGCTGCGTGTCGAACTGCCATTGCAGGTAGGCATGGAACTCGACGCGCTCGACGTGCGCCGCGGCGAAGGCCGCCACTGCAGGTCCGTTGACGTCCCGCAACGCAACCGGCCATCTGCGCCAATCGCCCGCCGCCGCGATGCCGTCGGCGTGCATCTTCTCCGCGATCGCCTCGAACAACGCATGTCGACGCAACGCCTCGCCGCCGCTTGCGAGGTACGCCGCGAACGCGCGGTCACGCGCGTCACCGTGGCCCCGGTGCCGTTCGCGGAAGCAGCGATAGAGCAGCTCCATGACTTCCCGTTTTGCGGCGAAGCTGACGCGGTATCCGACGAGCTCGCCCTCGCGCAGCCAGCGAAGCTTTTCCTGGAAGCCCGCGTTCGCCACTGCGCGGCGCGCGGCCTCGCAGTGCTCGAACTCGGGCACGAGCTCGACGTCGATGTAGATCGGGTTGCCGAACAGCCGGCTCGACGGGTTGTAGGGGCTCGCGTGCTGCGGCGCGACCGAAGAGAGGACGTGAAGGGGATTGAGACCGACGATGCCGGCGCCGGCAGCGGCCGCGAATTCGGTGACACGCTTGAGATCGGTGAGATCGCCGATGCCCCAGTTGCGCCGCGAGCGGATCGAATAGAGTTGCACGCTCGGGCCCCAGACGCGACCGTCGTCCGCGAGCGCCGGCGGCTCGTAGCAGCGCGACGGCGCGACGATGAGCGTCATCGCCCCGCGTTCGGCATCGTCACTGCCTTGCAGCTCGAAGCGGTGATACCCCTCCCCCAGCGTCGCACTGGTAACGGGAAGCGTGAGCCGATAGCGCGTGAAGCTCGCGCCTGCGATCGCTCGCGCCTCGATCTGCTGTAGAGACGTCGGCACCACGCTGCCGCGCCAGCTCTCGCCGCGCTCCGCCGTGAGCAGCCAGGGGAGCGACCGCGCGGCGAGCGAAGCCGGGACAGTGAGCTCGAACGACAGCGGCGCATCGTCGGCACGGAACACCGCGACCGGTGCGAGCAGGCGCTGCCAGGTTCGCGCCTCGTGCGTGGCCAGCGCGGCGATTGCGTCGGCGTCGGTCGCAACACGAATACCCATCGCGGCGAGCAGAGCCCGCTGCGTCTCCTCGGACGTCACATGGCGCTCTTGACGAACGTCGAGATACTCCGGAAGAATGCCGGCGAATGCAGCCAGCCGGCCGAGGGCGCCCTCTGCACCGGCGGCGCCGTCGTTCATGCCGCGTCCCGTAAATACCACCGCGCCGACCAGGGTTCGAGCCTGGCGTTTGTTGCCTGCGTTCCCTCGCCCGGCACCGCATGGAGCAGACGGCCGCGGGCCGAAGGCGGAGCCGCCACTGTGTCCTCGCCCAGATTCGCAACGAGCGTCAGCCGCACGCCGTTGTCGCAGGACCACGCGACCGTGAATGCTGTGTCCGCAAACAAGTCGGCTTGTGCCGCTCCGCTCGGAAGCTGCGGCAAAAGCGGCATGACAACCCGGCTCCGGATCGCCAGCAGCTCGCGGTGATAATCGAGCCAGGCGGCGTGCGCGACCTCATCGATCTCGGTCCAATCGAGCCGCGAGCGCTCGAAGCTGGCGACATCGTTCGGATCGGGAATCTTGTCGCGCTCGGCGGGGCTCGCAAAGCGTGCGAAGCGAGCGAATTCCGCCCGGCGCCCGCGCACGACCGCGGCAGCAAGCTCGGGCTCGAAATCGCAGAAGAACTGGAACGGCGAACCGGCGGCGAACTCCTGTCCCATGAACAGCAGCGGCGGCGGCGGCGCCAAGAGGAGGATGGCAGTGAGGCAGCGCAGCACCCGCTCGGGTGCGAACGCCGTCACCCGCCCACCGAAAGCTCGATTGCCCACCTGATCGTGGTTCTGCAGAAAGCTCACGAACGCGGTCGGCGGCAGAGACGCGCTCGGTTCGCCGCGGCGGCGACCGTCGCGGAACTTCGACGCCTCGCCCTGATAATCGAAACCGTCGGTGAGACAGCGGACGAGGTGCGCCACCGGCCGCGGCACGTAGTCGGCGTAATAGCCGTCGGACTCGCCCGTCGCGACGACGTGCAGCGCGTGATGGATGTCGTCGTTCCATTGCGCTCGAAACCCCGACGCCTCCGCGGGACGCAGGTAGCCAACCGCGTTGTCGTCGTTTTCGAGCACCAGATGCACCGGCCGCTCGCGACCCGGCCCGGCGTGTGCCGCCGAGGCGATCTCTTCCAGGATGTGCGGCCGCGAATTGTCGCGAATTGCGTTGACCGCGTCATAGCGCAGACCGTCGAAGCGGTATTCCTCGAGCCAGTAGAGCGTATTGTGGACGAAGAAGTCGCGCACCTGGCGGCTCCCCTCGCCGTCGAAGTTGATCGCCCGTCCCCACAAGGTCTTGTAGCGGTCGCTGAAAAAGGCCGGCGCGTACGCGTGCAGAAAGTTGCCCTCGGGTCCGAAATGGTTGTACACGACGTCGAGAAATATCATCAGACCGTGCCGGTGCGCGGCCTGCACCAGATACTTCAGATCGTCGGGCGTGCCATAGGTTGCATCGGGCGCGAACGGCAATACGCCATCGTAGCCCCAGTTGCGGGTCCCCGGAAAATCCGCAATCGGCATCAGCTCGACCGCCGTCACGCCGAGTGCCGCCAGATACGGTATGCGCTCGATGGCGGACAGAAAGCGCCCCGCCGGCGTGAACGTGCCGACATGCAGCTCGTAGATCACGGCTTCGTGCCACGGCCGGCCCGACCATCCCGCATCGTCCCACCCAAACGCACGCGGGTCGATCACCTCGCTCGCGCCCCGCACGTCGTCGGGATTGGCGCGCGACGCCGGATCGGGCACTTCGATGCGGTCGTCGATGCGAAACCGATACCGGCTTCCGGCATTCGCCTCGCCCGTGATGACCTCGTGGAAGCCGTCTTCGCCGCGTTGCATCGGCAGCGCCTCGCGCGCCGCGCGATCCTGCGGCGCGCAGAGAACGAGCTCCACCTGCGTTGCGGCGGGAGCCCACAATCGAAAGCGCACGCGGCCGTCGGCGCGAACTTCGGCGCCAAACGGCATCGCGTGCGCATGCCTCACGCGGGTCTCCGGAACTGCATCAGCAGCGCGACCGATCGCCCTTGCAAAGGGTAGACCTCACCGCCGCCGAAGCCCTCCGGAGCGAGCGCCGAATCCTGATGCGTGTCCAGCAACGCGTGCCACTGCGTGCTGTCGAAGGCGGGCAGCGTGAACGGGATCGCTTCGTGGTGCGCGTTCATGAGGATCAGCAGATCGTCGTCGATCAGCGGCCGGCCGCGCTCGTCCTGCTCGTCGATCGCGCGCCCCGCCAGATAGACGCCGAGGCAGCGGACGAACGATTGGCCCCATTCCGCGTCCGACATCTCATGGCCGTCGGGATTGAGCCAGACGATATCCTTGATCTCCGGACCGATGATCCGCCGGCCCTGGAAAAAGCTGCGCCGGTGGAGCAGCGGGTGCCGCCGGCGGATTTGCACCAGGCGTTGCACGAAAGTGATCAATTCCTCGTTCTTGTCGCGCAGGCTCCAGTCGATCCAGCTCAACTCGCTGTCCTGGCAGTACGCGTTGTTGTTGCCGCGCTGCGTGCGCCCCAGCTCGTCGCCGGCGAGGAGCATCGGCACGCCTTGAGACAGGAATAGCGTCGCGAGAAGATTGCGCTTTTGCCGCGCACGCAGCGCGAGCACGTCGGGATCGTCGGTCGGCCCCTCGACGCCGCAGTTCCAGCTGCGGTTGTGCGGTTCGCCGTCCTCGTTGTTTTCGCCGTTCGCTTCATTGTGCTTTTCGTTGTAGCTCACGAGGTCCCCGAGCGTGAAACCGTCGTGCGCGGTGACGAAGTTGATGCTCGCGTAGGGACGGCGCCCGTTCCGGGCGTACAGGTCGCTCGAGCCGGTGATCCGGTACGCGAGCTCGCCGATCAGCCCGCCCTCGCCTTTCCAGACCGAGCGCACGACGTCGCGGTACTTGCCGTTCCACTCGGTCCAGCGCACCGGGAAGTTGCCGACCTGATAGCCGCCCTCGCCGAGATCCCAGGGCTCTGCGATCAGTTTCACCTGCGACAGCACCGGGTCCTGGTGAATGACGTCGAAGAATGCCCCGAGACGATTCACCTCGTGCAGCTCGCGCGCCAGCGCTGCCGCGAGGTCGAAGCGAAAACCGTCGACGTGCATGTCCAGCACCCAGTAACGCAGGCTGTCCATGATGAGCTGCAGCACGCGAGGATGCATCATGTTGAGCGTGTTGCCGGTGCCCGTGAAATCCATGTACTCGCGCGGGTTGTCGGGCACGAGGCGATAATAGGCCGCGTTGTCGATGCCCCGGAACGAGAGCGTCGGGCCGAGGCGCCCGCCCTCGGCGGTATGGTTGTAAACGACGTCGAGTATCACTTCGATGCCCGCCGAATGCAGCGTTTTCACCACGGTCTTGAATTCGGCCAGCGTGCCGTTGGCGGAATAGCGCGCGTCGGGCGCGAAGAAGCCGATCGTGTTGTAGCCCCAGTAATTGGACAGTCCCTTTTGTACGAGATGATGATCGTCGACGAAGGCGTGGATCGGCATCAGCTCGACCGCCGTGACGCCGAGCCGCCGCAGGTGTTCGAGCACGGGTGGCGTGGCGAGCGCCGCATACTTGCCGCGTAGCTGCGGCGGTACGTCGGGATGGTTGATGGTGAAGCCTTTGACGTGCAGCTCGTAGATGACGGTCTCGTTCCAGGGCCTGTTGGGCCGCCGGTCGTCGCCCCAGGTGAATGCCGGGTCGACCACCTGGCACTTGGGCATGCCGAACGCGCTGTCGCGGTCGTCGGCGGCGAGATCCTCGCGCCTGCCGCCGACGCGATAACCGAAATGCGCGTCGCTCCAGCGCAGGGTGCCTGCGATCGAACGGGCGTACGGATCGAGCAGCAGCTTTTTCGCATTGAAGCGCATGCCGGCTTGCGGATCGTACGGCCCGTGAACGCGATAGCCGTAGAGCAGCCCCGGTCGCGCGTCGGGGAGGTAACAATGCCAGACCTGATCGGTCTGCTCGCGCAGCGCAATGCATTCGAGCTGGCGCCGGCCCTTGGGATCGAACAGGCAGAGCTCAACGTGCTCCGCGTGCTCGGAGAAAAGCCCGAAATTGACGCCCTCGCCGTCCCACGTGGCGCCGAGCGGATACGGCCTGCCCGGCCAGACCGCCATGAGCGGCTTCATCGCAACAGGGCTGGTCACATCGCTCACGCTTCACCGGCTCCTTGGTCGCGCGTCGTTACGTGCGGTGTGCCACAGGTCGTCAGAGCACGGACTTCGTCTGACCGCGTGCTCCCGACTTCTCCTCGACGCTGTGGCGTGACCAACGCTCGATGAGTTCGGCGGCGCGCTTCTGGCCGCCGAGGCCAAACGCCAGCGCGAGGCCGAGGGCGATCCCCGCGACGATGATCAGGAACGCCTGGCGGATGATGTCGCCCAGGCCCATCTGATCGAGCGCGATCATGATCACGAAGACAACGATCGCGTACAGCGCGAGCCGGCCGACCAGCCCCGCTTCGCCGACGCCGATGTTGCGCAGATACGTCGTCAGAGCCGCGCCGACGAAGCGCGCGAAATATACGCCAAAGACCAGGATCACGACGGCGACCATCACCTTGGGCACGAACAGCACGATTCGGCCGATGAGGTCGGTAACGTACGCGAGATCGAGGCTGTTGGAGGCAATCATCAGCGCGGCCAGGATCACCAGCCAGTAGGACAAGCTGCCGAGCACGCGGACCGTGTCGATATCGGCACCACCTTGTTTCAGGAAGTGATCGATCCCCGCTTTCTCGGTGACGACGTTGAAGTTGATCGCGCGCAAAGCCCTGATGATCGCAAAGCGTACCGTCTTTGCGATGAGCCAGCCGGCGATGAGAATGACGATCGCGAGCAGTAACCTGGGCAGGAAAACCCCGATCTGGTGCAGCGACTCCCTGATCGACTCGAGCAGCATGTTGACATCCATCGCGGTTCTCCTCTTGAAGGCGGCACGAACTATCGGCGCCTTTCGCTTGCGTGCGGCTTGGGTCGCCGAGATTCAGCGGTCGCTCTCGAGCGTACCGAGCAGACCGGTGAGCGGAATGCGCACCCAATCCGGGCGATTGTCGACTTCGTATTTGAGCTCATACACGGCCTTTTCGAGCACGAAAAGCTCGAGCAAGCCGTTCATTTCCGCGCGCGCCGAACCCAGCCGGCTGCCGCGCGCAACCTCGTCGTAACCGTCGAGGAACGCCCCTACCGCCTGCGCTTGCCACTGCCGGCCAGCAAGTTCGACCGCGGAGCGCGCGTCTGGGCGTTCGGCGATGTATTTGAACAACGCCGAGTGCATCGCATAGTCGAACGACCGCAGCATTCCAGCGACATCCTTGAGGGGCGAGTGCTTCTGCGCCCTCTCCTCCATCGTGCGCGAGGGCTCGCCCTCGAAGTCGGTGATAACGAAATCGTTCTGCACGAGCAGCACCTGTCCGAGATGATAGTCCCCATGCAGGCGGGTCTTGCTGCCTTCGCCGCGGTCGTTCGCGTGGCCTGCGATCCGCGCGAGCAGCCGGTCACGCTGCGCAAGCAGGCGATCGGCATCAGCGCGCGCGAACTCCGGAAGCGCATCGCGCCGCCGCTCCAAGCGATCGAGCGCCCGTATTGCCTCCTCGCGCACGCGTTCGGTCCAGGCGGCGACCTCCGGCGCCGCCAGCGGTACCGGGTCGAACGCCGGATCCCCGGTGCTTTGCGCGAACGCCGCGTGCAGCTCCGCCGTGCGCATGCCAAGGGTGCGCACAAGCGCGGTGTAGCCGCCATGAACTTCCGCTCCGGTCGCCGTTGTCGCCTCGCGCGAAATGTCCTCGAAGAATCGGTCCAGATAGTTGAGCGTGTAGTCCCAACCGCTGCCCTGGTTGTACACATACTTCTGAACCAGCGCGAGCGTCGCGGTGCGGCCGTCCTCCGCGACGTACTCGACGCTGCCTGCCACCGGCACGCAGTGGGCGAACTGAACGACATCGGTGAGATAGCGGCCGATCTCGACCTCGGGATTCACCCCTGCCTGCAGGCGCCGGTAGCCCTTGAGGAACACCCGGTCGCCGAGCGAGACGATCGTGTTGCTGCTTTGCGCGCTCGGCATCGTCGCCGGCAACGCCGCAAGATCGGGTCCGACCACCTGTGCGAACGCGCTCGTCGGCTTGAAGTGCAGACTGCCCCGTTCCGACTTGATCTGCACCCCCTCGCCGACCGCGGTGACCAGCGCGCGCACGAAGGTCTCGTCGCCGAACGCATCGGCCAGCACGCCCACCTGTGACTGTTGGCGCGCTTTGGCGATCGTGAAACTGCCCAGAGCGTTCACCAAGCCCTCGTCGACGTCTTCCCAGGCGAGGGTGAGCGGCAGGAAATAGGTCTGTGTTTCCTCACTCGTGCCTTGCGCACGTGCCAGCGCGACCAGCCAGCTTCGGTCTCCCGGCTTCCACTCGACATGATCGGCGATCTCGACGCGCCGCACCGGCTCGCTTTTCGCGGCATACCAGCGCCGCCCGGCGATGAACTCCGGCAGCACCTCGCCTTCGAGCTGCTCGCGCACCTTTTCCGACAAGCTGATGCGCCACGGCACGACGCGGTCGCGGAACAGGCTCGCCCAACCGTCGAACAGAACCAGTACGGGAAGCTCCTCTCGCGGCAATAGCTCCTCGCGCCAGGCGGGCGCATTCTCGGCGGCCGCCAGGCGAAACCACAGGAACCCGTGTCCGGAGAGCGTCAGGAGATAGGGCAGCTCTCCGATCGGCGGGAATGCCGTCCGGCCGATCAGCTCGATCGGAACACGTCCCTTGTATTTGGCGAGATCGAGCTCTACCGGTTGTGCCGAGCGCGCGAGGTTGGCGACGCACAGGACGATCTCGTCGCCGTATTCGCGCAGATAGGCGAGGATCTTGCGATTGGCGGGACGCAGGAACCTGAGCGTGCCCCGCCCGAACGCCTGAAAACCCTTGCGCACCGCGAGGATGCGTCGCGTCCAGTTGAGGAGCGACCAAGGCGCGCGCGCCTGCGCCTCGACGTTCACCACTTCGTAGCCGTAGATCGCATCCATGATCGGCTGGAGATACAGCCGCTGCGGATCCGCGCGCGAGAAGCCCGCGTTGCGCTCGGGGCGCCACTGCATCGGTGTGCGGACGCCGTCGCGGTCGCCGAGGTAGATGTTGTCGCCCATGCCGATCTCGTCGCCATAGTAGAGAATCGGGGACCCCGGCATGGACAACAGCAGGCTGGTCATGAGCTTGATGCGCCCCACGTCGTTCTCGAGCAACGGAGCGAGCCGGCGCCGGATACCAAGATTGATGCGCGCGCGCTTGTCGGCCGCGTACATGTTGTACATGTAGTCGCGTTCCTTGCTCGTCACCATCTCGAGCGTCAGCTCGTCGTGGTTGCGCAGAAAGATCGCCCACTGGCAGGTTTCCGGGATGTCCGGTGTCTGGTTCATGATCTCCGTGATCGGGTGCCGCTCCTCCAGCGCTATAGCCATGTACATCCGCGGCATCAACGGGAAGTGGTAGGCCATGTGGCACTCGTCGCCCTCGCCGAAATACTCGCGTACGTCCTCGGGCCACTGGTTCGCCTCGGCCAGCAGCAGCACGTCGGGATAATGCGCATCGACGAGCGCACGCAGCTTCTTGAGCACCGCGTGCGTCTCCGGCAAGTTCTCGTTGTTGGTGCCCTCGCGCTCGCACAGGTACGGAATCGCGTCGAGCCGGAACCCGTCGACGCCGATATCGAGCCAGTAGCGCATGACGCGGTAGATCGCCTTCAGCACCTGTGGGTTGTCGAAGTTCAAGTCCGGTTGGTGGCTGAAGAAGCGGTGCCAGTAGTAGGCGTTCGCGACCTCGTCCCACGTCCAATTCGATTTCTCCGTGTCGGTGAAAATGACGCGCGTGCCTTTGTATTTGTCGGGAGTGTCGCTCCACACGTAGTAGTCACGCTTTTTCGAGCCGTGCGGCGCGCGGCGCGCCGCCTGGAACCACGGGTGCTGATCCGAGGTGTGGTTGACGATCAACTCGGTGATGACGCGCAACCCGCGCCGGTGCGCCTCGCCCACGAAACGCTGGAAGTCGCTGCGGGTTCCATACAACGGGTTGACGTTGTGGTAATCGGCCACGTCGTACCCGTCGTCGCGCAGCGGCGACGGGTAGAACGGCAGCAACCAGATAGCGTTGACGCCGAGGTCCTTGATGTAGTCCAGTTTCTCGGTCAGGCCGTGGAAGTCACCGATCCCGTCGTCATTGGAGTCGAAGAACGCCTTGATGTGCAGCTGATAGACGACCGCATCCTTGTACCAGAGCGGATCCTGCTCCCGCTCAGCCTCGCTGCTAGTCGACACTAGCTTGGTCGCAAGCTGGTCCATGCCGCAATATGCTCAGGCGAAATAGTCGAAATCCCGCTCGGTGTGCGCGTGCCGGCGCAGGCGCAACAGATGCACCGGACAGATTTGCGGATTGAGCTCGACGTAGTTGCGCGGCCCGCGCCAGAGGTAACGCGCGTCGGAGAGCAGATCGTGCGCCTGGAAGACCTCGCCGGCATCGATACCCAGTTCGGCCAGATTGAGGTCCACCCAGCCCGATTGCGTATGATGCGGGTCGAGATTGACAACCATCAGCATCGAGCCCGCGCGATCGGCCGTGGTCTTGCTGTAGCAGATGAGCTGCTCGTTGTCGACCGCGTGAAAGCGCAGGTTCCAGTCGAACTGCAGCGCCGCGTTCGCGTGCCGCGCCGCATTCACCCGCGCGATGAAATCGCGAAGGCCGTCGGGCCGGTCCAGGTCTCGATGGCGGATCTCGTATTTCTCGGAATCGAGATACTCTTCGCTGTGCGGCTCGCGCGGACGATTCTCGCACAGCTCGAACGCCGGTCCGTAGATGCCGTAATTCGCGCACAGCGTCGCCGCGAGCACGAGCCGGGCCATGAACGCGGGCCGCCCGCCGAACTGCATGTATTCGGTCAGGATGTCCGGCGTGTTCGGCCAGGCATTGGGTCGGAAATACTCCCGCTCTTCCGTCGCGGTCAGCTCGGTGAAGTAGTCGATCAACTCGGCCTTGGTATTGCGCCACGCGAAGTACGTGTACGACTGGCTGAAGCCGAGCTTCGCCAGGCGATGCATTACGCGCGGCCGCGTGAACGCTTCGGACAGGAAAATCACTTCGGGGTGGTCGCGCTTGATTTCGCCGATCAGCCATTCCCAAAGGGCGAACGGCTTGGTGTGCGGATTGTCGACGCGGAAGACGCGCACTCCCTGCGCAATCCAGTAGTCGAAGATGCTCTTGATCTCTTCCCACAACGCGGTTGCATTCGGCGTCGCGAAATTGAACGGATAGATATCCTCGTATTTCTTGGGCGGATTTTCCGCGTATTGAATGCTCCCGTCGGCGCGCCGCCGGAACCATTCCGGATGCTCCTTGACGTAGGGATGGTCGGGCGCGCATTGCAGCGCGATGTCGAGCGCGATGTCGATCCCGAGCTTCCGTGCCGCGACCACGAGCCGCCGGAAATCGTCCAGCGTTCCGAGCGCCGGATGAATCGCCTTGTGCCCGCCCTCCTCGGCGCCGATCGCCCAGGGGCTGCCCGGATCGTCGGCGGCCGGGACAAGCGCGTTATTGCGGCCCTTGCGCTTGACGCGCCCGATCGGATGGATCGGCGGAAAATACAGAACGTCGAAGCCCAGCGCGGCGATGCGCGGCAGCAGGGCTTCGCAATCGGCGAACGTGCCGTGCCCGCTCCCCGGCGGACCGCACGAGCGCGGAAACATCTCGTACCAGCTCGAAAAGCGCGCGCGTTCCGGCTCGACGGTGACCGAGAGCGGCGGTTCGAGCGTCGTCGCCGCGCGACGATCCGCATTCGCCTGCATCAGCAGCGCGAGCTCGTCGCCGAGCGCCAGCTCGCGGCGGATGGAAAGCTTGCTGTTGGCCGCGAGCGTCCGCGCGATCTCGCGCAGGCGCTTCCCCGCATTTGCGGGGGCGCGCTTCGCGGCGTCCTGCGCGAGCGCCGCCCCGGTCAGCAGCGCCAGCGCAATATCGGCTTCGTCCGCGGTACTGCGCCGCACGAAGTCGTGGCGCCAGGACAGAAACGCATCTACCCACGCCGTGACCTGATATTCGTAGCGGCCGAGCTCGGTCACGATGAACCCGGCGCGCCAGTGATCGTTGCCGAGAGCCGTCATCGCCGTCTCGAACCAATCGCTCGCGCCGGCGCGACGATGGCGAAGCAGGCAACGCAATTGGTCATGTCCGTCGGCAAATACGTCGGCTTCGACCACCACCGTCTCGCCCGGCGTACGTTTGATCGCGAACCGCCTCTGATCGACCTGCGGCTTCACGCTTTCGATGATGACCGGCCGCAGGCCGTTATCGACTTCGAGCGCGCGGGCTGTGACGTATTGAGCCTGTACGCGAGCCATCAGCCGCCCTTGAAGACCACGACGCCCAGCGCCGGCAGCGTGGCATTGATCGAGTGAAAGCGCCCCGCCGCTCCCATCGGCGCGGCGTCGATACCGCCCAGGTTGCCCTGCCCGCTCCCGCCGTAGCAGATCGCGTCGCTGTTGAGAAGCTCGCGCCAAAAGCCGCCCCCAGGGATCCCGACGCGATAATTGTGGCGCGGCACCGGCGTGAAATTGCACACGACGAGGATTGTCCCGCCATCGCCCCCACGCCGCAGGAAGGAGAGCACGCTGTGCGCCGCGTCGCCGCTGTCGATCCACTCGAAGCCTTCCGCGCGACAATCGGCGGCGTGCAGGGCGGGCTCGGCGCGATACAGCCGATTGAGATCGCGTACCCATTGTTGCAAGCGCTGATGCGGCTCGAGCGCGAGCAGATGCCAGTCCAGGCTCTGGTCGTGGTTCCATTCGCGCCATTGCCCGAACTCGCTACCCATGAACAGCAACTTCTTGCCCGGATGCAGCCACATGTAGCCCAGGAGCAGGCGCAGGTTGGCGAACCGTTGCCAGTCGTCGCCTGGCATTTTGGACAGCAGCGAGCGCTTGCCGTAGACGACTTCGTCGTGCGAGAGCGGCAGCACGAAGTTTTCGCTGAAAGCATACCAGATGCTGAATGTGATCTCGTTCTGATGATGGCCGCGGTACAGCGGATCTCGCGTCATGTAGGCCAGCGTGTCGTGCATCCAGCCCATGTTCCACTTGAGGCCGAAGCCCAGGCCGCCGACGTATGCGGGCCGCGAAACCATCGGCCACGCCGTCGACTCCTCGGCGATCGTCTGCACGTCGGGGTAATCGCGGTAGATCGATTCGTTCAAGTGCCGCAGGAATTCGATCGCTTCGAGGTTTTCGCGGCCCCCGTACCGGTTCGGCACCCAGTCGCCGCCCTGCCGTGCGTAGTCCAGGTAGAGCATCGACGCCACAGCATCGACGCGCAGGCCGTCGACGTGATATTTGTCGAGCCAGAACCGGGCGCTGCTTGCGAGCACCGCCCGGACTTCGCTGCGGCCGTAGTTGAAGATGTAGCTGCTCCAATCGGGGTGATAGCCCTGCCGCGGATCGGCGTGCTCGTAAAGATGCGTCCCGTCGAAATACGCCAGCCCGTGCTCGTCGCCCGGGAAATGCGACGGAACCCAGTCGAGAATGACGCCGATGCCGTTGCGATGCAGCTGGTCGACGAGAAACATGAAATCCTGCGGCGTGCCATAGCGCGCCGTCGGCGCGAAGTAGCCCGTCGTCTGATACCCCCACGAACCATAGAACGGATGCTCCGTCAGCGGCAGGAATTCGACGTGCGTGAATCCCAGATCGGCGAGATACGCGGGAAGCTCCTGCGCGAGCTCGCGATAGGTCAGAAAGACACTGCCGTCGCGTCGTCGCCACGAGCCGAGATGCATTTCGTAGATCGACAGCGGTGCGGTCAATGCATTGCGCGCGGTGCGCGCCGCCATCCATTCTCCATCATCCCACGCGTAGCCCAAGTCCCATACGCGCGACGCCGTCTGCGGCGGCGATTCCCACGCGAATGCAAACGGATCGCCTTTGTCCGCGCGGTAATCGCGATAACGCGAGGCCACGTGGTACTTGTAGCGCGCTCCGGGGCCGACCCCGGCAATGAAGCCTTCCCAGATGCCCGAACCGTCGGGCCGGCTTATCAGTGCATGGCGTGTGCGCTCCCAGCCGTTGAAGTCGCCGATGACCGACACTGCTTCGGCATTCGGGGCCCACACCGCAAAGGCAGTGCCGCCGGCGGCGCAGTGAGCCCCGAGCTTCTCGTAGAGGCGCGTGTGCGTGCCTTCCCGGAAAAGGTAGATGTCGTGATCGGTGAGCGCAGCACCCGCGGCGAGCTCGCGCACCGGGCTCGGGACTGCGGTGTCAGCCACGGGCGAGCTCCGCCCCGAGCGCAGCGCGACACGATGGCGAGGGCCCCGGGACAACCATGCGAAAATGCCGCCTTCGCGCGTTGCGGGAGCCTTCGAGCGCGACATGCCAGTTCTCCCGCGTGCGTAGCAGACTTTGTTGTAAGAAATACAAAGCCACGCCTGCGCACAACGGCTCGACTCTTTGCAAATCTTGGCGATGAAATCGACGCATTATCGCATCACCCCTCTCGATCCGCATGCCCACCTCTTCGAGGTTGCATGTACCGTGCCCGACCCGGATCCCGCAGGCCAGGCGTTCCGGTTGCCAGCCTGGACTCCCGGCAGTTATCTGATCCGCGAATTCGCACGCCATTTTGTGGACGTACGAGCCGAATGCGCCGGCGTCCCGGTCGCCGCTCGCAAGACGTCCAAGGATGTTTGGCAAGTGGCCCCTTGCATCGGTTCGGTCTCGCTGATCGCCGAGGTCTACGCCTTTGGATCTGTCGGTGCGCGCCGCGTATCTAGATCAGACGCGCGGCTACTTCAACGGGCCATCGGTGTTCGTCTGGCCCGTCGGGCACGAGGATCGGCGCTGCGACGTCGAGATTGTCGCTCCGACGAGCGACGCGTGCCACAACTGGCGCGTGGCGACCAGCTTGCCGCGAAGCGGCGCGGAGCCGTACGGCTTTGGCCGTTATGCCGCCGCGAACTACGACGAGCTGATCGATCATCCGGTCGAGATGGGGAGCTTCATGCTCGCGCATTTCGAGGCCGGCGGCGCACGCCATGACATCGCCGTCAGCGGGCGGCATCGGGGCGATCTCGAGCGACTCGCCCGCGACTTCGCGCGCCTTGCGCAGAGCCAGATCGATCTGTTCGGCGGCGCGCCCGCCAGCCGGGCGCCATTCGAGTATTACCTGTTCCAGGTGCTCGCGCTCGAGGACGGCCGCGGCGGACTCGAGCATCGCGCGAGCACGAGCCTTGTCTGCAAGCGTGACGAACTGCCCCAGCCCGGCGCGCGCGGCGTCAGCGACGAATATCGCGAACTGCTCGGGCTCGCCAGCCACGAATATTTCCATACCTGGAACGTCAAGCGCATCAAGCCCAGGGCGTTCGTACCTTACGACCTGACGCGCGAGAGCTACACCGCGCAACTCTGGGCCTTCGAGGGGATCACTTCCTATTACGACGATCTAACGCTCCTGCGCTGCGGCCTGATCGGGTGACCGATTACCTGGAGCTCGTCGGCCGCAACATCACGACGCTGCTTCGCACGCCCGGCCGAGCGCGGCAAAGCGTCGCGGAGTCGAGCTTCGACGCCTGGATCAAGTACTACCGCAGGGACGAGAACGCACCCAACGCCCTCGTGAGCTATTGCGTCAAAGGCTCGCTGATCGCGCTGGCGCTCGATCTCACGCTGCGGCTTTGGAGCGCGGTCACGCTCGACGACGTGATGCGAGCGCTTTGGCGGCGCCACGGACAGGCAGGCATGGGCGTTCCCGAGGGTGGCGTCGAAGCGATCGCTGCTGAGCTGTCGGGCCTCGATCTCTCCGCGTTCTTTGCCGATTACGTTCGCGGCACGCGCGAGCTGCCCCTCGCGGAGCTCCTACGCAACTTCGCGGTCGAGCTCAACCTGCGGCCGCAGGAAAAGGACAAGGACAAAGGCGGCCGACCGGCGCGCAACACCCCCGCCAGCGTCTGGCTTGGGATGACGCTGGCCGCCGGCAGCGACGCACGTCTGCGGCACGTGTTCAGCGGCGGGCCAGCGGCCCGCGCCGGATTGGCCGCGGGCGACGTGATCGTTGCAGTCGACGGATTGCGTGCGTCATCCGAAAGCCTGGAACAGCTGCGCCGATCGCGCGCACCCGGTGGCCTCGTCAGCGTGCAAGCGTTCCGCCACGACGAGCTCATGAGCTTCGACCTGACGCTCGAAGCCGCCCCCGAAGATACGTGTTGGCTGGCGCTCGCCGACCGCGCGGACGCCGCGGCGGT
>WNFV01003624.1_pt1 | contig 19675 bp, 19 predicted proteins | sample 5400101 | NCBI WGS metagenome assembly WNFV01 (sample SAMN13153361, study PRJNA577476) | soil metagenome | isolation source: 115 cm soil or saprolite under grassland replicate 1 | place: USA:California | collected 2016-06-15 | reverse complement strand
TCAATACCAAGATATTCCTGACGTGATATCCGCCCCAATCCCGCAGAAGGTATGTTAGTGCAAAGGCACTAATTACAGCAACGATCGCAGGAAGCAGGAACGCACCAGTAGCCTGCAGTTGTGCCAGTTCTTTGCCCTGAAACGGAGGATTGTTTCCAGATAAGGCCAGCAACATCCCTATAAGGCTGGTAATGAAAATAGCAGCTGTACCAATGACAAGCAACGCGCGCCGCTGGCGCAGGCCTTCCCAGTCTGTTGATTCTAGAACGCGTCCCAGAGCCCAGCCTGTGGTTAAAATCAGCGGCCATGTCATGTGGTACGTCAGCCAGGGCATGCGTTCACCGGCTAAAGTAAGGGAAACGATACTGATAACACTCCACCATACTAGCAAGCTGAATGTATTGGTAAAGTTTGTTTCTTCCGTTGTCCGTTCTTCGGCAGGCTTAGCCGTGATGTTCGTTTGCTCAGCTGCAGGTTCAGCAATGATATCGGTGTCTTCAACTTCACCTTCCATCTGATGTGAGAATCTGCGGCGTAAACCAAGTACCAAAGCGAGGATGAATCCTAATGCGGGTAGAAATTCGTATATTGGGATTTGAACAAGTACATAGTAATACCAGGGCTGGCTGCCTCTTTGCACTCCCTGCTGGGCGAGCCAGTAACCGAGTGAGCCAATTGTCCCGGTAAAGAAACCATCACTATTGGTGAATATTGTTGTGAAGAAAACTGTATAAGGCACCCAGAATATTAAGGCAACTTTCCACCATAGATTTTTATTCCAAATCAAACCAGCAATGATGGAAAGGACGAACATCCCAACCAAAAATCCACCAATTGTAAAAAGCGCTTTGGGATTTCCGAGCATCGCCTGAACTTCGTGTCCCTCTGCTGGAATGTCGACATGTAGCCACGGTTTTGACCATTTGAGGGGGAATGGTGACAGCAGGGGCAGGACGAGCATTCCGGTGACCATAAGCAGGTCAAATGAGCGTTCGGCGCGGATACGTTCCCATGTGTAACCGCGGATCAGGAAATATGCAGCCACAGCCAATGCAATGACTGCGGCGAGAGCAAAGACGGATGTTGGTGTAATGGAACTAGTTGTCGGGGCGGCGAGAGGCGAATTTGTCGCCAAGGGATTTGCCGGGGCAACAGTTTCGGCCCCGCTTATCGTGCTTTGGCTGCGCTTGTACAATCCAAATCCGACAGCCACACTCGCCAGAAGGATCGCTATACCAAACGCGATGATGAATCCTCGAAAGTCTTTTTCTTTGCCTTCCCAGGTCCGTCGCGTCACTTGCGCAATGAAATAAATCGCGAAAAAAAGCAAAGCTTGTGCGGCATAGATATAAGAAGTTTCTTTATCCAGGAAGTGTAGAACGAGTGCACCTGTATAGAGGAAGAGATATTTATTGGTACCTGTCTCGAGATAACGCAAAATCGCGTAGAGCATAAGAACGCCAGCAAAAGCAGCGTATGCATCTTCACGCACATACCTCCCATAGAAGAGCATCATCGGTGAAATGACCATCAACAGTCCTGCGATCAAACCGCCAGCTTTACCGAGATATCGCCTCCAGTACCATGCCATGGCAATGGTCAGAATGCTAAATGTTGCTGCTGGGATGCGCGCAGTATAGTCGCTTGCGCCAAACAAGAAATAAGAGAGCGCAATCAAATGGAACTGCCAAGGCCCATGCATCATCGGCGAATGTTGATATCCCTGGCCTCGATATAAAAGCCACGAGAAATAAGTATGCAAGCTTTCATCATGGCTCATGACACGCGCGCCAAGATTGTAGAAGCGCGTGATCGCTGCAAGCAGCATGAGCGAAGCGAATATCACAATTTCGTTGGTAACCGAGGGCAGGGCAGGGTGGATCGGACGTTCAAGCCATTTTCGTGTTTGTTCCATTTGCAATCACCGTTTATTTAATAAATTTTTATATTGAAAAAGTCATTCGACTATAACATCAAGCGAGATGTTCTGACAAGCAAACCAAAATTAATTATTGCGCGTAGCCAATTACACCACTGATTCTTTTCCTTTAACAATCATAGAAGAACCAACTGCGCCAGCTAACTGACCACAGCCTGCCTGGATATCAATGCCCCGACGCATACGTATCGTGCATGGGACCCCAGCCTGTTCCAGCGATTCTTTGAATTTCGCGGCCCTCTCGCGAGAGGTAGCATGTCCGGAATATCCCAGTGTAGGGTTGAGGGGGATTGCATTCACATGACACAATAGACCTTTAAGTCGCGCAGCAAGTTTTTTTGCAACTTCAGGTGTGTCATTTACTTCGTGAATCAAAGCCCATTCAAAAGTTATTCGACGATGCGTTTTAGCTACGTAATAGCGACATGCCTCCAAAACTTCTTCAATGTTATAGCGTTTATTGACAGGCAACATTTTCAAGCGCTCTTCATCGTCTGCCGCATGGAGTGAGATCGCTAAATTGATCTGACGTTTCTCATCAGCGAACCGCCTGATTTGCGGGACAAGCCCAACTGTTGAAATCGTCATGCGCCGCGCACCAAAGTTGAATCCCTGAGGGTCGTTGAGCCGTTCAACTGCAGCCAGGGTGTTGTTGTAATTATGAAACGGTTCGCCCATGCCCATAAAAACGATATTCGTGACGGATAAGTTCTCCTTCTTGAGCACGTTTGCATAATACATCACCTGGGCCACGATCTCACCACTCGAAAGATGACGTTTGAAGCCCATCTGGCCCGTAGCGCAGAAGACACATCCCATTGCGCAACCAGCCTGTGTGGAAATGCAAAGTGTTCTTCGGCCACGGCCTGTGAAAGTATCAGGGTCATAGCGCATTAATACTGCTTCGATCACTTGGCCATCATGTAGCTCAAACAACGTTTTCCGCGTTTGTCCATCTGATGAATCAAGGTAAAGCTTTGGCTTGAGAGGCGAGAAGTTGAGATTCTTAGTGAGCTTATTACGAAGAGAAATTGGGAGAGTAGAGAATTGGTCAGGCGAGTTGTAGAAATGTTGATATAAACCCTGCCAGATTTGCTGTGCGCGGTAGGCGGGTTCATTCCATTCTTTGATCAGATTGGCTATTTGAATTTGGTGAAGATTGTAGATAATTTCTGGTGTCACATCATCCAACTAAACTTTCAAGGTTTTCCGCAATGATATCTATCTTTGGTTCCCACAATTTTGCCTGATTAAGTTTAGAGACACCTGAAAGAACGAGAGCGGTCGGACATCCCACAGCTTGACCGGCGGCAACGTCCGTTTCGAGCCTGTCGCCTACAACGAGCGTCTCTTCCTTGCGCGTGCCGAGTCGTTCAAGCGCTAGCTCCATTAAATATGGAAGTGGTTTGCCTGCATAGATTGGATCGACATTTGTCGCGGTAGTGATAACCGAGATCCATGCGCCTGCACCGGGAATTTCGCCGCGCGGAGTGGGGAACGTTTTATCCGGGTTTGTCGCGTAGAATGGAACGCCGCGCCGCACGAGCAATGTTGCTTCCACCATCTTTTGGAAAGTGATCGCCCAATCAATGCCCATGACGAAGGCTTGCGCTTCCTGCGCATTTTCGATGGGGAGGATTTCAAAACCATTCTGTTCCAATGCAATTCGTACCCCATCGCCACCGACCATAAAAACTTTCCCCCGATCTGGGAATTTTTGCGAGAGCATCTTCGCAACACAAATCGCTGAAGTAACAACTTGCTCCGAATTTATATCTACTCCAAATTCTTTGAAGCGATGCGCATATTGTTCAGGTGTCTTTGAGCCATTATTCGTTGCAAAGACGTATTTCACTCCACGCGCGTCCATACGCGCGAAAATGGATGGAAGGTCGCCAATCGGCGTATCAGACCGCCAGACGACACCGTCCATATCTAGAATGAGGGCTTTGATGTGAGCAGGAAGCATTGAAGATTATTTCTCGAATTTCTTGAATAAGTATTTGAGCACAGGTCTATCCACCCAGCCTGCAGAAGCATCTGAGCGTTCTTCGAAATTTTCATTACCAATAAATTCTGTGAAGGCTTTTTTGGTTTTCTCGTCAAATTTTCCTGAAAGAGCGCCTCTCAGGTATCCTTCATTTTTCAGGATTTGCTGAATCCGCTTGAGAGTAGTTCCTTTCAACGCCACGCGGTCCGATGCAGGACTCTTTCCAAAATACAATTGATGTAGTTGGATCAATTCACCGAGCTTCAACATTGGGTCTTCATGGTCGTCTACTCTAAAGTCAATCCAGCGGTCGTTGAAACCGCCGTAACCAGCTTTTGTCTTAGCTACATAAATCGCCGCGGATTGCCGCCCGCGCTTATCACCCCCGACGCGGTCACCCGCATACAGAGCGGAATATATTCGTGTGGGTAAATCTCCTTGTGCTTTAAGGAAGGCTTTCTCCATCGCCACGACAACTTTCGCGCCTGCCAGGATATTCCCCTGAATTGCATAACCTTTCCCTTTTACTCCGCCCGCCCAATCGAAGCACCCATTCCCAGAATAGGTTGCAGACCCGCCTTTTTTGTCGACAAGGCCAACCTGACGCAGCTCTCTTTCAGAGTCATCGTGAAGCAGACCTGCAAGCGTCTCTTCAGCAGAAAGACCCAGTGCCATCATTTCTAATCCGCGTGGGCCAAAGGATGTGTTTGCAAAAGATTGCGTGGCAACTGCCCCAACCTCTGCCTGTGCCCAGGGTACAACTGCACCTACAGCAAGAAACTTCGAGGCGACCGCGATGCCCCAGGTTTCCTCTTTTAGATCACACGCAACAATAGAGAATGTCATTGAATATCCTTTCCACCTATTATAAATGCAAGGCCCCAAAGGTTTATCACCTTCAGGGCCTCTTTTGAATGAGACGCCGAAGCCTGGCCCCACCGGGGTGCTGCGCGAAGACTTCGGACTCCTGAAAAATTATTTAATTATCTTCTCCGGCGTATCAATAACTTGGTCAACCAAACCATAAGCTACTGCCTGTTGAGCATCGAAATAAAAGTCGCGATCTGTATCGCGTTCGATCACTTCAAGTGGCTGGCCTGTGTGCTTCGCTATAATGTTATTGAGCAAAGCCTTCGAGCGCAGGATCTGCTTCGCCTGAATTTCGATGTCCGTCGCTTGGCCCTGAGCACCACCAAGAGGCTGGTGGATGTGAAGTGTTGCATGTGGCAGGGCGTAGCGTCTGCCCTTCGTGCCGGCAGTCAGCAACACGGTCCCGAATGAAGCGGTGACGCCGACAGCCACAGTGCTGATCGGGTTCGAAATAATCTGCATTGTGTCATAAATCGCCAGGCCAGCATAAATCTGTCCACCGGGCGAATTGATATACATACGGATTTCTCTATCGGGGTCTTCGTGGTTGAGGAACAATAATTGCGCCACGATCACATTTGCAACCTGGTCATCAATTGGTGTGCCAAGAAACACGATGCGCTCTCTTAATAGGAGAGAATAAATATCATAAGCGCGCTCGCCGCGGCCAGTATTTTCAACGACCATAGGAATTACATTTTTGAAATTAGGGATCATGTTGGTCTCCTTTTTATATTGGGACGATAATACACAATGATTATTTGAATTTCGTTAATGTTTTTATAGGGGCGCGTATGTGCATGTGCGCTGTTTCTATTATTCTTCCTGCGCTGTGGCTTTCTTTTCGGGTGACGATTCTTCTAAGGATTTTTCGCCCGTATCAGACTCTTCAACATTCCCTTCGACAAGCTCAGGACTGCTCGACTCAGGTGTTGAATTGCTTGCACCTTCTTCAAGTTTCTCTTCAGCCTCAACTGGTTCCGCTGTAGATTCTGCTTTGTCCTCAGCATTTTCCTCTTTTGCCTCAGGCTTATATTCACCTGTGGCTATTGACTTCAATACATCTAAAGCGCGACGGGTCATAATGCGAGTAGCCGATTCCATTGCCACGGCTTCGGCAACACGCTGCTTTCCTTGGCGCCCGCCACGGATTTTGTCGAAATTCACACCCTGCATTGCAAGATTGTTCATGGTGTTGCTGAATTCGGCGTCCAGTTCTTCATTTTCAACTTTGATATTCTCTTTGCGAACGATTTCATCAAGGACGAGAGAACGTTCTAGACGCTTCTTCGCGACTGGTGTCACTTCTTCTTCAATAAACTTTTCTCGCGTCGTGTTGCGAACCTTGAAGTAGGCCTCCAGGTCCATGCCTTGTTGACTAAGGCGATTTGCTAATTCCTCAAGCACGTGCTCGCCCTCGTGCTCAACCGCGTGCTGGTGATATTTTAGTGTCGCACCTTCTTTGATTTTTTCGATCAGGTCAACAAAGTATTTGTCGTCATAATCGGCTTTAGAGCGCGCTTCAACGTCCTTTGTCACAGCTTCTTTGAGAGCGTCAATCGTTTCGCCCGCACCAGTCATTTTGGCAAATTCATCGTCAAGATCGGGCAGGGTGACGCCGCGCACGGTCTTGACCGTGACTTCGATTTCAACGCTTTTGCCCTGCAAGGTTTCGACGTCCCAATCTGCTGGGAAGGTATGCTGGACGGTCTTGCTTTCGCCTGCTTTCAATCCGATCAACTCCCGGGCAAAACCGTTATAAGGCCATTCAGTATCTCTTTCTGCCTCACGGATAAATGTCGCGAAACCTGTGCGATTCAACTCGGTCGTCTCTGATTTTACATCAACGAGTACATAATCACCGATTTCTGCTGGACGGTCAACGGTCTCCGTTGTAGAGTACATTTGGCGGAGATCTTCCAAGGCTGCATCAATTTCTTTTTGACCAGGAGCAGACCATTCGTACGGAAGTCGAATCGACTGGTAGTCACCTAGGTCCACCTCGGGTGCGAGAGGAACTTTGAAGGTCAACTTCGGCGGCTGGAGGCTGTCAATCGATTCAAGTGAGCCTGCCGCGCCCGGGTTGATATCTGCTTCTTTGAGGATGTTGGAATATTCTTCGTCGATCAGGTAATCCACAGCCTGCTCGACAATCGCTTGTTCTCCGTAGTTTCGCACAATCATTTCATAAGGTGCCTTGCCTGGGCGAAAGCCGGGGATCTTACCCCGTTCCGAGATCTTACGTGCCGCACGGCGCTTGTAGGTTTCAAATTTTTCCGGATCAAACTCAACCACTAATTTGGCTTCGTGATTATCTTGGATAGTTTTTTCGATATTCAATGTATCCTCTTTATTGTTTATCTTCTCTCCCGCCTGTCTTCATTCGTTGAGGCTTGGGAAAGGGATAGAGTGAAGGAGTGGGAACGGAGGGAATCGAACCCTCATGCCTATCTGCCAGATCCATACCGTACATTTGGTACGGCACTTGCACATCCTCGTGGAAGCGTGCTAGAAGCGTCCCGCATACCCTGAAACCGCAGGGATAAGTATTTAATTGCAGGCGCATTATACCCTTAGATACTTCAAAAAAGGCCGTGTTGTTTGAATCTTTCCTGTAACGCAAGAAACCTTGTACCGCGTAGCGTATAACTATATACTTTGAACAATTGCGTTTTTATAGCAAGCGGGAGGTTATGATGTTGTTTACCGTGTTAGGCAGTCTAGTTATCCTTATAGGGGTGATACTGTTTCTCATATGGCGTAAGAGTACAAAAACTTGGCAACGTGCACTAGCATGGATTGCCGGAATTTGGGCGGCTATCTCAATGTTGTTTTATATGATCGTTTACTTTTCGCTTAATATTAACCCCAGCGTTAATCCTATCCCAATTCCGGTTAAATCAACTGGTACTCTCGTTCATGCCACAAGAATAAGTATGCAGACGTCTTACCCTGATGTTTCTATCACAGCTCAATTACGCGGATTTAGCATAAATGTCCGCCGAGGCCCAGGTACTCAATATGATATTGTGGGTAAAATACCAGCCGGGGCACAGGTATTAGTTACGGGAAGAAATCAAGATTCAAGCTGGGTATGGGTGGTCTCAGATAGTGTGACTGGCTGGGCATCTTTTGACTTACTTTACTTTCCAGGTGATGTTACCAAATTGCCAATAATAGTTGCAAACGGCGACCAGTCTATGATTACACAAGCCGTAGAAAATTTACCTAGCATTACCCCAACACCGATACCAATGCCGATACCGACAAACACACCCACAAAGAACCCAGGAACGAATCCTACAAAAGTACAAACAAACATAAACCCAACGGCAGCCATTCTTTATTGTAAAGACACGCGTAACCTGATTGGACAATTTGTATCTTGCATAATTCCAAGAGCATATTGTTCCTATGAGCCTGCTACAGAGGGAAAGCCTACATTCTGCAACGACGCACCGTCTCCAAACTACGACTTTACTTTAGTAGTGTTGGGTGAAGATTGGAGCGACTACGATGGAAAGTGTATTGTTGTGTATGGCTATGTGTCCTTATACAATGGTAAGCCGCAGATCGAAGGAAACATTCGGTCACAGGTATCTGTGTGCCCGTGATCCCACAGACGCGCGGAAAGTCGCAAGGTAACTGTTAACCATAAGTGGATAGCAGAGGCCGCCCTATTTACGGGCGGCTTATTGTTTTAGTTTTGTGGCTTGCAGGGGATGGTCATCGAAGCCGAGCAAGTAGCAAATGATGGCATGATATTCTACGAAAAACACACAGGAAGCCCCAGTCGCGATTGTTAGGCACATGCACGTAAGGGAACATCCCCAGCCCTAGCCGCGAAACGCTGGGGCTTTTGTTTCCGTTAAATTTATCAGAAAGCGGTTGTGTTTTATGAAACGGATTAAAGAAAAATTCAAGAGAAGTGTAAAATATTGGCGTATAACTTATGAGCAGGCAAGCGGACGAGATCGGTTGTACATAGGTATGTTTGCGGTACTGATGCTGGCTTACATGTGGTGGGTTATCGTCGTATTCTAATTCCCTATTTTTCCGTATAAGTATCCATTTATTGACTGTCTTTGTTTACACAAATAGCGCCTTTCCTATCATGATCGGCGGTATCAGAGCTGTGTATAGTGGGGACGGAGGGAATCGAACCCTCACGCCTTTCGGCACATGATCCTAAGTCATGCCTGTCTGCCAGTTCCAGCACGTCCCCGTACGCTTTGAACGTATTTAAACGCGGGAAGATTATACTGCTTCTTCATAAAAAATAGTAAATAGTGTGCTTGCGAAGCATATATCAGGTATTCTATTTTGGTCATGCAGTTAAACGCGGTACTGTGTATAACACCGGAAAGGGTAGGTTAACGCAAAAGCGCATCGTCCCTGCTCCTTTTGTGTTCTTAACTCATGTATTGGTTACCGCAAAAATTATCAGGCGCGTGATGGACATGTTCGGCTAGAAGTCCTCTGCGATAGCAATCCATATATCGAAAGCGCGAAGATAGTCCATGTGGGAACAACAGGAGTAAAGGCAGGCCAACATGACACTTACAAACCAAAGTACGGAAACGACAGACCGTCAGTTATATAGGATCAAGCATGACTATGAACTACCCGAAGGGGTACGGCCGACAGCCAATGCGCCGGAAGTGTTTCGATTAGAGCCAAATACCTCGACGAAGTTCACGGAAGCGTGGCAGCGTTTCTGTTTCAGATTGGTAAAAGAACAGAGGCCCGATTTATCTGATAATGCTCTGGCGAAAAAGTTCATAAAAATTTATGACGCAGCCTTTATGAATGACAATCGTTTCAGAGACGGCAGGGCAAATTTCATCACACGCGAACATCTCAGCAATGAATTGCCGAGGATATTTAATCTCGTCTGTGGCGGTAATGTTTTGGCAGGTACGGAAGATGGTGAGGATTTGATCGTCGAAACGCTGGACGGCAGAGAACCGCCGTCAAATGTTTCGCCTGCCACACATCCCTGGTTATTCCAAAAAGCGACAATCATTACAACAATCAAGCTGCAAAAGATTGGCGATATGCAAACATTCAAAGTCATTCGGTTTCCAGAATTATCTCCCGCCGATTCAATTGTGCCAATAGTCTCAATTGTCCCTGTGCGCTTCCCTCTGAATAAGTTGATAAAGTTGCCGTTAGGTAGTCCGATACCTAGCCCGTATGTGTTTGAGTGAAAGACGAGTCTGCCCAGATTACTCTTAAGGTAAAGCATGCCGCCCTAATTGTGGGCGGCATTTATATCTTCTGTTTAATTATATGGGATTAGAGTGAAGAGGGCTGTCAACACAAATATCCAAATTGACGATTTCAAATTGGGCGGTATAATCCCGTGCTTGAATCTTTTTATGGAGAAATCAATTGAGCCGACTTATCAACCCTGATTCAGCAGGAAAAGAACGGACTCGCCTTACCAAAGCCATCGTACTGGCCGTGCGCGAGTTAGCAAGACAAGCCCAAGTCACGCCAGAAGCGAGAGATCAAGCCGCGTTTATCGGATTAGCCCTGCAGGCCATATCGGATGGAATTGATGTATCGGTTGCTGCATGGGAAAAGCGCGGTTACTGGGTGAAAGCAGATAAATTTCGGATGGAGTGGATGTGGACAGGCGATTCCGCGAAAAAGATGAAATTCGCTGTGCTAGCTGACGATTGGGCAACAGTTGCAATTCTTTCCGCACAGATTGCGCAGAAGTTCAATAAAATTGTTGTATCCGACAATCACAGGCTAGGAAAGCCCTGGCTGGGCGCTTACCAACAACTCACTTTGAATATTGAGCTATAGGTATAATACTTAGTCGAGGAAAAAGTCACAATAAAAATTGCGAGTGGAGGATACATCGTCCACTCGCTTTTATTATCTGTTTGCTTCTTCTTGTACTAATCGTTTCAAATGCAGCTCAGTATTATTCAGCAGATCGATCATCATTTCTCTGATGTGTCTATTTAGGAAATGATTCTCAAGTGTAGAAAGCGGTAGAAAACGTGCACCTGCAACAACGTGGATACAATTCGAAGCTCCGCACAGACAAATAAACGGCGCGGCCATTTCCCATTCTGTAGAGGGATAAAAGAAGGAAAGTTCATCATTCTTTGAAATATCATAGCGCGCAACCACGACCATGTTTTCAGTATCGAGGATCACATTTGGATCGCAGGAGTGGTTCAATGCCGCGAGCTTGCCAACATCCGTGTGTTCATTACGGCCGATCTGCACCGTGAACCGTGATGCTTTATTTATCACGTTATCGCTGGGAATTTCGCAAATCACCTGTCCCTTTTTGTATGCCTGTTTTGTAATCAAACTTCTAAACTTGTTTTCTGTTCGAATAGTAAGACTATCCATCGAGAACATTATCTTCTCCTTGTTATTGATGCATTATCAATAGTATTACTTACCGCTTATTGCATAAATTACTAACTTTCTGGAACCGATTGTGAGCAAAAACAATAATTCCAGTTTAGTTATTTATGCGGTACTATGTAGTATATGGATAATAGAATTAATTTCAAGAGTTAAATGGGTATGTTTTAATATTTTAAGGTTTATCCTCTGAAGCAAAACACAAAATACTTCAAGATAAATCTCTTGAAGTATTTGAAATCAGTAACAGGGATAATGTTTTTCTAAAACATCGCTAATTGAATTCCGGCGCGTTTACCATCCAACAACAAATAAGGCGCAGCGCGCTCTGCAATGATGCCTAACTTTTTCAAGGTTGACACATCCCTCAGCCGATGCATTCTTCTTGCTTTTAGAATTGCATCCGCTCCCTTCGGACCTATGCCGGGTACGCGTAGAAGTTCACGTTTCTCTGCCCGGTTGATCTCTATCGGTTTTTCTCTCAGATTCATTTTTGCCCACGCAAGCTTCGGGTCGGTGGAAAGAGGCAGGTTGCCATCGCTGGTAAATGGCATCTCTTCCAGATCAAAACCATAATCGCGAAGCAAGAAGGACGCTTGATACAAGCGATGCTCCCGGAGAGGGTCCACGGCAGGTTTGTTCTCTAGCGGTGTATCAGGTATTGGACTGAATGCCGAATAATATGCTCTCTTAAGTCCCACATTTTTCATCAGCCAGGTAGTTGTCGAAAGCAATTCCAGATCGCTTTCATCCGAACCGCCTGCCACAAATTGTGTTACGGTTGAAGGCCAGTGTCCATTCCAGCCCCTATAGGAGGGTTGGCTTTGACGGATTTCCGCCACCCATTTCAACGGCTTTATTAATTCCTCGTTAAAAGATTTATGAGGAACAAATATCTTCAAACGCTCTGCATTGGGTGCCTCAAGATTGATCGAAATTCGATCAGCCAATTGCATGGCGCGCTCGACCTGTGCCTTCTCTACTCCTGGCATGATCTTAAGATGGATATAGCCGCGAAATCCAAATTTGTTTCGGAGGATATCTGCTGTATCAAGCAATTTATCTTGCGTTCTTGTCCCACCACCTGCAATCCCAGAGCTTAAGAAAATTCCCTCAGTTGCTTGAGCGCTATTTAATTTCATAAATAGTTCGGCAAATTCCTGCGGCTTGAAAGTCGCTCGACGGAAATTACGCCCGGCACGGAAAGGACAATAAAAACAGTCCCGTTCACACGCGGACGAGAGCAGGGTCTTCAGCAATTTGATTTGCTTGCCGTTTGGCATTTTCGCCGGATACACAAAGACCGCGTCACGTTGTTTCGGAGTGAAACAAGCAGGCCGCCCGGCATCTGACCGATGTTCTTCATCTGGCTCAAGATGCATTTGGTCACTGAGTAACTTCAACCGTGAAATGTCATCCATGAACCAATTATAGAACATGCATTCTAATAATGCAAGCAGATTGTCCCCTTAGTAGGTCAGGCTTGAAGCCTGACGGCCCGCTGTAAAGATAAGATTTGGCGAGTTACCAACCCGCCAAATCTTGTATTGTTAAAGTATTTTTGCGATTAAAGAATCGTCACGCTTACAGCGTGACCTACACGTCTTAGCCCATCTGCGCTTGTTCCATCAGCGTGAAGATCTCCAGTGGTTCACCTTTTTCTGGCGCTCGACGTAAAGAGAGTGCTTCTTGGTTACATTTGCTAATACATACACCACAACCCATGCACTTACTTTTATATCCATTGTTTTTCCTCCGCCAACGCTTATTCATTAGACATTTTATCCGATCACATCAAGTTAGAACACATGCGACTTTAAAAAGGAACGTTAATTGATTAGCCTTGCCTTCGTTAAACAAGAACAGGCTATGAACAATAGCCTAGACTCAGTTTTTATTCAATTAAATTGACGACTTACCAGGAAATTTAATTTTATTCGGCTATACCCGGGCTTCGATATTAACTTGTGCAAGCAGTTGACCGACTCGTGAGGCGCGCGACTCGTCTGTCAATACCTGCAGAAGAACCCGTCCATGCTCGATGCTTTCATTATAGCGATAAGTATCCTCCTCTTTAGTCCCAAGACCAATGAAAAATCCTATACCTCCTCCGACGAAGATTCCTCCAGCAATAAGACCCAGAAAAATTACTAGTGAGAGCGGTTGAAGCGCGGCTACTTCTACCATACCAAATTTCGGAGCTTGGATTATGCTGAAGGCGGCCAGAAAACCACTCACTATACCCCAGACTGATCCACCAATGGCACCGGAGAGGATCGTTTCCATAATATTTGTACCGCGCTGTGCGTATAGCTCGATTGGATCCAAAGCAAGCTTCTCAATAGATTCCGGCTGATAACCAGACTCTCTCAACTTGCGAACAGCTTTATCTGCATTTTGTTCCGTATCATATAGCCGGACCACAAGCCTTTTTCCGTTTTTCCCGCGCATCAATTGCACCTTGTCTACCAACCGGCTTAATTCTTCATACTGTCGTTGAACCAATGCCCGGGTTTGATCCGGCAAATTTTGTCTCAACGTTCTCTCATAGGTGAGTTTTGCAACTCTTTCGCCCAGTACTACTTCTTTTAGAACTACACGTTCTACATTTTCTTCGCCGATGGTCATTGTAGCAAATATCGTAATACGACCACGATGAATTGCACCGAGGATACTGCCTCTTGGTCTCGTCATAGCGCCGAGCCGCTGCAGCTCGCCCCATATCTCCTCCTTATATTGCATACGTTGTTGAGCATAGGATTTAAAAAGTACTTTGAGGGCACGATTTTTGACGCTGGCGGCTGCTACGGCATATCCCTTCTCGCCGGCTTCGACAATCTCGTACAGATGACTTAAAGGGCTCACTGCATTTCTATTTATAGTGTCCATATTTGCCTACTATCTATTAAAAACAACGATGTTTCTAAAAATATAATACGCAAAATATGATGTCCAGGATTTGCCGAGTCATTAAAAGAAGATTAAAACCTTAATGGTAGAATTTGTAACTTACATTTAAGGACATATTTTTATTGGTGATTGGTAAAAAGGAAATGTCATTCTTAAATCGTTTCCCCAAAATTCAACAAATTATCCCAGTTTATGCAGTTGGAGTCACACTCCTATATTCCTGGACAATCTTTAGAGCAACCAAAGATTTTTCAGCAAATTGGAGTTTGTTCTTGAATGTAGGTGATATCCTCGGGTTATTCTCCTATATGCTGGTAGGCGATTTTTTAGAAAGCCTACTTATGATATGCAGCTTACTTTTATTGAGTTTCCTCCTTCCAAGAAATCTGTTGACGAATAAGTTTAATAAACGGGGATCTATTCTTGCAATTACATTTCTCTGTTCGATCATGGTTTTCTACCTTAGATCAAGTGAGTATCTCTTTCCGAATATGGGTATAGAAAATATCAACTGGTGGATTGTCACGTTTGTTTTTATATTCACGGTTTCTGCTTTGGTTTTACTAGCTGCGGGAGAATCGTTTCAGATGTTTGGAAAATTTGTCGAGTCGATCGCAGATCGGTGTATCATATTTTTATATTTCTATTTGCCATTAACATTTCTATCCATCGTGGCGATCATATTTAGAAATATAGGTTGATGAACTAGTATGGGAAAAATAACGAGGCGTGACTTTCTAAGGTTGGTATGGGGACTTTCGAGCACCACTATTCTTGCTAAGATTTTTCCAGGGACGTCCAGGCTAAAAAGCGAAAAGCAACTGCCCAATTTTATTATTCTAGTTTGTGATGCAATGACGGCACGTAATTTATCTTTGTATGGGTATAGCCGCAAGACAACCCCAAACCTTGAGAGATTGGCCGAACGAGCCCTTGTATACCACCGTCATTATTCGAACGGAAACTATACAACTCCTGGAACATCGTCCTTACTGACTGGTTTGAGACCCTGGACGCATAGAGCGATCAACGGGTCAGGTATCATCAAGAGGCAATTGTCATTTCATAATATTTTCCATTTTCTGGGGAAAGATTATTTCAGAATGGCATATACCCAAAACTATTGGGCGGATTATCTGCTTGATCAGCTTTCCAGCGATATTGATTCTCTTCTTCCCCTGGCATCTTTTGATGTAATCGGGCAGGGTGCTATTGATCAATCATTCAGAAACGATTCGGTCGTTGCCCGTCATTCTATTGAAAGAATGATTTACTTCTCAAACTCACTGCTGCTCAGCTTCATTACAAGCCTTTACTATCAAAATCAGGTAAAAAGAATCCCAGCAAACGATCATCCTTTTGGTCTTCCTTCAGGGAACTATTTCCCACATAGATATACATTAGAAGGTCTTTTCGAAGGCATCACAAACAAAGTGCTTGAGATGGAAACAGAAGCAGCACCATTTTTTGCCTATTTCCATATCTTCCCGCCCCACTGGCCCTACCGTCCTCGGCAGGAATTTTTCGATCTCTTCTATCAAGATGGCTATAGGCCTGTCGTCAAGCCGGAACATAGGCTTTCACATGACTCTTCGCAAGCCAAATTAAACGCTTACCGCAACCAATATGATGGCTATCTTGCTAACATCGACGCGGAAATTGGCAAGCTGATCGCGACTCTCGAGAAACAGGGAGTTCTGGACCACACGTATTTCATCATTACTTCAGATCATGGCGAATCGTTCGAACGTGGGATGAGTGGCCATTTTACGCCTTTGCTTTATGAAACACTGATCAGGATTCCATTAATAATCATCGCTCCGGGCAACCAGTCGCGAAAGGATTGCTTTACACTAACAAATAGTATTGACATTCTTCCAACGATACTAACGATCGCAGGAAAGGAAATACCTTCTTCATGTGAAGGGAGTTTATTGCCTAGATTAGGAGGCAGCGATGATCCAAAGCGCAGTATTATCACCATGGATGCTAAAGAAAATCCTGCCTTCAAACCTCTTAAGCGGGCAACCTTTGCACTCATTAGGGGGAACTACAAGTTAATTTATTATCTAGGCTACGGAGGGATGTACCAGGATTATTACGAGTTTTATAACCTGGAGGAGGATCCCGAAGAATTGCAGGATCTTAAGGCCATGACAAATTATGAAACTGTTTTTTATGAAATGAAACAAGAGTTGTTGGCTGCAATTGAAGCGGCCAATCAGCAATATTCATAATCGATTCGTTATTTTCCGAATCCAGAATTCGTTAAAGCGTGGACCATCTACTTTGGTTACAACTTGGAAAGATTTTCCAGAAGGATGAACGCGCTCGGTCAGCCATCCATCTTTCTCTTCTAGGATCAAAGGTACTTCCTTGATCTCAACTCCTTCGTCCCAGCCAAGGGCAATTGCACAAGCTAATGGATCGTGTTGAAAATTGATGATATCCGAGGGTAATCCTGTGTAGGATTTCCCATAGCGCATCTCATTCTGCTCATCTTCCGCGAATGCTTCAGCCTGTCTAGCAATCAATTGCCCCAGTGCTCCAGACGCTCGTAAATCATCCAGATAAGCTCTCCTGAGGGCTGTCTCTGCAGTTACCGAGATTGGAATGAGCGTTGGGGGTGAGTTTTGTAAGACATATTTTGCAGACTGAACATCCACCTGGATGTTGAAATCCATGTCGTTGCGCCAGTTGGGAAAACCGGCATGAGGGGGATAAATATAACCTCCCATGAGGAAAAGATTTGCCTGCATCAAAATTCCGGGGTATTGAAGTTCGAGCAAATAAAAATTCGTATACGGTCCGATTCCAATAATTGTCGCGCCTTGCTCGATACTTTGTTTTAGTAGTTGTATGGCTTTCTCTGAAGAATTTGGTGAAGGCGTAATCGGCTCTGGCCAATAGCGCTCTTCTCGAGGAAGTCCGAGCTCGTAGCGATAATACCCTTGAGAAGTATCTGCTCCTGCTGCCACTAGAATATCATTTCTGCCTTCAAGCCCCAAGACATACCGGACGTATCCTGTTCTTTTTCCATTGGTGTCACCAACTACAGTGACTGCGGTTAATTGGACATCCTTTGACCAGCGAAGCAACATTGCCAGTGCGCAAAGGTCGTCGATATCGCCCCCTAGATCGGTATCAAGGTGCACTTTCTTCATGCTAGCTTCAGCTGATTGTGACGGTAAAAACATAAGTGATTATAGCATCGCGACCTATAATCTCGTTAAACCGTTTGAAAGGAGATTCTAATGCCCTCTCGAAATTCAAAAAAAGGAACACAATCCAAAGTAATGGGTGGGAATGGCAATGTAAAACAAAAGCTTGCACCCAGGCAACTTGCTACGCCCACTGATCTTACTCCCGAACAAGTGCAAAAGGTTGTAGAGACGATTAATCCTCTCGTCGCGGACGCGTTTGCACTCTTCACGAAGACCAAGAACTTCCACTGGCATGTTGCCAGTTCGCATTATCGCGACTATCACGTCCTATTAGATGAACAGGCTGCCTCGATCTTGGAATCGATCGATCCATTGGCCGAACGTGTACGCCGCATCGGCGGAACTACCATCCGCAGCATTTCTCATATCAGCGAATTACAAACGATTGAGGACGAAAACCGGGAATTCGGCCGCCTGACGAAATGATCGCGGAGCTATTAGCAGACAACCAGAAAATAGCAAAAAGCCAACGTGAGGCAATTGATATTTGTGAAGAAAATCGGGATACACCGACTGCCAATTTGCTGCAATCGATCTTGGATGAGACGGAACGCCGGATTTGGTTTTTGTTTGAGGTGAGCACTGGTGGAAAGAACGAATACTGATAAAAGGAGATTCTCATGGTAAGTAGAGGATTACTTGTTCGGTTAGTTGCCAAGTCCGGTAAGAACGAGGAGGTCGAGGAATTTCTCCTGTCGGCCCTTCCATTGGTTCAGCAGGAATTGAACACTACCGCGTGGTTCGCCATTCACCTCGGATGGTCTGAATACGGTATCTTCGACGTCTTCCCCGATGATGCTGGCCGAGATGCACATCTTTCTGGCCAAGTCGCAAAGGCGCTCATGGAACGGGCCGGTGCACTGTTTGCAGAGGCGCCCAGCATTCAGAAACTGGACGTGCTAGCAGATAAACTCCCAGCCTCCGCCTAATAATCCTGACACGAAGGTCTGCTTCCTTGTATCTTCGACGTGTTCCCCGACAACGATGGCCGGTTCAAGCACTTGACCGGGCATGTCCCAAGGGAGTTGGCGAAGCACTCACTCTCGCTGTTGGGCAGCGTACCAGAGACAAGCTAGATTGAACTTTCGCTTGCCAATTACCATTTCTACAGCAAAACTTCCGAAGTCTCACAGACTTCGGAAGTTTCGTTTAATCCCTTGTCCAGGCAATAGACGGCTCGACTTTCTTCGCGAGGCGATAAGCTACATCTTTGAATCCGAAGCGCGGCCAGAAGCGCGATGCCAAAAGGTTGGGGCTGATCCAGTTGGTGTAACAGATTTCATATCCATCCTTGTGCGCTTGTTCCAGACCGTGCCAGGTGAGCGCGGTGCTTATGCCGCGTCCGCGCGCTTGTGGTTTGGTCGCGGCGACGCTCAGATAAACCGTCCGCGGAGAAGCGAGCATTTGTGTATCTTCTTCCCTTTCAGGCCGAAAGCCAACCGTACCAAGCGCCTCCAGATGTGACGGCAGTTCAACTGCCGTCACATCCGTTTCTGGGGCAAGCGCAAGCCATACGGTCCACTCTTTGTCATCGGCGAGTTCAGACCAGCCTTCGCGCAGCTCCTCCCAATCTTCCGGGACGGTTGGATGCCAGTACGGTGGATCTGCCAAGGCACGAAAGATCACATCTGAAAGACTGCCTAAATGATCGTTATCGCCTTTGCCGGCGTGTCGAATGGTGATTCCATTGGGTTCTTCGATATCAGGAATTTCAACCGTTCTCAGATCAAGCAATGCATCCACACGCTCTTTGCCGAAACCGAGATCGAATAGTCCTTCAGCTATATGTTCATCCGCGGCAGAAATATATAAGCCATGATTGAAGCAACCTTTCTTAACCCAGTCATCCCCAAGCAAAGCATATAGGTCTTGAAGGATCGCAACGCTTTCGCCCTCAGCCAGCGCGTAACCTGGTAAATAGACATAGCCACAGCGTGCCCAGGGTTGAACAACGGACTCGCCAAGCAAATAAGCTCTCATTTCACCATTGCGAAATGCAGCATACCCGTTCTTGAATTTCTTATGCCAGAGAGTTTCAACAGCTTTGGTAGCAATTTGTGCATCTTCAAAACGCCTGGGCAATAAGGGAAAGCTGGCGCGGTTGCGCTTATGACGCACGGATAAAAGATTTCCAGCATCGGAGATCAATTCTTTCGTAAAGGGTATGAGTTCAGTTTTCATGGTTGCTCCGATTCAACTTACCTTATCTCTTGATATTCCACTCCAGCCTCTTTCTAGGATCTGGAGAGAGTACTATATTGTGCTATCCACTAAGGCGTCGTGGTGGCCGGGAGGCAATGGTGCCACAGGCAGGCAGCGTGCTACTCAAACTTTGCGCACAACGTA
>WNFV01003623.1_pt1 | contig 19677 bp, 15 predicted proteins | sample 5400101 | NCBI WGS metagenome assembly WNFV01 (sample SAMN13153361, study PRJNA577476) | soil metagenome | isolation source: 115 cm soil or saprolite under grassland replicate 1 | place: USA:California | collected 2016-06-15 | reverse complement strand
CAAGTGGCTGCTGAAGCTGCCGAGCCGTTCCGGGGCGCCGTTCCCGAGCTACGCGGACTGCCGGGTGCGGAGCTTCGCTTCGTCGTTCGACTGCTCCAAGGCCATCAAGTTGCTGGGGTGGTCGCCCGTCAGCGACCGGGCCGACCTGCTGCATCGCGCGGTCACCGAACCTGCCAAGGACTGGGCGCGATGAATCCGCGCCGGCGCCGCGAGATGAGCGAGGTCTCGATCTACTTCTTCGCCGGCGACTTCGCCGACGTCCTCCGGCGGTTCGCCGAACGTCGGGGGCAGATCTACCAGACGCACAACGAGGTGGCGCGTCTGGTGCACGACTACGTGCAACGAGGAGTGCGGCTCAACGTCTTCAGCCTGGTGACGGCGGCCCGAAAGGTCGAAGAGCCCTTGCCCGGGGTGCGCGTCGTCAGCCTCGGGTCGAGCAGCTACCGGTCGCAGGGCCTGCTCCGCGAGGCGGTCGACGCCGACGGCGCCGATCGGATCGTCGCCCACTTCCCGAACCCCGAGCTGCTGCACGCCGTCCTGGCCAAGAAGCGCGTGCGCGCCATGGCCGTGCTGGCGAACTCCTACAACCGAAACGGGGTGCGCTCGCAGCTGGAGCGGTGGAAGATCATTCGCCAGCTCAACGTGCCCCGGTTCGAGTGGGTGTCGAACCATTGCATTCCCGCGACCCGGCACCTCGCCAGGATCGGTGTGCACCCGGGCAAGCTCGTCCCGTGGGACATCCCCCACCCGTACGAGCCGTCGTCGACCCCACCGAAGGCCCTGCGCGCCAGGGCTCCCTATCGCGTCATGTACGCGGGCTCGGTGGTGGCCGATAAAGGGGTCACCGATCTCATCCAGGCCATGGCCATCCTGCGGCGGGCAGGCCTCGACGGGCGCCTTGGGCTGGCCGGGCTGGGCGACCTCGACCAGATGAAGGCGCTCGCCCGCGAGCTGGGCGTTGCCGACGCGCTGGAGCTCCTCGGCCTCATCGGGAACGAAGAGGTGTATCGGCGCATGCGGGACGCCGACGTCGTCGCCGTCCCGAGCCGGAAGATGTACACGGAGGGGTTCCCGCTCACGATGTTCGAGGCCATCGCCTCGCGGACGCCCATCGTGTGCAGCGATCATCCGATGTTCCGCCTCAACATGCTCGACGGGCAGTCGGCGATCGTGTTCCCCTCCGGCGATCCGGCCGCCCTCGCCCGGGCGCTCGAGCGCGTCCTGCGCGACCCCGCCCTGTACCTGCGGCTCTCGGAGCACGCGACGGCGACGTGGCAGTCGCTGAAGGGGCCCGCCGACTGGCGGACAATGCTGGTCAAGTGGGGCACGGAGGACGACGCGACCGACTGGATGCGTGCCCGGGTGCTGCAGGGCTGACGGACGGGCCCTCGACGGGATGGCTGCCTCCGCGCCTCCGCGAGCCTAGACTACCGCTCGGCTGCAAGGGCGTTCCCCCCCCCGGCGAGAGAACCGCATGTCGAGGCGCGTACCGGCGTACATCCGACCGTGTCTCGGGCCGCTCCTCGCTCTGGCGCTCGGCGCGTGGGGCGGGACGGCCGCCGCGGCGCGCCCGGCGAAAATCGCTCGCGCACCCGCGGCGGCGCGGGCCGGCGCGCCGTCGGGAGCTGCGATGAGGTGGGACCCGCTCAAGATCGGCGCGGGCGGATTCCTCACCGGCATCGACTTCGACCCGGCCGGCGCGACCTACGTGATCCGCGCCGACACGTACGGTGCGTACGTCGGCAACGGCTCCGACGTCTGGACCCAGGTCGTTCGCTCCGACACGCTACCGGCGAGCGCGCTGCGGGGGCACGTCGCGAAGGATGCGCCGTGGCTCTCACAAGGGGTGTACGAGATCCGCGTCGCGCCCTCCAACCCGAAGCGGCTTTACATGATCTTCGCCGGGTCGATCTGGCGAAGCGACGACCGCGGGACGTCGTGGAGCGCGGCGGGCGCTGGCTACGTCGCAGGTGCCCTCGATCCCAACGACGGCTATCGCACCAACGGCGAGAAGATGGCGGTGGACCCGGCGAATCCCGACGTCGTGTATGCGGGGTCCGCGGGCGGCCTCTACGTGACGACGAACGCCGGCGCGTCGTGGAGCCTCGTGGGAGCCATCCCGGCGCCGACGCCGGCGGCCATGGGTATTACGGGGATCGTGTTCGACCCGATCGGCGGCGCGACGCGTGGCCGCACGAGGACCCTCTTCGCGACCAGCAACGGGAACGGAGTCTACCGTTCGACGGACGCGGGCGTCACGTGGTCGCTCCTGCCAGGCGGTCCGAAGTCGTGCGCTCACGCGGCGGTCGCGGGCGACGGCGTCTATTTCATGCTCGACGGGGACGCCTCGAACACGGTGTACCGCTACGCGCACGGTGCGTGGGCGACAAGCCTCGCGCACCCCGCGCCCGACGGAGACGTGCGGTCGATCGCGGTGGACCCGTTCGACCCCGCTCGCGTGATCGTCGGCCGAGGGTCGGGTCACCTCTCCATCAGCACCGACCATGGCGTGTCGTTCACGGGCTGGAACTGGGCGCAGACTCGGACCGCGACGGACGTCCCGTGGCTCGCCGCCGCGAACGAGGCGAGCATGTCCAACGCGCAGATGCGCTTCGACCCCGTCGTTCGCGACAAGCTGTGGTTCGTGGAGGGGATCGGCGTCTGGTACGCGATGAGCCCGAAGACCGGACGTGCGACCGCGTGGATCTCGCGCAACCTCGGCATCGAGCAGCTCGTGGGGTGGGACGTGCTCGTGCCTCCCGGCAGCCCCTACGTGTTCACCGCTGGGATGGACCGATGCGTGTTCCGTGGCTCGCGCGCCAACTCGTCGTATCCGTCCGACCACGTGAAGATGGGGAGCACGGAGGCCCTGATCCCTGCGTGGGCGCTCGACTACTCGAAGGCGAACCCGCAGCACGTAGTGGCGATCGTGAACGACGTCGCGTACTACCCGCACCCGGCCGGCGATCTGTCGGGGTACTCGCTCGACGGCGGCGCGACGTGGAAACGGTTCCCTGCCCAGCCCGCCACGGGCGCGGGCGGCAACATCGTCGCACCCAGCATCGACAACATCATCGCCGTCATCGGGATGGACGGGTACGCGTACCGGAGCACGGACCGCGGCGCCTCGTGGTCCCGGCTCCCCGGCGTCCCGGGCGGCCTGCACGGCGGGGGATGGGCGGTCACGAAGCAGGTCCTCGCGGTGGACGGCGTCGACGGGAACACCATCTATCTCTACGCCACCGGCAACGGCATCTGGCGCTCGACGGACGGCGGCGCGACGTGGGCGAGGAGGTCCACGCAAACGACGCTCGGCGACTACTTCCACACGAAGCTCCGCTCCGTGCCGGGGAGGGCAGGTCACCTGTTCCTCGCGAGCGGGAAGGTCGGCTGGCAGCACCCGAACCCGCACGACGGCGCGTACCTGTACCGCAGCACGGATGGCGGAGCGACCTGGACGCGGGTCACCGGCATCGGCGAGCCGTACGACGTGGCGATCGGGAAGGAGGCGCCGGGGCAGGCGTACCCCGCGATCTACGTCGTCGGCTGGTACGAGGGCGCGTACGGGATCTGGCGGTCCATCGACAACGCCTCGACGTGGACCTCGATCGGTGAGTTCCCCTACGGAAGCCTGGACCAGATCAACGTGCTCAAGGCAGCCACGGACGTGTACGGCGAGGTCTACGCCGCGTTCCAGGGGTCTGGTTGGGCAAGAGGAAGCGTGCGGTGAACCGGCGCGTATCTTGCGACGACGTCGGAGGCAGGAAGATCCGATGACGGGGGTGAAGTGGGCCATCTTCATCGTGGTCGCGCTCGCTTCGCCGTTCGCCGGCCGATACCTGCGCCGCCGCCCCCGGCTCCAGCTCCGGGTCTGGACCCTGGTCGGCTTCCTCCCGTTCTTCGCCGCGCTCGACATGGGCCTCGTCGTCTTCTCGTCCTTCCCGGGAGACACGCATGGGCTCGCGGTCGCGGTCCTCGATGCGCTCGCGCTGTCCCTGTACCTCGCGCAGGAGCGCCCGGCCAGACCTCTCCCGTACCGGTTCGCGCTCGCGACCTATTTCCTCGTCGCCTTGGTGTCGGTCGCGCAGGCCCAGTGGTGGCTGGCGGCGTTCGGCTACCTGTGGACGCTGGCCCGGATGTACCTCCTCTACGCCGCGATCTGCCGGGCGGCCCACGACGAGCGCGTCCCCGCCGCGCTCGTTCGCGGATTGAGTCTCGGCGTCGTGTACGAGCTGGTCTGGGTCGCCTACCAGTACTTCGGCCTGCACATCCACCGCGCCCCGGGGACGCTGGTCCACGCGAACACCCTGGGCATGGCGGTGAACCTCGTCGTGATGGCGCCGGCCGCGCTCCTGCTCGTAGGGCGCGGCACCAGGCTCGACTGGCTCGCGGTGATCGCCGCGGTTCCCATCGCGTTCCTCACCGTCTCGCGGGGAGCGATCCTCTTCCTCGGTGTCGGCGGCTTCCTCGTGTTCGCCCTCTCGGCATTGCGGAGGTACAGCAACCGCAAGGCGATGATCGGCCTGGCCGGGCTGGTCCTCGCCGCGGTGATCATCCCGCTGGCGCTCCAGACGGTGAGCTCGCGGTCGCGCCTGGAGCAGGACGAATCCATGCAGACGCGGGCGCAGCTCGAGCGCGCGGCGTCGCTGATGCTCGAGCAGCACCCCCTGGGCGTCGGGCCGAGCCACTTCTCGATGACGCTCCTCTCGCAGCGGTTTGGAGAGCGCGCCGGCGTGGCCTGGAGCAACTGGACCGCCCTCGTGCACAACATCTACTGGCTCACGGCGGCGGAGATGGGGTACGCGGGCCTCACCGCCCTGCTCGTCCTGTTCCTCACCCCGCTGTTCTCGGCGGTGCGCTGGACCCTCCGGGCGCGCCGGGATCCGCGCGCCGACATGCTGGTCGGCCTCGCGGTCGGGTTGGCCGCCTTCTACGTCCACAGCTTCTTCGAATGGACGTGGCGCATCCCCGCGGTGATGTACCTCTACTGGACGGTGGTCGGCATCATCGCGAGCCTGACGCGGCAGCTCCGCAACGCGCAGCCCCGCCAGCGCGTTCCGCTGCGTGCACGCCTCCGCATGGCTGCTCCCGACCTCCGCGCCTTCGGCGCGGTCCGCCCTCGCGAGGCCCGGGGTGCGGACGAGGAACGGAGAGGAGGAGGTTCGCGGTGGAGCCGAGGGTAGAGCGATGAGCGATCCTTTGATGGCCGCGGACCGGCGTCCCCGGGTCGCGCTGGCCGTCTGCACGTACAACCGCCCGGGGCCGCTCGCGACGCTGCTGCAAGCGGCGACAGTGAACGCGGCGCAGCTCGCCGGGCGGGCTGCGGTCGGCGTCGTCGTGGTGGACGACTCCCCCGACGGGAACGCGCGCCCCGTGGCCGAGCGGTTCGCGGACCGGTTCGAGCTCGGGCTCGCCTACCGGGTGTCGGGGAGGCAGAACATCGCGCTGGCGCGCAACCTGGCGCTCGAGACGGCCATCGGCTTCGCCGACTGGATCGCCATGACCGACGACGACTGCGAGCCGGAGCCGGACTGGCTCGCGGCGTTGCTCGAGCTGCAGCAGCGAACGGGCGCCGACGCGGTCTGCGGACGCCTGAAGCGGCGCGTGCCCCCCGGCTCGCCGCGATGGCTGACGGAGGAGCCGTTCCTCGAGCTGGGCAACTGGGAGGGCATCGAGGATGGCGCGGAGATGGACAGCGCCGCCACCCATAACTCGATGCTCTCGGGCCGGTGGCTGCGGGAGCACTCCCACATCCGGTTCGATCCCTCGCTCGGCGTGACCGGGGGCGAGGATCCGGTCTTCTACCGGGCGGCGCATTCCGCCGGGCTGCGAATCCACTGTTCTCGCCGCGCGGTCGTGTACGAGAACGAGCCCGCCCCCCGTGCCACGCTCGGTTACCAGCTTCGCTTGTACTTCTGGCACGGGAACAGCGCCTACGTCACGTGCGTACGGAGAGGCCACCACCCGCTCCGGATGTTCGGGCACGGCGGCAAGCGGGTCCTGAGCGCACTCGCGCGCCCGATGGTGCGCCTCGCCGGCGGCGAGCTCCCCCAGCTCCGTTACTGCGTGGCGTCCGTCCTGTGGGGGGTGGGAGCGATGTCCGGTCTCCTCGGCGTCCGGGTGCGACACCAATGATACCCGCTACCGCTGCGAGTGGGAGTTCTGGTCCGGTCCATCCTGGTGCGCTCCACGGCGCGACCCGCCTGGAACCGAGCCCCGAGTCGTCTACCGCGTCCGGGACCGGCGGCGCGACGGTGATCCTGAGCCTGACGACGCTCCCGAGCCGGGTTGCGCTCCTCAGACCCACGCTGGAATCGCTGCTCGCGCAGACGCACCCCCCGAGCGAGATCTGCGTGTGCGTCCCGCGGTTCTCCGTGCGCGAGCGGACCGCCTACGAGTTCCCTTCGTTCCTCTCACCGCCGTTCGATCCGCGCATCTCCGTCTTGGCGGTCGAGCAGGACTTCGGGCCGGGAACGAAGCTGGTCGGAGCCGCTTCGCGCGTGCGCGATGGAGACGTCATCATCGCCGTCGACGACGATCATGCCTACCGGGACTTCTTCGTGGAGACGCTCGTGCGCGCGCAGCGCGGCGACCCCGGGGCGGCCCACTCCTTCTTCACCTACCCGTTCCACGGGCTCGTGGTGGGGCAGGGAGCCGACGGGATCGCCGTGCGGGGCAGACACCTCCGCGGGATGGAGGTGTTCTACGCCGAGGTGTGCGCGGCAGGGAACGCACGGCTCGCGGATGACTACTGGATCTCCTTCTTCCTCGCCCGCCAGGGCGTCCCGATCCGATCGGTCGCCGGCGAGCTCCGGGCGCGTCGCCTGGAGAAGGTCTACCAGCAGGTCCACTCGGTGAACGCGCTCGTGGATGCCGTCGGCGCGGAGAGCAGGACCGACGTCATGCTCGAGGCCGAGCGCGCCTGCTTCTCGCGCGGCTGCCCGACGCTGGCCATGAGGGTGCGGAGGGCCCTCGCGGTCGCGTTCGACCTCGCAATGGGCGCGGTGAAGAAGGTTGGGCGCCCCGTGAAACGGCGGCTCGAGGCCCTCGCTGCACAGGCGGGGACCCGTCACCATCGGCGCCGCGCGCCAGGCGCCAGGCGACTCCGGCCATGAGCGCTCGAGGCGAGGGAGGCGAGGCCCTGAAGGCCGGTCGGATCGGACGGGACGCCGGCCTCGGAATGGCGGGCTCCGCCCTCGGGCTGATCGGCTCCCTCGCCTCGTTCTGGGTCTTCGCGATCCAGCTCGGCAGCGTGCAGTACGGACGGATCGGGGCGGTTTACGCGTGGACGGGAATCCTCTCCGCCGTGACTTCCGTCGCCCTGAGCCAGATCGTGCCGCGCTTCTTGATGCGGGACGGCGGCGCGGCGCCTTCCATGTACGTGCTCGGGATCGGGACGTCGCTCACCTGCTACGCCCTGCTGCTGGGGCTCGCGCCCTTCTCGCTCTCGGGCGTCGGGTACGGGTTCGTGGCCGCGGCGGGCGTCATCGAGATCGTGCTGCAGGGCTTGCTGACGGTCAGGACCGCGGACCTCCTCGCGACGAGCGGGTACCACACCGTCGTGGCGATCCGGTCGATCCAGCACCTCGTGCGACTCCTCGCGATCGGCGTCGTCTGGCTCACCGGGTCCGCCAGCCTCGGGACGTTCGCCCTCGTTCAGCTGGTCGGCGCGATGAGCGCGCTCGTGGCGACCGTGGCGCTCTCTCCGCTGCCTCGGGTGGGCCGGATGCCCGTGAAGCTGCCGCAGCGCGAGATCGTCTACGACTATCTCCGTTCGGCGGCGCTCTTCGGGTTGCTCGCGCTCCAGAACGACTACGACAAGGCGGTCCTCGTCCAGTTCGGCTTCCTCGGCGACCTGGGGTACTACGCAGCCGCTTACAAGCTGGTCGGCTTCATCGAGCTCCCCCAGGGACAGCTCATCGCGGCGTCGTACCGCCCCATGCTGCAGATCGCTTGCGACAACCCCCGGCTCCTCCCCCGGGAGATCGCCAAGATCCTGCGGGTTCTCGTCGCCTACGGGTTCCTCGCCGAGATCGGGGTGATCGCCTGCTACCCGCTCGCGGCATCCCTCCTCGGCGAGTACGGGCCCGTGCTGAAGCCGCTCCTCGTGGCCCTCGTCCCCGTGATCGTCCTGCGAGGGGTCGGCGCGGCGTGCTCGAACGGACTCATCGGGCTCGGCCACATCGGCCTGAGCTTCTGGGCGACGGCGCTCGCGACCGCCGTCAGCATCGCCCTCTATTACGCGCTGATCCCCGTCTACTCCTGGCGGGGTGCGGTCGCCGGGACCCTGGGGGGCGAGGTGGTGGCAGCCGCTTTCCTGGCCCTCGCTCTGAGGCGGAAGGTCCGCGAGGTCGCGCCGCGCCCACTCGGGGCCGGCGCTCCGACGGCGTGAGGCGTCGCGCGGGACCAGGGGCTCGCAACCCTCCGCATCCCAGCCCGATCCTGGGAAGGCGACAGGCCTCGCCGAATACGTCCTGGCTCGCGGCGATAACGTTGATCTCGTCTCGGAGGTGTCGCTGTCTGCGTCCAGTTGGGTCGCACTCATCTTGCTCGAGCGCTCGTGGGCCTCGGCGACGAAGCAGATGGCAACGTGAACGGACCCATGCACTCATCTGCTCTGTGTAGTGGCGCAATGTCGTCGGCCACCGAGCTCGGCTGGGCCGAGAACAGCGGTGTTGCCTTTCAGAAGCTCACGGCGTCAGTCAAGCGGGCTCTCGCCGGTCGCCCCCCGCCGGTGCGCATCATCGAGGCCGGCTGCGGTCGCAGGTGGGCGCTTGGCGACCTCGGTACCGAGATCCACGTCACCGGCATCGACCTCGATCCCGAGGCCTTGCGCCTGCGGGTCGAGCAGCGAAAGGACCTCGACGTCGCCATCCACGGCGACCTCATGGATGTGGAGCTGCCGGCGGGCGGCTACGACATGGTGTTCAGCTCGTGGGTGCTCGAGCACCTCGAGCACCCCGACACGGCGCTCGATCGGTTCTTCTCCTGGCTGCACCCCGGAGGCCTGGTGGTGGTGATCTTCCCCGATCGCAACACGGCCAAGGGGTTCGCCACGCGCATGTCGCCATTCTTCGTCCACGTCTGGTACTACCGGTGGCTGCTGGGCCGGCCAACCGCCGGGAAGCCAGGCTACGAACCGTACCCCACGCACTATGGCCACGTGGTGGGCCGCAAGGGCATCGCCGAGTACTGCCGTCGCCACGGCTACCGTGTGCTCGATGAGATCGCCGTCCGCGTCGACCGCAGCGACGTTGGCCGGCTCACCCGCGCGGTGAGCAAGGTGATCGGCTGGCTGTCGTTCGGGAAGCTCGACGGCGAGTACTGCGACCTCGCGATCGTGCTGCAGAGGCCTTGACGCCCGAATCGAATCTCGCTCCGGTCGCCAGACGCAGACCTAAGGCGCGACGGGGGGCGTGCTCGAACACGCCCCCCGTCATCCGTCTCAGGCGCCGACGACGCGCCGGCGCCCCCTTCCCTGGCGCCGTCGGTAGCATCACCGACGTGACGCGCACGCGCCGATCACTTCAGGCTTGCCTTCGCCCAACCCGACCCTTGGAACGCGACGTACAACTCTCCATAGGTGTCACGGCTGGCAGCGAGGGTGTTGATCATGTCGAGGCTGCCGTTCGGGAAGGGTCCGATTTGCTCCCAGCTCGCGGTGTTGTCCACGGACCGCCAGATCCCCCGCACGTTCTTGTACCAGCCCGCGAAGTAGATCGCGGGATAGCTCTGGGACGGAGCCGGCGCGCCGAGCGCGACGTCGTAAGGCTCGCCGACGCCTGTCACCTGGCTCCACGTCACTCCACCGTCGGTCGAGCGGTAGAGGTACGCGCCGTCCCACGGGTGCGGGCTACCCGGCGAGCCGACCCGACCGACGGTCAGGAACAGGTGTCCCGCCTGGCCCGGGACCGAGCGCAACTTCACGCCATAGTAGTCGCCGCTGAGCGTCATGGTGGACACGCGCGACCACGTCGTCCCGTCGTCCGTCGAGCGCCACGTCCCGCTGCCGGCGGCGTAGAGGTACAGCGTCTTGTTCCTGACGCCATCGTAGCCGCCGTCGACGGCGAGGATGTGCTTCTGCACGCTGAACCCGCCCGCGTGCAGGCTGCCCGGCACGCCGGAGAGCGCCGCCCATGAGGCGCCGCGGTTCGTGGTCCGGTAGGCGCGTCCGTCGACGCCGACGACCATGATGATGTTGTCGATGGTCGGCGCGATGATGTCGCCACCGAACCCCGACGCCGGCTGCGTCGGGAATTGCGTCCACGTCGCGCCTCCGTCGAGCGAGTAACCCGAGTAGCCCGGGTTAATGCCGTAGCCGATCCCGTTGATGACCGCGACGACGTGCTGCGGGTTGATCCGCGAGTAGTTCACCGCCCACGCCGGGATGAGCGGGTCGGTGTGACCCATCGTCACGTCACTCGACGGGTAGGCGGTGTTGCTGCGAAGCGTTCGGAAGACGCTCTTGTCGCCGCCCGCCACGAACACGTAGGAGCTCCCCGGCGGCACGGTGACGTCGTAGGCGACGAGCTGCTCGATCCCGGCGCTGAACGAACGCCAGGTGTTCGACGAGGTCGCGCTCGGGTTCGTGACGTACCACACCCCGGTTCCTTCCGAGTACCACAGCTTGTTCGGCGTCACCGGGTCGAGCCGAATCGACGCGACGGCCATGCTCGTGCCTGGACCCACGTTCTGGGTCTGGAGCCACGGTACATCGGTCGCCGAGAGCGATTGGCTCCAGTTCCACCCGGAGAACGTGACGCCGTGGTCCGTGCTGATGGAGAGGTGACCGGAACCACGAGAGCAGATGACCCGTGCGGGGTTGAACGGGTCCACCGCGAGACCGCGAATGTCTCCGTTGAACCCCCCGGGGTTGATCGCGCTCCTTACCCAAGCACCACCCATGAAGCGGTACAGGAGGTTCGAGCTCGTATCGGCGGCGATCATGAACAGCGCACCGTCGCTCGCCACCACTGCATGCGCACTCGTCGTCGGCCCGCCGGCGGGCATCGCCGCCCAGGTCACGCCCGCGTCGGTCGAGCGGTAGACGCCGTTCCCATTGCTGGTCGCGTAGATGGTCTTCGTCCGGCCGCCGGTCGTGCCGCTCGTGGAGTCGAAGGCGATCCCCGCGATGCCCGCCGCGGGCGTGGTCGGTGGCGGCACCGCGGCGACGAGGCTCCAGCTCGACCCGCCATTGGTCGTGACGTAGAGGCCGCCGGCCGCGCCCGCGTACACCACATCAGGGTTGGCGGGGTCCACCGCCATCTTCTCGCCGTTCTGCCGGTTGCCGTCGTTCGGGTCGAGCGAACCGGGGACGTATCCATTTCCGGCTCGGTACCACGTCACGCCGCGGTCATCGCTCCGGTAGACGGTCTGCGCCAGGTAACTCGACCCGATGAAGATCATGTACAGGCGACTCGGGTTCGACGGTGCGACTCGGATCTCGTACACGCCCTGTGGGAACCACGGCGAATCCGTGGTCGAGAAACTCGCGACGTCAGCGGCAGGCATCGAGGCCGAGGTGACGAGCTGCCTCCAAGGCCCTGAACCGTCGCTCACGTAGGCGCCGTAGGTGTCGGTGCGGACGAGGTACGTCTTGCCGGCGGGATCGACGTCCATCCCGACGAGCCAGCCGCCCGCGCCGACCTTGAGCGGCTCCCAGCTCGTGCTCCCCGACGCCGGCGTGGCGCTCACGGTGACGGTCGCGTTGCCGCTCTTGCTCGGATCGGCGGAGCTGGTCGCCACGACCCGGCAGGTGGTCGCGGCGCCCGGCGCCGTGTAGAAGCCGCCGCTCGTGACGGTGCCGCAGGACGGGTCGGGGATGGTCCAGGTCACCGACGCGTTGGCCGAGCCCGTCACCGTCGCCACGAAGGTCTGCTGGGCGCCCGGCCCGACCGCGGCGCTCGGTGGGGCGACCGTCACCTCCACTCCCTGCGGGTCGCCGCCGGAGCTCGAGGGATCTGCGCCCTGACATGCGCCGAGGACGAGCCCGGCGACGAAGAGGAGGAAGAACGCGCGCCGAGAGGGGCGGATCACGCGTGGTGCGTGGTTCGACATTCGGGTGGATTCCCTTGCTCGAGTGATCGGATACGAGGCCGGGTCCAGGACGGTACCCAGCCAGGCTCGAGCGTAACGGTCGCGGGCAGGACACCATTCCGGGTGCTCCGTCAGAAGCCTCTTTCCGGGGGAAAGCCGATGCTTACGAGCGCATGAGGTGCTCGACCTACATCGTCCCCGGCCGCGGGCCACCGCCCTCAGGGATTCGGTGCGGTGGCGTGCACGGGCGACCTTGCCTCACTACTCTCCGAGATCGACCGCGGCTCGTGGTGAAGCGCGATCCAGTCTTACAGGGGCGATCCACCATGAGAGCGTCACCCGGTGCACCGACCGTCTCCGTCGTCGTTCCAGTGGGGGCGGTCGACGATCTCCTGGCCCGGCAGCTCGGCGCCGTCCTCTCCCAGTGCACGAGCTTCTCCTTCGAGGTGATCGTCTCGCTCAACTCCTCCGCACCGGCCGACCGCGTCGCCCTCGACGCGACCGTCCGCGCGATCGGCGATCCGCGCGTCCGCGTGGTGTCGTCCGCCGACCGGCGCGGCGCCGCGCACGCGCGGAACGTGGCGGCGCGCGCGTCGGCGGCGCCGCTGCTCGCCTTCTGCGATGCGGACGACGAGGTCCGCGATCGGTGGCTCGCGGCGCTCGTCCGCGGCCTCGACGCCGCGGACGCGGTGACCGGGCACGTCCACGAGCTCGCGCCGCCGCAGCAGCAAGCGTGGCGCCCGCCTGCGACGCCGGGGCGGTTGCCGACGTTCCTCGGCGTTCCGTACGTCTTGTCGGGGAACCTCGCGATCCGGCGGGACGCGTTCGTCGCGGTGGGCGGCTTCGACGAGACGCTCACGCGCTGCGAGGACATTGCGATGGGCTGGGCGCTGCTCTCGAAGGGTTACCGGCTCGGCTACGTCGAGGACGCCGTCCTCGACTACCGGCACCGCTCGGGGCTGCTCGCCCTGATGCGCCAGCACTACCTGTACGGGCGCGGGATGGCCGAGGTCGTGTCGCGCTACCCGGTGCCGGCGGACGGGCAGCCGCGGCGCTTGAAGGGGCTTGCTCTCCTCCGACCCAACGCGCAGCCCGCGCCGCTCAGCACCCCGACCGTCCTGCGGCGGGCCAGCCTCGCGGCGGGACGCGCCGTCGGCCTGCTCCTCGAGCGGCGGCGGCCGCGCGCCAGGAGCCGCTCGGGCGCCGCCTGAGGCGGCGCCACACGACCGCGCTCCGCCGTCACCCGTCGCGCCGGATCTCTCCGAGGACCTCGAGCCCCAGCCCGCGCTCGATCTGCCAGCGATCCAGCAGCGTCCCGGATCCCCATTCCACGACGACCGCGGCGAGCAGCGCGAGGACGATCGACGCGAGGCCGCCGACGCCGAAGACGTTGAGGGGCTTCGGGCTGACGGGCTTCTTCGGGACCTGGACGGGCCAGATGATCTGGTACCGGTGGCCGAACGCGGACCGGGCGGTGTCGAGCTCGACCTGCGCCTGGTTGATGGAATCCATCACCTCCTCGTACCGGTGACGGGCGTCGCGGACGCGCTCGCTCTGCTCGATGGTGGCGGGACTCGGCTCGGCGACCGGGCGCCGCACCACCTCGAAAGGCGCGTGTGCCGCCTCGACGGGCACGGGCGCTTCCTCGCGCTGCGGCCGCGCCAGTCGCTCCCGGTACTCGTCCCGTAGGTGCCGCTCCTCCGCGCGCAGCGTGGTGAGCTGGGACGAATCGCGGTTCAGGGCGGTGATGTCGAGGCGGAGCTTGACCATGTCCGGGTGGTCCTCCGTGTAGACCGCGCGCCTCGAGTCGTACTGCGCCATGAGCTCGGCGAGCCGCCGGCGGCGGAACTCCTCGACGTCGGCGATGGCTCGCTGCTTGGCCTCCAGCATCGACGTGAGTCGGACGAGTTCCTCGTCCGGCTGCTGCCGCGGCGCGGCGAGCGGGGCGGTCGGGATCGGGCTCGGGAAAAGCGGGGCGGCTCTCGCGCCGGCCTGCGCGAGCGCGAGCCGAGTCTCCTCCGTCGTCTGTGCGAGCTCGGCGCGAAGCCCTGCGGCGCGGGCGCGCAGGATCGCGACCGCCTCGTCGAGGGCCGTCACCTCCTGCACGTGGCGCGCCTCGAGGAAATTCTGCATCGCCCCATCGACGATCCGGTAGGCCTGCTGCGGGTTCGGCCAGTCGAGCGCGATCCCGATCGTCACGTCCCCGCTCTCCACCTTGAGCTGCCGGTCGAGGACGAGCACCAGCTGCTCCACCGGATCGTCCTCGTCGGGCGAGCCGCCGGTGAGCCGGACGATGGCGTTCCACGCCCGGTCGAGGGGGCCCAGCTTCGGCGCCTTCTCGAGGAGGCCGGCCAGCCTGATGAGCTCGACGAGGTTCTCGCGCCGGTGGATGAGCTCCCACGCGGCGCGCGTCGGCTGGTCCTCGGCCACGTTGGCGCGAGCGATGGACGGGAACGCCTGCTGCCGCTGGGCGAGAACGCGCGTCTCGGCGCGGTACCGGGGCGTCGCGACCGCGTAGTACGCCGCGACGACGGAGAGGCCGGCGAGGAACACGCCGAGCGCGAGTCGGGTCCGGCGGCGAACCGCCCTGAGCGCGAACCCCAGGAGCTCGGCGGGGTCCCCACCGTTCTCGCCCTCGCGCGGGAGCCCCGGGTCGGCTGGATCGAGCAGTCTCATAGGCATTCGAATCCCGCGCTGAGTGTAGTTCGGTGAGCAGCGCCGCGCCCGCGCCCGCCTGTGTTGCGATCCCGAATGCGCAGTGCGCCATGGTGTCGCGTCGACCCTCGGGTGACGGGCATCGCCTCGAGGCGCTGACTAGCTTCCGTGATTCATGAGCCACGGGCGTTCGGGCGTGGCCCGAACGAGGTGAGATCGATGCTTGCTCAAGCAGAGAAACGCTCGACGCGGCCGCCGCCCGCGCCCCTCGCGGCCACGGATCTCGTCGCGCTCTGGTTCGTCCTCGCGCAGCGCAGCTGGACGTCGCTCGCGGTGGTGCCTGCGGATCCGCAGGGCTCGTCGGAGGAGCTCGTGAGGTCGATCGTCGACGTGGGCAAGCGGCTCAGCGACGTTCCCGTGACGGCGATCACGATGAACACGGTCGACGCGCTCTCGGCCCGCACGCTCGCCGACCTCCAGCGGTACGCGCAGCGCCCGGGCACGCGCACGCTGGTGCCCGGTCCGACGGTGGAGACCGCCGCGACCCCCGTGAAGGACGGCGACGACGCCTCCCCGGAGAGCGAGCGCGAGCCGTCGCACCAGGCGCACCTGATCCTGCCGGGCGCCGGGAGGGTGGTGATCGCGATCCCGTCCCCGATCCGGGAGCCGATGGGCCTCGCGGTCACGCAGGCGTCGAGCCTCGTCGCGGTCGCGATCGAGCTCGGCCGGACGTGCCTCGACGACGCGAAGCGGACGGTCGACCTGATCGGGCGCGAGCGCATCGCCGGCTGTATCCTCGTCTGAGCGCGGGTGCGGCAGTGGGCGTGCGGCGACTGCGCATCGGGTCGGTCCCCATTGACGTCGTTCGCTTCGACGAGGCGCTCGACGCGATCGAGGCGCTCGTCGAGCGGCGCGCCGGCGGCTGCGTGTTCACGCCGAACGTGGACCACGTCGTCAAGGCGGAGCGCGTCCCGGAGTTCCGAGACGCGTACCGGAACGTGGACCTCTCGGTCGCGGACGGGATGCCGCTCGTCTGGGCGTCCCGCCTCCTCGGCGCGCCGCTCCCGGAGCGCGTCTCGGGGTCCGATCTGGTGCTCCCGCTGGCGCGTCGAGCGGCCAGGCGCGGATGGCGAATCTACCTGCTCGGCGGGACCGACGGCGACGCGGAGCGCGCGGGGAAGTTGCTCGAGCGGCTCGGCGTCGCCCTCGCGGGCGTGGAGGCCCCCTACGTGGATCTCGGCGCGCCCGGGATCGCCGCGAACGAGGCGACGGCGGACCGGGTCCGCGCCTCCGGTGCCGATCTCGTCCTCGTCGCCCTCGGTGCGCCGAAGCAGGAGATCTGGATCCACCGCCACCGCGAGCGGCTCGGCGGCACCGTCGCGATCGGCGTCGGCGCGAGCCTCGCGTTCCTGGCAGGGAGAGTCTCGCGCTGCCCTCGCTGGATGGCCCGCGCCGGGCTCGAGTGGCTCTTCCGGCTCGCCTGCGAGCCACGTCGGCTCTGGCGGCGCTACCTCGTGGAGGGTCCGGCATTCCTTCCCGTCCTGCTCCGGACGTGGCGCAGGCGCCACTCGAACGGCGCCCCGCGCGTCCCGGTGACGCGCGCACCCAAGTTGACATCGCCGACGGCCGGCTTCGACCCGCTCTCGCCCCAGGGCGGAGCCCGCGCGCGGTCGCCTTCTGGTCGGAGCCCGAGCCGAGTCAACGGAGCGCGGGATGGCGGATCCGCGGGCCCGCACTATGTTGACCGCCCATGACCGAGGACCTCCGCAGGATCGAACGGTTCAGCGTGTGCTGTCGAGCCGTCGTGCGCGACCGCTACGGCGTGTGGACCGGAGTCACGTACGACATCGGAAGTCGGGGATGCGGGATCGTGACCTCGCGGCAGCTCCGCCCCGGGACTCTGGTCCACCTGACGCTCTCGAGCGATCTCTTCATGGAAGAGCTCGAAGTGGTCGCGAAGGTGGCCTGGGTCGCTCCGGAGCAGCTCGGGATGGTCTTCCTCGAGTCCGAGCGCCCGGGCGGCGCCCTCTCACCGAGCGCGTGGCTCGACCTCATGCTCGCGCACGGCGCGCAGCCCGACTACGCCGTCACCCACCGGATTGTCCCTTGCGTGCGCCACGTCGAGGGCCACGGCACGGCGGCGACGGCGCGCCACGGCCGGATCGTGAGGACCGCCCCCGGCTCGGCGCCTCCCCGGCGCACGCGTCTTCCCGAGCAGCCTTGGTCGCCCTCATCGCCGGCGCGGCCCGCATGATCCGCGCCGAGCGCAACGGTCAGGACGCGAGGCGCCACATCGTGGTCGCGTGGACGGCGCGCGTCGTGGCGCCCAGCGTGTCGCGCCCGACCGAGCGCGCGTAGGACCCGAACGGCGGGACGCCGACATCTCCGATGTCATGGGCCAAGGTGTGCCCCGGGCTCGGTCCTCACCTCTTGGCGGCGGCTCGTTTCTCGCCCGCGAAGGAATGTCCTTCGCTGCCCCGCATGTTCAAGTGATACCCGCTCGGGGGAACCCACCCACCGACCGCAACGTCGCAAGAGGAAACGTGAGCATGCGCCTGAAGCGAAACCTCGCGCCCGCGCTCGCCGTGGCGGCCGCGCTCGCTGCCGGATGCGCCGGTGGATCGTCGGCGGAGCCGCCCCCCGCCCAGACGATCGACGTGAGCGTGACTCCCGCGACGACGAAGGTCGGGACGGGCGGCGCGGTCGCTTTCGCCGCGGCAGTGACCGGGACCGTCGATACCCGCGTCACCTGGTCCGTGGTCGAGCCCGGTGGAGGCACCATCGATCCGACCGGTGTGTACACCGCGCCGTCCACCCCGGGCGGTTACCACGTGAACGCGACGAGCGTCGCGGATTCGCGCGCCTCGGGTCAGTCCGCCGTCACGGTGGTCCTGCCGGTCCTCGTCTCGATCTCGCCCCGAACGCCGTCCGTCGTCGCCGGACGCACCGTCACGTTCACCGCGGCCGTGTCGAACGCGACGGACACGAGCGTCACCTGGGCGGTCGCGGGGACCTCCTGCGGGACCATCACGCAGACGGGCGTCTACACCGCTCCCGCCGCCGCCGCGACCTGCACCGTCACCGCGACGAGCCACCAGGATCCCACGCGGGGTGACTCCGTGAGGGTGACGGTGACCGCGCCGCCTCCGCCTGTCACCGTCGCGCTGACGCCGTCGCCCGCCGCCGCCGACGCCTGCAAGACCGTGCAGTTCAGCGCGACCGTGACGAACGCCGCGAACGGCGCGGTGACCTGGAGCGTCCGGGAGGGCGCCACGGGGGGCACCGTGAGCACGAGCGGCCTCTTCACGGCGCCCGCCACCGGCGGGACCTACCACGTCGTCGCGACGAGCGTCGCGGATCCCACCGCGACCACGGTCGCGACCGTGACCGTCACTGAGAGGGTCCTCTCCGTGGCGGTGGCCCCGGCGACGACGACGGTGCAGACGGGAGGAACCGCGCAGTTCACGGCCACGGTGACGACGACCTGCGGCGCCTTCGCGTCGACGACGACTCTCGCTGTGCCCTGAGAGAGCACGTGAGGAGCGCGCCCTTCCCGGGTGTCGCCACACGCTCAGGGAGGCGGGGCAGGCCGCCCAGATCCGACGCACCCGGTTGCTTCCGCGCTCGTCGTCATCTGCTCCGCCTTCGCCGACCTAAATGGTTGCTCGCCGTCTCGTCTCGCGCATCCGCGTCGCGACCACCAGCCCTGATGCGAAGGTCACCGCGGCGACGAGCCAGATCGCCGCGGGTACGCCGAGGGCGTCGGCAGTAACGCCGGCGAGCAGCGCGCCGACTGCGTAGCCGAGGTCGCGCCACAGCCGGTAGACGCCGACAGACGAGGCGCGCCACGTCGGGTGCGCGACGTCACCTATCGCAGCGAGGAGCGTGGGGTAGACCATCGCAGTCCCGACTCCGAGGAGCACACCACCGACCGCGAATCCGGCGAAGCGCGACGAGATGACCACGACGGTGATGCCTACCGCCTGGACCCACATGCCGCCCGCGATGAGCCACTTGCGGCCGATGCGATCCGAGAGCGCGCCGGTGACGAGCTGGGCCGCGCCCCAGACTCCAGGGTAGATAGCCGCCAGCCACCCGATCTGCTGGAGCGACATGCCAGCCGCCGCGAAGAAGAGCGGGAACAGGCCCCAGGCCATACCGTCGTTCAGGTTGTTCACCAGGCCTGCCTGGCTCACGGACGAGAGCTCGCGATCCGTGAACGACGTGCGTAGGAACACCTGCCGCTGCGACGGCGTGGTCTCCTCCGGCGCGTGGTTTCGCGCCTCGTGGCGCGCATGTCCGTGCGTTTCCCGGACCAGGATCGCGGATAGTCCGAGCCCGATGACTGCAAAGCCGACGCCCAGGTAGAACGGCTGCGGCCTCAACCCGTACGCCGCCGCGACGTGACCGGTAGCGAGCGCCGAGAGCGCCACGGCGAGGTACCCCGCGAACTCGTTTAAACCCATGGCGAGTCCGCGCCGCTCGGGCCCGGCGAGGTCGATCTTCATGATGACCGTCGTGGACCAGGTGAGCCCCTGGCTCACGCCGAGGAGCACGTTCGCGAACAGGACCCATCCCCACGTCGGCGCCCACATGAGAAGGAACGGCACCGGTGTCGCGACGAGCCATCCGGTCACGAGGACGGTCTTGCGTCCGACCGCGTCCGAGAACCGGCCCGCGAGGTAGTTCGTCAGTGCCTTCGTGATGCCGAAAACGACGATGAACGACAGCACCGCGGCGCGTGCAGCGAGGTGGAAGTCCTGGCCGGCTATCGCCGGCAGGATGCTGCGCTCGAGCCCGACCATGGCGCCCACGAACGCGTTCACGACCACGAGCAGGCTGAACTGAGCGAGGTTCGGTCCGAGCCCGAGGCGCACCTCCGGACGCGGTGCGGCATCGGCTCGATCCGGTGGCGTTGCCACCTCCATCACGGCGCCCGCCCCTGGTTGAACCGCAGGATCGCCTCCATACCGGAGGGCTTCGGCG
>WNFV01003617.1_pt1 | contig 19690 bp, 12 predicted proteins | sample 5400101 | NCBI WGS metagenome assembly WNFV01 (sample SAMN13153361, study PRJNA577476) | soil metagenome | isolation source: 115 cm soil or saprolite under grassland replicate 1 | place: USA:California | collected 2016-06-15 | reverse complement strand
TGTTCCCCTTTCGCGTGAAAGTTGGAGCTCCGGTGGTCGCAATGACCACGCCCTCGTCTCGATTCGCTTGTGCTCTCTCGCGCCACACGCCTCCCAGGTGAGGCCGGATTGCACGGTCGTGCTTGCCAAGGTCAAGGAGTACGGTCTCCTGGGCGAGCGCTCGGGAGTGGCGAGTGAAGCGCACAACCGCCATGAGTACGCAAGATCCTCCTAAGTCGGCATGGTCACGTGCAGTGGCGCAGATCAAGCTGGACCGGGGGTGCGAAGACCCGAGATGTGCTGGCTACCCCGCGAATACGCCGCGCGCATTGACCTTCGATCACATGCCGGGAGTCGAGAAACGTTTCGAGATCTCTCAGGCCGTCAGGGGCAAGGTTCGAACCGGACGACACCTCCGACCAGGCAGTACCGGCGGGTCGAAGGAGGTCCTCCGCAAGGTCACGTGGCAGGAGATCGTGGCCGAGATCGCGAAGTGTGACGTGGTGTGCAAGAACTGCCACGAGCTGCGCAACACCGAACGCGGACTCGGGCCCGACGAGGAGGAAGAGGCGCCTGGATGAGGGTCGCGTTCCCTGATGGGACCGAGGTTCTCGCCCACGGCCGCCTCGAAATGATTCCCCCTGAGCGGCCCCGCGACCCCGACACCGCGCTGTATTTCGACCATCGGTGGAAGACCGACCCGATCGTCACCTGGCCGTACACATACGTTCATTGGGAGGACGGCGAGCCGCCCGACGAAGAACAGGACCTGTTTCGGGCGCTCGAGACCGCCTGGTGCGATGCTCGCTCGGGCAGGCTCGTGGAGATCGCGTGTGACGGCGGTACCGGACGCACAGGGGACGGCGCTCGCCTGTCTCGCCGTTCTTGCAGGAATGCCACCTGCCGCCGCAATCGCTTGGGTGCGGAGCAACTACCACCCGTGGGCAGTCGAGGGCTCCGGACAGGAGGCCCTCGTCGGTCGCTTCGCCGCCTGGTCCGGTAGAGAGCCAGAGTCAACCTGACCGACGACGCAAGTCCCGAGCTTGAACGGATCAGCGGGGTCCCAGAGACCAGGCGGACCGCCGAAACCATACTCCGCAGTGACATCCATCGGTTAGCAGTACGAAACCCCACGAGACGTTCGCCGTGCAGTTGGGAACTTCTCAGCCTTCTGTCCCAGAAGCGGCGGAAGTGTTCGACCACGAAAGCGTCGATGAGGCCGAGACTGAGGATGGAGGGCACTTCCCCTCGGCCAGTGAGGTACTCCTGCGTACCAACTACAGAGATCGAGTTCCTGACGCACAAGAGCAGGTGATCCCTTCCAGTCCTGACTTGGATCGCCAGGTGCGTCGCGATTTCGAGTGGCGCATCCGGTGCATAGAGTCGCTTCTCATCGGATTCATCGATCCCATCGTTCCCCTTCCTTCGGTGGTTGGCGACCCGCCTCTCGCCAGCTTCGACGTGCGACCCGCCACGTGAATGTGTGCAAGCCGGCGAGCCGTCCACGAGCATCCCACCGGGGAGCTCGGAAGGTCGTAACGTCATGGCTGTTCCCCAGAGGGAGGAAAGAAGTGTGACGACGCCCACTGAGGCGGCCCAGGAAGCGATCAGAAGGATGGACGAGCTTGCGATCGCGACTGGCCTCCATGTCCAAAGGACGAAGGCTTCCTTCCAGTACTCCGCGGGCAAGTCGGACCCAGCGGTGTTGATAGAGGGGAAGACCGGCAGAGCCTTTTTCGACCTAAAGACCTTGAGGCGAACCGGTCGCGACGCTCGCGCCGCCCGAGTGCACAAGAGCCTGCTCCTGCTCAGCAGTGAACCCGTCCAGCTTGATGTTGCGGCGATTCCGTGCAAGGACCTGCTCGAGCATTGGGATGAGGCCATATCGACTGCGATCGGCCCGTTCTTGGGGCTGACTCCCGCGCAGCTTGCGGCGCCTTCTGAACCTCCAGAGGTATTGGAAGTGAGGTCACTCATCGCGGCGGGAGAGTCGGCGAGGGTGGAGTTCAAGTCAAGCGCTCGATGGGATCAGAGGCTCGACGGCCGCAACAAGGCCATGGAGGACGAGGTCGTCAAGACCGTCGCGGGCTTCGCGAACTCCAAACACAGCGGGACGCTGCTCATCGGTGTCGCCCCGGACGGATCGGTGTTGGGACTGGATCACGACTTCAAGCTCGTCCGCCCACAGGATGCCGACGGATTCGAGAATTGGCTGACGACACTGCTCACGACCCGCATCGGCAAAACGCCCGCGGCCGATGTCCGGATCTCGATGGTCCGCGTCAGCCGTCAGCATGTGTGCGTCGTTCGAGTCGATCCGAGTTCTGCCCCAGTCTTCGATCGCGATGGCAAGGAGACGGTCAGATTCTTCGTCCGGATGAACAACTCGACTAGGGACATGAACGTGGAGGACGCTCTCGACTACGCGAGGAAGAGGTTCGAATGGGGCCCTGCTGACTAATCCTAGATGGCGTCGGACCCTGGCTCTAGAATCTCTCCTTGTGGGCGGCCCCTCCTCCTCCGCTAAGTTAACGCGCCTCGAAGACTTGACGCCCGGGGCCAAGGTCAGAGGGGTCCTTACCGATCGCGCGGTGACCGTTGTTCAATCCGAATGGCACGGCACCCAGGCGCTCACGCTCACCTTCCGAGACGACCTGGGGAAGGTCGGCAGCGAGCTCCTCTACCGGGATGACGAGGCCCGGCTGTCCATCCAGACGACCGGACGCGCCTTCGCCTTCGACGCCGACGGTCAGCTCTTCCGGCTGGTCTCCGAGGCGATGCGCATCCGCCTCGCCTACCTCTTCGACCCGCTCCTCGCGGTCAACACGTCGACGCTCGACCCTCTCCCTCACCAGATCCAGGCGGTCTACCAGATCATGCTGCCGCGGCAGCCGCTCCGGTTCCTGCTCGCGGACGACCCCGGGGCCGGCAAGACCATCATGGCCGGCCTGTTCATCAAGGAGCTGATGATCCGCGGGGACGTCGCGCGTTGCCTGGTCGTGACGCCCGGGAGCCTCGTCGAGCAGTGGCAGGACGAGCTCTGGAACCGCTTCAACCTGGACTTCGAGATCGTCACCAACGAGACGATCGAGAACTCGAAGTCGGGTAACCCCTTCGCCGAGAAGGACCTCGTCATCGGCCGCCTCGACCACATGGCGAGGAACGAGGAGATCCAGGCCAGGCTCGACCAGACGGAATGGGATCTCGTGGTGGTGGACGAAGCCCACAAGATGTCGGCCCACTACTTCGGGAACGAGCTGAAGGAGACGAAGCGCCGGAAGCTCGGCAAGCAGCTCGGCGAGCTCACCCGCCATCTCCTCTTGCTGACTGCCACACCCCACAACGGCAAGGAGGCAGACTTCCAGCTCTTCATGGCCCTCCTCGACGGCGATCGTTTCGAGGGCAGATACCGGGACGGCGTCCACTCGACCGACGCAAGCGACCTGATGCGCCGACTCGTTAAGGAACGGCTCGTGAAGTTTGACGGGAAGCCGCTCTTCCCCGAGCGTCGCGCCTATTCGGTGGAGTACAAGCTCTCGGACGAGGAGGCCCACCTCTACGCCGAGGTCACCAACTACGTCCGTGACGAGATGAACCGGGCCGAGCGCCTCCGCGCCGCGGGTGAGGGCCGTCGCGGTGCGATTGTCGGGTTCGCGCTTACGACCCTCCAGCGCCGGCTCGCGTCCTCGCCGGAAGCTATCTACCAGTCACTCAGCCGCCGCCGCAAGCGCCTCGAGAACCGCGTTCGCGAGGAGGAACTCCTAAGGCGAGGGGCTGAGGCACGGATCGACACCACCCGCGATGTCCGCGGGATGGACGAGGAGGAGTGGGACAACATCGACGATCGAACCGACCAGGAGGTCGAGGAGCTTGAGGAGCAGGTCGTCGACCAGGCGTCCGCCGCCCAGACCATCGCCGAGTTGAAAGCCGAGATCGAGACGCTCACGCGCCTGGAGGCACTCGCCGAGGAGGTCCGTCGGTCCGGAACCGATCGTAAGTGGGAGGAACTCCGCGACCTGCTCCAGAACAACGAGGAGATGTTCGACCCGAGCGGCATCCGGCGTAAGCTCATCGTCTTCTCCGAGCACCGAGACACGCTGAACTATCTCGCCGATCGGATCCGGACGCTGATCGGCCGCCCCGAGACGGTCGTGACCATCCACGGCGGCATGGGCCGTGAGGACCGTCGCAAGGCCCAGGAGGCGTTCATGCAAGACAAGGATGTGCTGGTCCTCGTCGCGACCGACGCGGCGGGCGAGGGCATCAACCTTCAGCGGGCCCACCTGATGGTCAACTACGACTTGCCCTGGAACCCGAACCGCATCGAGCAACGGTTCGGGCGCATCCACCGGATCGGCCAGACCGAGGTTTGCCACCTGTGGAACATAGTCGCCAACGACACGCGCGAGGGCGAAGTGTACCAGAGGCTGCTCGAGAAGCTGGAGCGCGCCCGCGAGGCGCTCGGCGGCCAGGTCTTCGACGTCCTCGGTCAGGTCTTCTCCGAGAAGTCACTGCGAGACCTGCTGATCGAAGCCGTCCGCTACGGGGAACTACCGGAGACACGCGCGAGGCTCGACCAGGTCATCGATGTAGTTATCGACGAGGACCTGCGCCGTGTCGTCCACGAGCGAGCGCTCACGAGCGACCTGCTCAGCGCCTCCGACGTCGAGGAGATCCGCGAGCAGATGGAGCAGGCGGAGGCTCGACGACTCCAGCCCTACTTCATCCGCTCGTTTTTCCTCGAGGCTTTCGGGCACTTGGGCGGGACCATCTCGCAGCGCGAGGAAGGACGGTACGAGATCACGCATGTCCCCGCGGACGTGCGGAACCGAGATCGGCTGATCGGTGCCGGCGCGCCGCTCCTCCGTCGCTACGAGCGTGTCACATTCGACAAGCCGCACGTGACGCTAACCGGTAAGCCCTCCGCCCAGTTCCTCTCGCCGGGTCATCCCCTGCTCGGCTCCGTGGTCGACCTCATCCAGGAGCGATGCCGCGATCTGCTGAAGCGGGGGGCCATCCTCGTTGATCCGGGCGATGAAGGGGAGCGACTCAGGCTCCTGCTCTACCTCGAGCACACCATCCAGGACGCTCGGCTCGACCGAAACGGCAACCGGCGGGTCGTGTCCCGGCGTCTCCAGTTCATCGAGGTGCTGGAAGACAGGAAGGTCCGAGCGGCTGGCTATGCCCCGTACCTCGACTACCGCGAACTCGAAACAGGAGAAGAGGCACTCATCCGTCCGCTCCTGGAGGAAGAGTGGCTCACGCAGGACGTCGAGCAGATCGGGCTTAACCACGCCATCCAGGAGGTCGTGCCCGAGCATCTGGACGGGGTCCGTCGCCAGACGCTCAACCGGATCGAGAAGACCCGCGTGGCGGTGCGTGATCGACTGACCAAGGAGATCAACTACTGGGACCAGCGGGCGAACGAGCTCAAGCTGCAGGAGCTCGCGGGCAAGAAGCCAAAGTTGAACTCGGGGAAGGCTCGACAGCGCGCCGACGAACTCAATGCGCGTCTGAAGCGTCGGATGGACGAACTGGACCAGGAGGAGCAGCTCTCGCCGCTGCCGCCGATCGTTGTCGGCGGGGCGATCGTCGTGCCCGCAGGAAGGCTCGCTCGTCTTCGGGGTGAACGCGCGCCCGACGAGAACCCCGACATCATCGAGCGGCTGAAGGAGCGAGTCGAACGATTGGCCGTGGACGCCGTGCTGCAGACGGAGGCAACTCTCGGCCGGACCGCCGTGGAGATGCCCCATAACAACCCTGGGTACGACATCCTCTCGAAGGACCCAACGACGGGTGACATCTTTTTCATCGAGGTGAAGGGCCGGGTTGCGGATGCCACGACCGTGACGGTCACCAAGAACGAGATCCTTACCGGGTTGAACAAGCCGAACCAGTTCATCCTCGCTCTAGCGAGGATCCATGATGATGACTCCGTAGAACTCTGGTACGCGCGACGGCCATTCAAGGGAGATCAAGAGACGTTCTTCAAGATGACAAGCGCCAACTACAACTTCGCGGCGTTAGCTGCGGATGCCGAGGCACCGGCGTGACGCCGCGCAGGAAGCTAATTGAAGTGGCGATGCCTCTCGACGCGGTCAATGCGGAGGGGCAGAGAGACAAGAGCCTCACCCGGCAACACCCAAAGGCGCTGCACTGGTGGTGGGCCCGGCGACCACTGGCTGTCTGCCGCGCCGTAGTGTTTGCCCAACTCGTCGACGACCCGGGTTCGCGCCCGGATCTGTTTCCCACCTGGGAGGAACAAGGCGCCGAGCGAGAACGGCTGCTCGAGTTCATTCGGCGACTCGTCGTCTGGGAGAACTCAAACGACTCAGACCTGATGTCGGAGGCGGCTGCGTACATCGCTCGCAGCTACGATGGATCTCCTCCTCGGATTCTCGACCCTTTCTGTGGGGGCGGATCGATACCAGTCGAAGCACGAAGGCTCGGGCTCCTTGCGGTTGGGTCGGATATCAATCCTATTGCCACCCTGATCACACGGTCCATGATTGACCTCCCCGGGAGGTTCGCGGGTGAACCCCCTACGAACATGGACGCCCGTGAGACGCAACCGATGTGGGAAACGTGGCCAGGTTCCAGCGGACTTGCCAACGATGTCGACTATTACGGTCGGGTGCTGATAGACGAGGCGCGAAAGCAGACTGCAGCGTTGTTCGTCGGCCCGGAGGAACTCCTTGCAGAAGGCGAACTACCCCTTGCCTGGATTTGGGCAAGAACCGTCACGTGCCCAAACAGAGCTTGCGGTGGGGTCATCCCACTAACGAACTCCTTCTGGCTGTCGCGACCCACATCGAAGAACAAGCCCCAGGTGTTCGTCTCATTGGAGAGGAGCTCCGCGGGAGGTTGGATGAGCTTCACCAATTCCTCAGGTGGGCGGCCTCCGGAGGGGACAGTCCGCAAGAACAGCGTCATATGCCCCCTCTGTACCAGTGCGACGAGCGTCGAATACGTTAAGCGAGAAGGTGCAGCCGGCCGGATGGGACAACAGATGTTGGCTGTCTTGGTGAACGGTGCCCAGGGGAAGGTCTTCCGGACGGGAGATGTGCCACCGACACTCGCCCCTGATGAACCGATTGGGCTTCTCACTGAAGCCATCCCGTTCCATCCCCAGTATCTTCAGCTTCCAAAGTACGGATTCACGACTTTCGATTCTCTCTTCACCCTCCGCCAGCAACATCTCTTGCGTTCGCTCATCCAGGCCGTCCCACTCGTACGCGAGCGCGTCCTCTCAGACGGCGCTTCAACCGAGTACACAGATGCTGTCTTGACCTACATAGGTTTCCTCATTGATCGCATCGCGAATCGGAACAGCTCACAGAGTTTCTGGAACCCAGGGCGGAACACGGTGGAGGCCGCCACCGCGAACAACTACCTGCCCATGCGGTGGACTTTTGCCGAGGCGAACCCGTTCGCTGACGCTTCTGGCGGGGCGCTGGGGCAACTCCAGTTCCTTGTGTCTGCCATCGAGTCGCTGCCAGCAGGACCGCGAGGGGAGGCCCTCCAGCGCGATGTGGTGCGGGCTCCCCTTGAGGCCGGTGCGGCTTTCTGCACGGACCCTCCCTACTTCGGGAACGTGCCATATGCGGACCTCTCTGACTTCTACTACGTCCTCCTCAAGCGGACACTCGGTGCGATCTACCCGGATATCTTCAGCACGATCCTTACGCCGAAGGCAGATGAGCTCGTGGCCGATTCGACCCGTCATGGCGGCGAACAAGGTGCCGCGGAGTTCTTTCGTGAGGGATTGCACGCGGCCTTCGCGAAGATGGCGGAAGCGACCGAACCGGAAACGCCAATCGTTGTGTACTACGCGCTTCGCCAGCAAGAAACGGACTCGGGCATGGAAGGCGTGGTTTCGACTGGATGGGAACGCATGCTGGAAGGTCTGCTGGAGTCAGGCCTTGGGATATCGGCAACGTGGCCAGTTCGAACCGAGCAGAGCGGCGGCCTCCGCGTGCAAGGCCGCAACGCGCTCGCTTCGTCCGTGGCCATCGTGTGCCGTCCCAGGCGCCTTGATGCATCGATGACGACACGAAACGAGTTCCTCACCAGGCTCAGACAAGAACTTCCCGAAGCTCTACGACAGCTCCAGCGAGGGAACATAGCGCCTGTCGACCTTGCACAGGCCGCGATCGGCCCCGGTATGGCGGTCTACTCCCGCTACTCGAAGGTCATGGCTGCGGGTGGTGCGGAGATGCGTGTCCGCGAAGCTCTTGCAGTCATTAACCAGGTCCTGGACGAAACGCTCTCGGAGCAGGAGGCGGAGTTCGACCACGACACCCGCTGGGCCCTGGCTTGGTTTGACAGCTACGGTCTGAAGGAAGGTCCGTTCGGGCAGGCCGACGTGCTAGCCAGGGCGAAGGACACTTCAGTGCAGAGTCTCCGCGAGGATGGCTTCGTTCTGGCGAAAGCCAACAAGGTTCGCCTGCTCGGCTGGGAGGAGTTCAATGCCGACTGGGACCCAATCACTGACGAGCGTCTAACGATCTGGGAGATCACGCACTACTTGATTCGCGCCCATCAAGGCCCCAAGACCGGGAGCGAGCTGGCGGCTGCGGACCTGTTGAAGAAGGTGGGTCATGCGATGGGAGAGACGGCTCGCGACCTCGCTTACCGCCTGTACTCGATCTCCGAGCGCATGGGATGGGCCAAAGAAGCTCTTGCCTACAACGCCCTCGTCGTGGCCTGGCCGGAAATCGCGCGACTTGCGACCGCAGGTGAGGGCGGCGCGCAGTCCACTCTAGGGGTGTAGCGATGGCGACGAGTAACCGGGACCGGGTGGGACAAGCGCTCGAGCACTTGGGCGAAGGACTTCGTCCTTACGTCGAGCGCGAGATGAAGGCCGAGTACTGGGAGCGTGCTGCGCAGGTCATCGTGGTGACGCTGGCTGGTCCCGAAGGGAAAAGGCTTCCGAAGCACGCGCTTGATGACGTCCAGAATCTGCTCAAGCTGATGTGGGACCAGTGGAATAGTGTGTTCCGCAAGAAGCTGAGCCAGGCCGAGCGCACCCTTGTGAGTGAGCTCCGGGACGCCCGCAACAGGTGGGCACACCAGGAGGCGTTCTCGGTCGATGACACCTACCGGACCCTCGACAGCGCCCATCGCCTGCTGACCGCGGTCTCGGCCGAGGAGGCGACCGAGGTCGACCACATGAAGCAGGAGGTCCTGCGGATCAGCTTCGAGCAGGCGACAAAGAAGGCCGAGAAGCAGGCCGCGTTGTTCCCCACGGAGGGCACCCCTGCCGCCGGGCTCCTCCCGTGGCGCGAGATCGCCACTCCCCACAAGGACGTTGCCTCCGGGCGGTACCAGCAAGCCGAGTTCGCCGCGGACCTCGGACAAGTGTTCCGTGGGGAGGGGTCCGACGAGTACCGAGATCCCAAGGAGTTCTTCCGACGTACCTACCTCACCGAGGGCCTCACGAGCCTCCTCACGCTCGCGGTCGAGAGGCTCACTGGCAGTGGTGGCGAGCCGGTCGTCGGTCTGCAGACGAACTTCGGGGGCGGCAAGACGCACTCGCTCTTGGCCCTCCACCACGCCTTCTCCGGGGTCGCTCTGGCGGAGCTCTCGGGTCTCGAAGCGGTGATCGAGAGGGTCGGCGTACGTGAGCTCCCAGACGTGCGACGTGCAGTGCTCGTCGGAACGTCGATCTCACCGGGGCGGGTTCATGAGAAGCCGGACGGTACGAAGATACGGACGCTGTGGGGCGAGGTTGCATGGCAGCTCGGAGGTCCCGACGGTTACGCGATGGTTGCCCAGGACGACGAGCGGGCGACCAACCCAGGTGACCAGCTGAACGAACTGTTCAGGGAGTTCGGACCATGTCTGATCCTCATCGACGAGTGGGTCGCCTACGCGCGTCAGCTCTACGGCGTCGACGGGCTCCCAGCAGGATCGTTCGACACCCACTACTCCTTCGCTCAGGCACTGACCGAGGCGGCGCACGCGGTCGAGGGCACCCTCGTGGTCGTCGCGCTCCCTGCCTCCGACATCGAAATCGGCGGAGTGGGCGGGGAGGAGGCGCTGAAGAAGCTCAGCAACGTCGTTGCGCGCAAGGCATCGCCATGGCGGCCCGCGCTTCCGGAGGAGAGCTTTGAGATCGTGCGCCGTCGGCTCTTCGACGAGATGACCGATCCGGTTGCATTCTCGAACCGCGACGCCACGGTGAGGGCCTTCCTAGACCTCTACAAAGGCCAGGACCAGGAGTTCCCGACCGATTGCCACGAAGCCGACTACGGCCGGTTACTCGCGAGCGCCTTCCCTATCCACCCGGAGCTGTTCAAGCGCCTCTACGAGGACTGGGGCGCTCTGGAGAAGTTCCAGCGCACGCGTGGCGTTCTGCGGTTGATGGCCGCGGTGATCCACGCGCTCTGGGAGCGGGAGGACAAGAGCCTGATGATCATGCCCGGGACAATCCCGATCGACGACCCGGCCGTCCAGCGCGAACTCACCCGCTACCTGGAGGACAATTGGGTTCCCGTGATCGAGCGTGACGTAGATGGTGCGTCCTCGACCCCACTCGGGCTGGATCGTGGAACGCCGGGGCTCGGTCGATACTCGGCGGCGCGCCGCGTGGCTCGGACGATCTTCCTCGGCTCGGCGGCGACCGTCGGAACCGCCCATCGCGGGCTCGAGGATCAGCACATCAAGCTCGGCTGCGTCCAGCCGGGTGAAGGCCCAGCGGTCTTCGGTGACGCGCTTCGGCGGCTTACCGACCAGGCGTTCTTCCTCTACGGAGACGGCCAACGGTACTGGTACCAGACCCAGCCCACGGTCCAGCGGCTGGCCCGCGACCGCGCGTCCGCACTCGACCAGGACGTCGTGTTCGAGGAGATCATCCGACGACTGCGTGCCGACAGGGGACGGGGCGATTTCGCTGGCGTGCACATCGCCCCGACGGATGGCGGAGACATACCTGATGAAACCGAGGTCAGGCTCGCCGTCCTCGGACCCGACACGCCGCATGCCGCGAAGGCTGAGGACTCGCCCGCACGCGTGAAGTCAGCGGAGATCCTGCAGCAGCGAGGAGGTGGTCCCCGTCGGTTCCGCAACATGCTCCTGTTCGCTGCCGCGGACAAGACGCGCCTCAGCGAGCTGGAGGACGCAGTCCGCCAGTACATAGCGTGGCGCACCATCGTCGATGATCACAAGGACCTGAACCTCGACGCGTTCGGCCTGAACCAGGCCACCGCGAAGCGTGACCAGTTCGATGAGACCGTGGACCAGCGGATGCGCGAGACGTACATGTGGGTGCTCGTGCCGACGCAGCCCGACCCTCAGGGCCAGCTGGAGTGGAACGAGGTGAGGCTGCAGCCCCAGGACGCTCTGGCGGTGCGTGCGAGCAAGAAGCTGAGGTCGCAGGACGAGCTCATCACCCAGTATGCTCCGACGCTGCTCCGTCACGAGCTAGACCGAATCCCGCTGTGGGAAGGCGACCACGCCGGCCTGAAGAAGCTGTGGGAGGACTTCGCTCAGTACCCGTACCTCCCACGGCTCCGGGACAGCAGCGTGATGCTCGAAGCCGTTCGAAATGGTGTCGCTTCGACGAGCTGGAACCCCGAGACGTTCGGCTACGCAGAGGGCTACAGCGAGAAGGATTCCAGATACCTGGGTCTGAAGGCCGTTGAGCAGACCAGCGTGCTGATGAACCCATCAAGCCTTCTCGTGAAGCCGGAGGTCACAGCGAAGCAGCTCGAGGAGGAAGGGGCCGGGGCTGGACCACAGACTCTGAAGCCTGCGGAGCCACCGAGGCCAGGGAAGCAGGTCCGTCGCTTCCACGGCGTGAAGAGAGTGGATCCGGTGCGGCTAAGTGGCGAGGCCGGCACGATCGCGAACGAAGTCGTGCAGCACCTGACGAAACTGTCGAACGCCGAGGTCGAGGTCACAATTGAGATTGCGGCGAAGACCGACGAGGCGATTCCCGACGACGTGCAGAGAACAGTGACTGAGAACGCCAAGACCCTAAAGTTCGATCAATTCGGTTTCGAAGAGAGCTGATGGCTGAACGTATCTAGAGGTTCAAGTTCGCGATGATTCGGACGATGCGCGAGACGTAGTAGCAAGAAGGTGTTGGGGATGGGCGGACGTGATGAGGGCGGCAGAGAGCTGACGCCCGAGGAGATTGGCGACCTCTTCGACAAGGCACAGGATGCCCTGGCGGGGATTGAGGAAGCGCACGCTGCAGGCGACTTCCGGCCTATTCGGGGGGATGTCTCCGACACTTCTCCCATCGACCTCTCTTTCCGACCTGACACGTACTGGCCACCGGAGCTAACGGATGTGCTGAAGGTGGCGCGGATCGTCGGTGAACAGCGGCGCCGGCGCGCTGAGGCCGCGTTGTACGAGGGGGAGTTCGACCCGAGCGACCCTATGTTCGCGCCGCGGCTGCAGGCGGACGACCTCGAAATGTGGGGCAGGATTCACCCTCTCAACCTGGGCGGTGAGTACCTGCCCGACCTCCTCGAAGATGAGGTGGAGATTGCCCGTGTTGCGATCACGAGTACTACCGGCGATGTCTACTCCATCCGCGCTCGTTCCGATCTGGGCGGTATTCAGTACCGCGTGGTGGACGAGTACGACAACGAGTTCTCGACAGGAGTACGAGTGTTCGATCAGCCCTTGACCCTCCGAGAGCTGATCGACTTCATCGACGCGTCCGATATCGACGGCGACGATGGCCCAGGGGGAGGGCTGGTCCTCGGCATCGTTCGCGCCTGGTACGGGTACGACCCCGATCGACCTGAGCGTCTGCTGACCGCCGCCTGGGCTTCCTCCGCCTTCTATCCGGACCTCGGTAGGTACTACGAACGAGCCGTCCGTTCCTTGGTCAGCGAGTTGACGGCATCTTCTCCACGCGGGGGAGGATGACGTGAAGGCAGCCGAAGCGAACTTCCTCAAGTTCCTCAAGAAGAGCGACCAGCTCGAGATCCCCATCTACCAGCGGACGTACAGCTGGACACTCGAAGAGTGTCTCCAGCTCTGGAAGGACATCGTTCGAGCTTCGAGTCCTGATGTTGAAGCTCACTTCATCGGCTCGATTGTGTACATCGATACGGGGATCTACCAGGTGACCGGAGCCAACTCGATCGAGGTGATCGATGGACAGCAACGGCTCACGACCATCTCCCTCCTATTGCTCGCGGTCGCCGGCGCGCTCGAGGAGGATGGCGACGAGTCCGCCCCGGTAGCGCGCCGGCTGACCAGGGACTACCTGCTGCAGGAGGATGACGAGGTGGAAGGGGCGGAGCCCCGGTACAAGCTTCTGCTTACCAAGGGCGACCGAGACACCTACATGCGCCTCGTCGATGGGCGCGATGTCGACGCGTCGGCCGCGACGCGACTCGTCGAGACGTACAACCTGTTCGTGGAGCAGATCCGACGCACTGCCCTGCGGCCCGAGGAGGTCCTGGGTGGAGTCGAGAAACTGTTGCTAGTCGACATCGCGCTCGAGCGTGACCACGACAATCCGCAGCTGATCTTCGAGAGCCTCAATTCCACTGGGCTCGATCTCTCCCAGGCCGACTTAATCCGCAACTACGTCCTCATGGGCCTCCCCCACAAAGAGCAAGAGGAGATCTACCTCAAGTCCTGGTTCCCGCTGGAGCAATCATTCCCGGCCGATCAGCAGCACCTCTTCGACCGCTTCATGAGGGACTACCTCACGATGAAGAGTGGTCAGATCCCGAAGATCGACCGGGTGTACGAGAGCTTCAAGGCACAGGCCCAGGATGTGGAGGTTTCGACCACCGAGCTCGTGGCCGACGTCTACAAGCAGTCGAAGCACTGGGTAAAACTCGCCTTCGATCGAGCGGATGATCCGACGCTCCGAACGGCTGTCGCCGACCTCAACCAGCTCAAGATCGATGTGGCGTTCCCCTTCTTGCTCGAGGGCCTCGATGATCATGATCAAGGACTGATTTCTGACGCGGACCTCGTCGAGGTTGTGCGGCTCGTCGAGAGCTACGTCTTCCGTCGAGCGATCGCAGGCATCCCCACCAACATCCTCAACAAGACCTTCGCAGCCCTCGCTCGCGAGATCGACAAGTCCGACTATCTGAACAGCCTTAAGGCAGCGCTGCTCCTGAAGGAGTCGTACGCACGCCTGCCCCTTGATGAGGAGTTCCGTTCGGCGTTCGTCGTGAAGGACGTCTACAACTTCCGAAGTCGTAACTACCTCCTTAGGCGGCTCGAGAATCACGATCGGAAGGAGCCGGTCGACGTCGATAGCTACACGATCGAACACGTGATGCCCCAGAACCCTGAACTCTTGCCTGCATGGCAGGATGATTTGGGGCCCGACTGGCGGACCGTTCAGGAACGGTGGCTGCACACGATCGGGAACCTCACGCTGACCGGCTACAACTCTGAGCTGAGCGATCGCCCTTTCAGCGAGAAACTCACGATCGAGGGAGGGTTCCGGCAAAGCCCGCTTCACTTGAATACCTACCTCGCCCAGCTCGAGACGTGGAATGAGCAGCAGATCATGACAAGAGCGCAGCATCTCGCCGACCTGGCCCTGCAGGTGTGGCCGGTGCCGCGGGTCAGCGAAGAGACGCTCGCTGACTATCGACAGGCAAAGGCGAAGGTGGGCGTGACGTACGCCCTCGAAGATCACGCCGCGCTGAAGGGTCCCATCCGACCGCTCTTCGACGAGCTCCGGAAGCGAGTCCTCAATCTCGACGCCGGCGTCGTCGACGAGGTGCGCAAGCAGTACATCGGGTTCAAGCTCTCCACGAATTTCCTCGAGGTTGTTCCGTTGGCGAGCGAGCTGAAGCTGTACCTCGACATTTCTGCAGGGGAGCTCGACGACCCATCGGGTGCCGCGAGGGACGTGTCCGGCGTGGGCCACTGGGGGACGGGTGACGTGGAGGTTCGGCTGTCGACCGCAGATCAGCTCGAGGGCGTGATGGCCCTGGTCCGACAGGCGTTCGACCTTCAGGGCGAGGAGGGCGCCGACGAGCCGCAATGGTCACGGGCCGGTGTCGAGCAGATCATCGATCAGGCAAGCAGCCAAGATCTGCAGGCCGCCCTGCGTGAAGTGGTGGGGAGTGCGGTGAGGAACGGGCTCTACCCCCGCCCTACGAAGCGGAGCATCATGTTCGCGCCAGGCACCAACCGGTCTCGAGCGCTCATCACGCTCAACATCCGGGAAGACGGGCGTCTGGACCGCTGGTGCTCTCCTGACACCTTCCAGACCTTCTACGGGTTCGACGTATCTGAGGTTGAAAGACTTCTGGGAGCGTCGGAGTGGGCGACCTACGAGCCCGAAGAAGTCGCCGCCCTCGCCGATCGGCTCGACGAGTTGATGGCGGAGGCGCCGCTACCAAGCCAGGTCGAGCGGATAGCCCCGACCAAGGCCGACGCGTACCGCGCGTTCTGGGGCAGGTTAATCGAACGCGTGCGGGCCGAGCATCCGGGATGGACGAACGCAAAGACCCCGGGCCCCGACAACTGGCTTGCGATGAAGGGTCCTGCCAAGGGGGCCCACTACTCGGTGAGCTTCGCTAATAGGGGCCGGCTCCGATCGGAGCTCTACATCGACACGGGCAACGCAGACGAGAACGCGGCGTTGCTGGCGAAGTTGGAAACGAAAAGAGACGCGATCGAAGGCGCGTTCGGAGGATCGCTCACGTGGGAGTCCCTTCCTGGGAGGCGGGCCTGCAGGATCGCGGCCTACGGAGATGGGGACGTGCTCCACATCGACCGGCACGACGAGTATGTCGATTGGTTCTTGGACACGAGCGCCAGGTTGCGGACGGCCCTCGAATCCTCGATCTGAGCTCCGGCAGTGAAGGCCTCGACGAGCGGTGAGGTGTCAGTGCAGATCTGAGTGGCACACGACGTCGCCAGGCCCGCCTCCGCAAGTACGTGAACCGCCACGCTAGGAGAGCCCGGATTCATCTGCTCACGCTTCGCCCGCCGTCTCGTGGTGGACGTTCGTCGTGACCGAGAACGGCGTCACGAAGGTCCGCGGCTACTCAGTCGCACAGAACTGCGAGAGCAACAATTGGAGGGGGGAGGCGGCGTCATGAGTTGCCGGTTCCCGACCAACGGATAGGTGTCGCCGCAGTCGCTAGCGCAGAGCATGTCTATTCTTATCCCCGGCATGGAAGGCAAGCCGGGCAGCGGGACAGAGGGGGCATACCCAGATCACCAGCACGCACTCCCGCCCGCCGTAATGACGACTCCCTGCCAACGGTACTTCGAGGACAACTTGTCGTTGATTGGATTCGTTGGGTTCGTCTCTCAACTCGCTACTGAGAGGGATGAGACTGCAAAGATTGCTGCGCGGGCCCTCTATGAGATCGCGAACGACGAAGACGAGCGGGAGAGGCACAGAAAGATTCTGGAACAGGGAGGCATAGGGGCCTTGCAGACCCTCCGAAGCTTCCGGCAGCTGCTGTTGCAGCTCGTGACGGCGCGAGGTGCGGATGACTTCCTCCTCTACATTTCGGAACTGCTCGCCCTAGTATTCCGATCTCGCCCGGAGACGCTGCGGTCGAGTGAGCAAGTACGACTTGATCTCATTCTCGAGCATGACACTATGGAAGGGCTTGTCTCAGACCTCGCGGAGCGAAAGGTCCAGACTCTCTCGTATCAGGGGATGCGGAACTTGGCCTCGTGGGTTGAGGAGAGGCTCGGCCTGAAATTGCTCGCGAATCCTGTGGCGTTGGACCGGGCGGCTAGGATTGTTGAAGTCCGCAACCTAATCGCTCACAACCGTGCCGTGGTCAACAGATTGTTCTTAGCCCGCGTTCCTGACTCGCCTACGGCCATAGGCGATGCTCTCCACCTCAACGTCGATGATGTATTCGGCGACTTAGAGTTCCTAGGCAAGACCGTCGCCGATCTCGACGAAAGGTCTGTTGCGAAATTCGGCCTCGCTGCGGCGATCAAGCGCGAAGATCTCCAACTGCTCCCTTGGTTGAGCGGCCGCGGCGACGTATAGGGAGACGCGAAGGAGTCGTCGCTCCCATTCGCATGATGGATCCCGAGTGTCTCAGCGGGGCGTAGGCAACGTCGCCAGCTGCGGACGAGCACACAGGTCAGAGGATCGCGCCCACACGCAGGGGGGAGGAATCTTCAGATGAACTCGGATCGAGTTAACCAAGATCAGCGGCTCTCAATCGGAAGTTGGCGAACTGACCCCGGCCGAGCCGCGTATAGGCGCTGGGTGCACTCCAAACCAACCGTGATATCGCCGACATCCTATTTGTGAGCGTTCGGACCGTCAAGACCCCTCTGTCGCACGTCTACCAGAAGCTAGGTGTTTGATCCCGCACCGAGCTCGGCACACATGATGCACGGCTTCCAAAACCTTGCGCGTACCTAATCCTCCGGCGTCTGTCGCGATCTACGATCCGCGAATGTACCCCGTGAGCCGCACATGTCCACGCCATTCCGCGCCTTGCGCGCTGTGCCACCAGTCGCGCACCCAGGAATCCCCAGTCCTGAGGGCCTGGAAACGTCCATTTTCCCTGGTGCCAGGAAACTCGAACGCGTACGCGTCGCGATTGACCCAGGGGCGCGGTATGGGGGTTTCAGGCGCTCGAGCCAAAGGCCCCTCGATGGGCGTGCCGAGACCTAGCTGCCTCGCTCTTCCGTAGCTGCTGTGCCCCGCGCCGGGCTAACTGAGGGGGCCGGGACCCGGGCCACGCACCGACTTCACACGACGATCTGCATAGGCTCCACTTGATCCCGCAGAACGCGCGGGGGTAAAAACGACAGGGGGGTGCGGGTGATGCCGCTGTTCATGGACGCCCACGACCTGCGCCAGGCCACCGCTGAGGACGTTGCGCTCGCACACCTCCGAGACCTGCAGGTGCAGGACCGATACGGGGTCCGGTTCCTCTCGTACTGGTTTGACCCGGCCGCCGGAACCGGATTCTGCCTCGCGCAGTCGCCCACCAAGGAGGCCGTCGAGTCGGTCCATCGCGAGGCACACGGGCTGGTCGGCTACCAGATCATCGAGGTCGATGGGCGAGCCGTCCAGGAGTTGCTCGGCAAGATCGAGGAGCCCGAGCCGGGCGAGCCATGGGTCCGTACCGCATTCCGCGCGATCCTGTTCACAGACATCGTCGGCTCGACATCACTCACCCAGCGACTAGGGGATGCCCGGACGCTCGGCGTGATGCGCGCGCACGACGAGATCGTCCGCCGGGCGTTGGATGCCCAGGGCGGAACCGAGGTCGATCACGCCGGCGATGGCATCATGGCGTCGTTCACGTCCGTCGTCCGCGCGGTCGATTGCGCCGTCGCGATCCAGCGGCGGCTCGCCGACCACAACGCGACCGCCGAGGACTCGTTCCAGGTTCGCATAGGGATCTCAGCAGGCGAGCCCGTCACGGAGAGCGACCGTCTCTTCGGCGCTACCGTCCAGCTCGCGGCGCGAGCCTGTTCATCCGCCGACGGCGGACATATCTTGGTATCCAGCGTCGTTCGCGATCTCTGCCTGGGCAAAGGATTCCGGTTCCAGTCCCGCGGTGCGCTCTCGCTCAAGGGCTTCGACGAACCTGTCCCACTGTTCGAGCTCGCCTGGGCGTAACGTCACACCGCGCGAGCCTCGAAGTTTCAGGAGTTTGGGGACGCGCAATTGTATGCCCCGTGGCGCTCCATCCGGTAAGGCCCCTTCCCCTACCCGCTGTTCTGTCTCGACGAAGACGCCTGTCTCGAGCAGATCAGAGGAGTCGGCCGTAGCAGCCGGGCCTCTTAGATGTCGGCCGTCCAGCTCCTGCAGCATCGTTGAGGGATCCAGCCGTTGTGCGCGGATCGGCATCTGCAGACAGTCTCTGGCTGCGGACGGGGCCGGTGAAACGAGCGATGCAGGGGGCGACGTCGACGACCCTGCCGTGCATGAGGGGGATGCAGCCGAGACAGTAGTGATCGTCAAGACCAAGACCGTCCGAAGCGAATGCACCTGGCAATGATGACACGTCCTCAAGGATGCGATGGCTGGCTCCGGCCTCCGACATGGCGGGCAAAGGGCGGTTCGTGGATGTCGCTTCCGGCGGGAAGCTGCACCACCGACCGGCTCGATCTCGCTTTCGTCACGAAGTGACATCCTCCGGTGCGCGACGGCTCGACATTCCCTTGCGGCGGAGCCTCGCCCGGCGCATCATCGAGACATGCGCGGACCAGCGCTTCTCGTAGTTGTCTCTGTTGCGGTGGGATTCGCAGGCTGTACGAGTTCATCCAGTTCCGACGAGACCTCGTCGGTCCGGGTTCAGGGAGTCCGCGCGACCATCACGGTTGTCCATCAACATCTCGCGAACAAGCAGGTCGCCCTATATGCGACCCCAGATGGGTACGTGCCTCGTGTCCAACCGGAACGGGCGCTTAGCCTCGGCTTGGCACAGTTGGGCGACCCAACTCGCGTCAAGAACGCGCACCTGTATCTCGGCGAGTTTTGGGTTCATGGAACGTCCGAGTCAGCGATTCCAGCGTGGGTTATGGTCGTTGGTCCTTCGGGTACGTGGTGCATTCCGCGATTCGGGCCGTCTTCCGGCTCAGATGCTGAGGACGGGACAACGCTATCGGCGAGCGCATGCTACTTCGGCGTTAGCGTCCCGAGAAGTGGTGGAAATTCGGGGTGGACTTCCGGGGTGGAAATCCCCGTGACGTAGAGGGCCACCGCCATCCTCATCGACAGGACAGTCAGATGAGGAGGGACGATGGCCACGTCCAGCATGGACAT
>WNFV01004305.1_pt1 | contig 19692 bp, 19 predicted proteins | sample 5400101 | NCBI WGS metagenome assembly WNFV01 (sample SAMN13153361, study PRJNA577476) | soil metagenome | isolation source: 115 cm soil or saprolite under grassland replicate 1 | place: USA:California | collected 2016-06-15 | reverse complement strand
CCTGCAGGTCGCCGACGCCGCCGCGCAGCTACGCGGCCTCGGCCTGGTGCCGCGGCTGCTGCTCTTCGGCGACCACGTGCTCGACCAGAGCCCGGGCCCCGGCAGCAGGGTCCGCCGCGGCTCCACCGTGGTCCTGTTCCGCAGCCCGGTCTAGCGGGCGCCCGGCGCCCGCCTGGGCCGCTATGCTCCATGCCCATGAGGATCGGAGCGCACGTCTCGGTCGCCGGCGGGCTGCTCAACGCCGTCGCCAACGCCAAGGAGGTCGGCTGCGAGGCGTTCCAGGTGTTCGTCTCCAACTCGCGCGGCTGGGCGCCGCCCCTGCCGGACGGGGCGGTCGAGGAGGCCTTCCGGCGCCTGGTCGCCGACGGCGGGCTCGGGCCGGTCTTCGTCCACGCCCCCTACCTGGTGAACTTCGCCAGCAACAGCGACCAGACCGGCGAGCGGTCGGTGGCGGTGGTGCGGGCGACGCTCGCCAAGGCTGCCGCCATCGGCGCCGCCGGCGTGGTGGTCCACGCCGGCTCCGACCTGGGCGCGGGCCGTGCCGAGGGGCTGCGGCGCAGCCGCCGGACGATCCTTCCCCTGCTCGACCAGGGCGACGGACCCGACCTGCTGCTCGAGCTCACCGCGGGCACGCGCAACGCGGTCGCGTCCCGCTTCGAGGAGATGGCCGAGCTGCTCGACGTCCTCGGCTGGCACCCGAGGCTGAAGGTCTGCTTCGACACCTGCCACGCCCATGCCGCCGGCTACGACCTGTCGACCATCGCCGGCGCCACGGCGGCGGTGACCGGGCTGCTCGCCGCCGTCGGCGACCGGGTGAGCCTGGTCCACGCGAACGACTCGGCCGAGCCGGCCGGCTCCCGTCGCGACCGGCACGCCAGCATCGGCGACGGCACCATCGGCGACGACGGCTTCGCCGCGGTCCTCGCCCATCCCGGCCTCGCCGCCGCCGCCATGGTCACCGAGACCCCCGGCGAGACGGCCGCCCAGGCACGCGACGTCGCCCGCCTGAGGAAGCTCCGTGAGGCCGGGCTCAGCCACGCCGGGCGGCGGTGATCGCCGACCGGCGGGCACCCGGCCTGGCCGTCTGGCGCTGGGAGCTGGCGCTGGTCACGGTCACCGCGGTCTGGGGGGCGACGTTCGTGGTGGTCCGCGAGGCGGTCGCCCGCGTGCCGCCGTCGGCCTTCATCGCCGTGCGCTTCCTCGCGGCGGCGGCGCTGCTCGCCGCGCTGCGGCCGCGCCAGGCGCTGCGGCCGGACCGTGGGCTGGCCGCCGCCGGCGTGGTCGCCGGGCTGGCGCTGTTCGCCGGCTACACCCTGCAGACCGTCGGCCTGCAGTACACCAGCGCATCCAGCGCCGGCTTCATCACCGGGCTCGCGGTCGTGCTCACCCCGCTGCTCGGCGCCCTGCTGCTGCGCCAGCGGCCGGGCCGCTGGCCGGCGACGGGCGCGCTGCTCGCCGCCGCGGGGCTGGCCCTGCTGACGCTGGAGCGCTTCGAGGTGCGCCGCGGCGACCTGCTCGTGCTCGGCTGCGCCTTCGCGTTCGCCACCCACATCCTGCTGCTCGGCCGCTACTCGCCGCGCCACGCCAGCTACCAGCTCGCGGTGGTGCAGCTCGCCACCACCGGCGTGCTCGCCCTCGCCTGGGCGGGCGCGGCCGGCGACCTGCGCCTGCCGGGCTCCCCGCAGGTCTGGTTCGCCCTCGCCGTCACCGCCGTGCTCGCCTCAGCCGGCGGCTTCCTGGTCCAGACCAGGGCGCAGCGGGACGTCTCCCCCACCCGCACGGCCATCATCTTCACCATGGAACCGGTGTTCGCCGCGCTGTTCGCCTTCTGGCTCGCCGGCGAGCACCTGGCCGCCCGCGGCTGGCTCGGCGCCGCCTGCATCGTCGCCGGCATGCTGGTCGCCGCGCTGGGCCGCCCGGCCGAGGTGCCCGTGGCGACGCCGGGTGAGTACCCGCTCCGCCCCGCCTCGTGACGGTGAATCAATTACGCTCGTGCCGGCCGTGGCGGGACGCCGCGGCCTCGGGCACGGGAGGACGGCGTGATCAAGGTCCGGGTCTACCGCGAAGGCGAGGAGCTGACCACCGTGCCGGTGGCCGACCTGTCCGAGGTGCGCCAGGAGCCCGGCGTGCTGATCTGGGTCGACGTCGTCTCGCCGAGCAAGGACGAGCTCGACGCCATGGGCGAGGAGTTCGAGCTCCACCCGCTGGTGCTGGAGACCTGCGGCACCCCCAACCGGCGCCCCAAGGTCGAGCAGTTCAAGGACTACGTGATGCTGGTCTGCTACACGGTCGAGCGGGCCACGGCCGAGCCGCCGGCCGAGCTGCTCGAGGTCGACCTCGTCTCGGGCCGCAACTTCCTGATCAGCTTCCACCACGGACGGCCGGTCGACGCCGAGGCGGTCGCCGCCCGCATCCGCGCCCACCCCGAGCTGGCCGACCAGGGCGGCGGCTTCCTGCTCTACGTCGTGCTCGACGAGCTGGTGGACGCCTTCTTCCCCGCGCTGGACGCGATCGGCGCGCGCGTCGAGGACCTCGAGGAGGCCGTCTTCGAGGGCCGCGGCCAGGTGCAGAGCGACCTGTTCCGCCTGCGCCGGGACATGGTGGCGGTGCGCCGGGTCGCCTCGCCCATGCGCGACGCCATGCTGGTGCTGCTGCGCCGCGACCTCGGCCTGTTCGGCGAGGAGACCAGGCGCTACCTGCAGGACATCTACGACCACCTGATCCGCGTGGTGGAGAGCGTGGAGGACTACCAGGACCTGGCCTCGGGCGCGCTCGACGCCAACCTCTCGGTGGTCTCCAACCGGGTCGCCGAGGTGGCCAGGACGCTCGGCGCGTACGCGGCCATCTTCGCGGTGCTGACCGTGATCGCCGGCATCTACGGCATGAACTTCACCCACATGCCGGAGCTGCGCTGGCGCTATGGCTACCCCGGGGCGCTCGGGCTCATGGTGCTGTCCGGCGCGGGCCTGTGGCTCTTCTTCAAGCGCAAGAAGTGGTTGTAGGGGCGAAGGCGGTCGGCCAGCGCGGCCCAGTCGACCAGCACCAGCACCACCGTGACGGCCATCGGCCAGTAGTTCAGCTCCATCGTGACCCAGATGCCCGCGTGCATGGCGAGCACGCTGGGGACCAGCACCAGGGCGGCGCGCGGGCGCAGCAGCACCAGCGGGAAGCCCAGCTCCAGCGCCAGGGTGGCGAAGGCGACCAGGTGGGCGAGCCAGGGCCGGTCGGCGACGAACAGCGCCGCCGGGTTGGGCGCGGCCGCTGCGTCGCTGCTGGCGTACAGCACCCAGCGCAGGTTGCCGCTGGTCACCCAGGCCGGGCCGGCGTGCAGCAGCTTGCCGAGGCCGGTGAAGAAGTACGCGCCCGCCACCACCAGCAGGGCGGTGCGCACCGGCCAGCCGTAGGCCACTCCCGGCGCCCGACCGGCCCGCCGGCGGCGCGCCCCGGGCGACCAGGCGTCGGCGCTGCGGGCCGGCAGCAGCGGCACCAGGGCCAGCAGCAGCAGGACGTCGTTGTGGACCACCTTGCCGAGGCTCGACGTCATGGCGATCAGCGGCAGCGCGCCGGCCCAGGCGAGCGGCAGCGTGACCCTGGCGGCGACCCCGGCGCAGGCGAGCACCGCGGCGGCGGTGGCGACGACCTGGAGCACGGCCACGATCCCGGGCGGCGGCATCGCGTCGAGCAGGTGCAGGAAGGAGATCGGCCGGAACAGCGCGGCCGGCTGCCTGGCCAGCTCCAGGTACGGCCCGGTGGCCAGGCGCAGCGCCAGCACGGCGCCGAGGCCGATGCGCAGCGCGGCGACCCGGCGCGGGTCGCCCGGGGCGAACAGCCACGCCTCGGCCCGCGCCAAAGCCGCCTCAGGCCGCCGCAACGCCACCGCCTTGGCAGGTCCAGCGCAGCTCGCGGGCGGGTGGCGCGCCCCGCTGGCCGACCCGCCTGGAGACGTCGGCGACCGTCCGGTAGATGCGCACGGCCTCGACCTGGCCGCCGCGCGCCCGCACCGCGTCCGCCCAGGCCCGGCAGACGGCCGCCTGCTCCGCGGTGGGGAGCCGGGCGAAGCCCTTGAGCACCTGCACGTTGCCGTGGAAGCCGACCGGCAGGTCGCGGAACGGCACCGGCGTCTCGTGCCCGGCCCCGTCGACGGTCACGGCCTGCCAGGCGACCTGGACCGGCTGGCGCGCGTCGGCGAACAGCCGCCAGCCGGTCAGCGGCCACGCCTCGACGCCGGCCACGCCGCATACCACGAACAAGGTCAGGAAGGCGCCGACGAACCAGCGGGTCCATGCCGGCACGGCCGGGCGCTGCACGCTCTGCATGGCAGAGAAGCTAGCACCACTGTCGCGAGTCGCTGGCGCGCCCCACGGTCGCCCTGCCTGCGGGGCAGACGTGGCACGCTACCGCACCGGGCCGGGCCGTGCCGGCCTGGCGGCGTACGTTCTGCTGGCCGCCGGCCCGCGCAGGCGCCGGGATGACCAGTGCCCGGCCTGCTGCGGAAACCGGCGGCGCAGCACCACTGGGTACCCTCGGCCGCCCGCGGCAAACGCTCAGCCGGCGGGCGCTCCAGGGCTCGACTCCAGCTGGCCGGCCTGCGTCTGGCGCACGAACACGGCACGCTCCCAGCACTCCGGCACGGTGGCCGCGTCGATGTAGCTCATGCCGCTGCGCAGGCCGCCGACCAGCTCGCCGACGATCTCGGCGACGGGGCCGCGCAGCGGGAACTCCATCTCCTCGCCCTCGGGCACGTACTGGTCGAGCGCGTCGCCGCGGCCCTCGATCTCCAGCCGCGCGGCGGCCGCCGCGTACGAGGCCATCCCGCGGAACACCTTGTAGTGGCGGCCGCCGCGGCGCACCACCTCACCGGGGCTCTCCTGGCGGCCGGCGAACAGCGAGCCGACCATCACCGTGCTCGCGCCCGCCGCGATCGCCTTGGCCACGTCGCCAGGGTGGCGGATGCCGCCGTCGGCGATCAGCGGCATGCCGTTCTCGCGGGCGGCGGCGGCGCAGTCGAGGATGGCGGTGAGCTGGGGCACGCCGACGCCGGCGACCAGCCGGGTGGTGCAGGCGAAGCCGGGGCCGATGCCGACCTTGACCGCGTCCACGCCGGCGGCGGCCAGGTCGCCGAAGCCGTCGGCGGTGGCGACGTTGCCGGCCACCAGCTCGCAGTCCGGCCAGGCGGACTTGAGCTCGCGGATGACGTCGAGGGTGTGGTCGGCGTGGCCGTGGGCCACGTCGACCACCAGCGCGTCCACCCCCGCCTGCAGCAGCGCCTCGGCCCGGGACAGGTAGCCGCCGCGCACCCCGACGGCCGCCGCCACCCGCAGGCGTCCCTGCTCGTCGCGGGTGGCCTGCGGGTACTGGTCGCGCAGGGCGAGGTCGCGCAAGGTGATCAGCCCGGCGAGGCGGCCGTCGTCGCCGACCAGCGGCAGCTTCTCGATACGGTGGCGGTCGAGCAGCTTGCGTGCCTCGTCGAGGCCGGTGCCGGCCGGCGCGGTGACCAGCCGCTCGGCCGGGGTCATGGCCGCCGCGACGCCGGCCTCGGCGGCGGCGCGCATGTCGCGGGCGGTGAGGATGCCGAGCGGCCGGCGCTCTGCGTCGACCACCACCAGGCCGGTGACCCCGAGCCGGGCCGCCTCGGCGGCGGCCTCGGCGACGGTGCGCTCCGGGCCGATGGTGTACGGCTCGGTGACCACGTGGCCGAGGTAGCGCTTGACCCGCCGGACCTCGTCGGCCTGCGCCTCCACCGGCAGGAAGCGGTGGATCACGCCGAGCCCCCCGAGCTCGGCCATGGCGATCGCCATCGGCGCGGTGGTCACCGTGTCCATGTTGGCGGAGACGATCGGGATGGCCAGCTCGATGCCGCGCGTGAAGCTAGAACGGGTCGCGACGTGCCGGCGCGAGCGCACGCGCGAGCGCCGCGGCACCAGCAGGACGTCGTCGAAGGTCAGGGCAAGTCGCAGCGGGATCACCTCTCCAGGCACGCCGGTCGGAGGCGGACCGGTCTCCCCGGCCGGCGGTAGGGTACGCCCCGGCGAGGCCACGGTGGGCTCGCCGGGACGCGGGTCAGCCACCAACCGGGACCAGGTGGGCGGCCAGGGCGGTCGCGTCCACGTTGCCGCCCGACAGGATCACGCCGGCCCGCCGGGCGCGTACCGCCCCGGTCAGCAGGGCCGCCACCGGCAGCGCCCCCGACGGCTCCACCAGCTGCTTGGTGCGCGACCAGAGCAGCGCCACGGCGGCCACCAGCTCCTCCTCGGTCACGGTGACGATCTCGTCGACCAGCCGCCGCATCACCGCGAAGGGGCGCTCCCCCGGGGTGAGGGCGCGCACGCCGTCGGCGAGCGTGACCGGCGCCGACGGCAGGCTGACGCGGCGGCCCTCGGCGAGCGAGCGCTGGGCGTCGGCCGCGACCGCCGGCTCGACCCCGATCACGCGGGTGCGCGGCCAGCGGCCCTTCACCGCCGTGGCCGTGCCGGCGATCAGCCCGCCGCCGCCGACCGGCACGACCACGGCGTCAAGCTCCTCCCCCACCTGCTCGACCAGCTCCAGCGCGGCGGTGCCCTGCCCGGCGATGACGTCGGGGTCGTCGTAGGGGTGGACCAGGTGCAGGCCGCGCTCGGCCGCGAGGGCGAGCACCACCGCGTCGCGGCGCTCGTGGGTGACGCCCTCGCTGACCACCTCGGCGCCGTAGGCGCGGGTGGCGGCGAGCTTGGCGGGGTTGGACCCGGCCGGCATCACGATCAGCGCCGGCACGCCCGCCTCGGCGGCGGCCATCGCGACCGCCTGGGCGTGGTTGCCGGAGCTGACCGCGATCACCCCGCGCGCCCGCACTTCCTCCTCGAGCGCCCGCACCGCGCTGGTCGCCCCGCGGGCCTTGAACGAGCCGGTCCGCTGCAGGTGCTCGGCCTTGGCGAGGACCTGGCAGCCCAGCTCGGCGTCGAGCAGGCGCGAGCGCAGCAGCGGGGTGCGGTGCACGCGGCCGGCCACGCGGGCCGCGGCCGCCTCCACGTCGGACAGGCCCAGCTCGGCGGTCATGCCGCGGCGGCCACGATCGCCCGCGCCGCCCGCTCGGCGTCGTCGCCGCCGACCTCGTAGTGGAACACCAGCCGGACCTGCTCCGGCCCGACCGCGGCGGCCAGCACGCCGCCCTCGGCCAGGCGGGCGACCAGGCCCGGCCCGTCGGTCGCGAACGGGCCCGTCGCCAGCAGCACGATGTTCGTCTCGACCAGGGCCGGGTCGGTGCAGCCCGGCACGCCGGCGGCGACCGCCTTCGCGGTGGCGTGGGCGTTGGCGTGGTCGTCGGCCAGGCGGTCGACCATCTCGTCGAGGGCGACCAGTGCGGCGGCGGCGAGCACGCCCGACTGGCGCATCCCGCCGCCGAGGAGCTGGCGCACCTGGCGTGCCCGCTCGACCAGCTCCCGGTCGCCGACCACAGCCGAGCCGACCGGCGCGGCCAGGCCCTTGGAGAAGCACACCGACAGCGAGTCGAACAGGGCACCGTAGCGCTCCAGCGGCACGCCGGTGGCCACCGTCGCGTTCCAGATACGCGCTCCGTCGCAGTGCAGGTGGAGCCCTGCCGCACGGGTCAGCGCGCGCAGCTCCTCCAGCTCGGCGATGGGGTGGACGGCGCCGCCGCCGCGGTTGTGGGTCTGCTCCACCGCGACCGCCGCGGTCGGCACGCCATAGGCGGCAGCGCGGATGCGGGCGGCGACCGCCGCCGGGTCGAGCCGGCCGCGCGCGCCGGCGACGGCGTGGAGCTGGATGCCGCTCAGCGCCGGGGCGGCGCCCGACTCGTACCAGAAGATGTGGTTGTCCTCGTTGGCGATGACCTCGCTGCCCGGCCGGGCGGCCAGGCGCAGGCACACCTGGTTGCCCATGGTCCCTGAGGGGACGAACAGGGCCGCCTCGCGGCCGAAGCGCTCGGCCACGGCCGCCTCCAGGCGCCTTGTGGTCGGGTCCTCGCGCCAGATGTCGTCGCCGACCTCGGCCGCCGCCATGGCGCGACGCATCGAGGGGGTCGGCCGGGTCAGGGTGTCGGAGCGCAGGTCGATCGGCATGGCAGGTCCCGGGTCGGATGCACGACTGCGTGGGCACGGGCGGCCGTGGCACGGAGCGGAGGGTCACCGCGAGGCCCGTCGCAGTCTACCGGCGGCGCGCCAGCCGCCGGTCTGCGAGGATCGCACCGTCCAGCGGTAGCCCCGGTCGACAAGGGGAGATGGGCATGGCGTATTCCGTTCTGGACGGCGCCGAGCCGTTCGCGTTCGACGGCGGCGACGTCGGGGTGCTGCTGCTGCACGGCTTCACCGGCTCGCCGCAGGGGCTGCGCCCGTGGGGCGAGGCGCTGCGCGACGCCCGCTTCACGGTGCGCTGCCCGCGCCTGCCGGGACACGGCACCCACTGGCACGACCTGGCGGCGCGGCGTGCCCCGGAGATGGTCGCGGCCAGCGAGCAGGCCCTCGACGAGCTGGCCGAGCGCTGCGAGCGGGTGGTGGTCGGGGCGCTGTCGTTCGGCGGGGCGCTCGCGCTGCACCTGGCGGCGACCAGGCCGGGGAAGGTGCGCGGGCTGGTGACGGTCAACCCCTGGCTGTTCTCGAAGGACCGCCGGCTCCTGCTGCTGCCGCTGCTCAAGCTGGTGGTCGCCAGCGCCCCGGGGGTCGGCAGCGACCTGGCGGACTCCGAGGCCAAGGAGCTGGCCTACGAGCACGTGCCGCTGCGGACGCTCGCCTCGCTGCGAAGCTTCCAGCGGGGCGTGCGCGCGGCGCTGCCACGGGTCACCCAGCCGCTGCTGTGCTTCGTGTCGCGCCAGGACCACGTGGTCGAGCCGGGCAACACCGAGCTGGTCGCCACGCGCGCCGGCTCCACCGACGTGCGGGTGGTGTGGCTGGAACGCTCCTACCATGTGGCCACGCTCGACCTGGAGCGGAGCACGATCTTCGACGGCAGCGTCGAGTTCTTCCGCCGGGTGACGAGCAGCCCCTGACGGCGGCGGCGGTCGTAGAATCGAGCGTCGCCCGCCCTGACGCCGACGAGGAGCCATGCCCGCCACATCAGAGACCCTCGAGATCACCGGCCACGTGATCGACTCGATGCTGTTCACCCGCATCCTCGACCAGGTGCGGGAGGCCCTTGCCGACTACGAGATCGAGCAGTTCGACGTCGGCCGCACCCCGGTCGACCCGTCCTACGCCCGGCTCAAGGTCACCGCCGAGGACCCCGAGCAGCTCGAGGGCCTGATCCAGTCGCTCATGGGCCTGGGCATGACCAGGGTCGAGACCGGCGAGGCCAGCCTGGCGCCGGCCGAGATCGACGGGGTGCTGCCCGACGGCTTCTACTCCTCGACCAACCTGGAGACCGAGGTGCGGGTCGACGGCCACTGGCTGCGGGTGGAGAACCCCGAGATGGACTGCGCCATCGTGGTCCGGGAGGGCCGCGCCCGCACGGCGCCGATGAGCGACGTGCCGAAGGGCGCGCCGGTGGTGGTCGGCAGCCGCGGCATCCGCGTGCGGCCACGTGACCGCGGACGCGCCGGCGAGGTCTTCGAGTTCATGTCCTCCCAGGTGTCCAGCGAGAAGCCACACGGGCTGATCGTGCGCCGGGTGGCCAGCGCCATGCGCGCCACCAAGGCGCGCGGCGAGAAGATCCTCTGGGTGGCCGGGCCGGCGGTGGTCCACACCGGGGCGGGGCCGGCGATGGTCCGCCTCATCGAGGCCGGCTACGTCGACCTGCTGTTCGCGGGCAACGCCCTGGCCGCCCACGACATCGAGGGCGCGCTGTACGGCACCAGCCTCGGCGTCAACCTGGCCGAAGGGATCGGCGTCGAGCACGGCCACGAGCACCACATCCGCGCCCTCAACACCATCCGCCGTTGCGGCTCGGTCTCCAAGGCGGTCGAGCAGGGCGTGCTCACCTCCGGCATCATGCACGCCTGCATCACCCGCGGGGTCGACTACGTGCTCGGCGGGTCGGTGCGCGACGACGGTCCCCTCCCCGACACGGTCACCGACGTGATCGAGGCCCAGCGGCAGATGCGCTCGCTCCTGCCCGGCGTCGGCTGCGGCATCATGGTCGCGACCATGCTCCACTCGATCGCCACCGGCAACCTGCTGCCCGCCTCGGTGCCGCTGGTCTGCGTCGACATCAACCCCGCGACCGTGACCAAGCTGGCCGACCGCGGCTCCACCCAGACGACCGGAGTGGTCACCGACGTCGGCCTGTTCCTCGGCGCCCTGGCAGGCGAGCTGGCCCCGGAGGCCTGAGGACCCCTACCGGACCTCCTCTCCCGTTCACCCCTTGGCTACCATCACGACCATCGATAGTCAGAAGCCTGACGAAGTGGCAGACTCTCGCCGGGTGCCTGTACTGGAGGGAGGACGTGACGGACTCGCAGCCTGGTACCGGGCCGACCGTCCGCCGCATGCTGATCGGCGCGCGCCTGCGCCGGCTGCGCATGGACAAGGGCATCACGCGGGAGGCCGCGGGCGAGGCGATCCGAGCGTCCGAATGGAAGATCCACCGCCTGGAGAACGGGCAGGTCGGCTTCAAGGAGCGCGACATCCTCGACCTGCTGGAGCTCTACGGCGTCACCGACCCGGACGAGACCGCCGCGATCGTCACCCTGGCGCGCGAGGCCAACGTGCCCGGCTGGTGGCACAACTTCGGCGACGTCCTGCCCCCGTGGTTCCGCGCCTACGTCGACCTGGAGTCGGCCGCGAGGCTGATCCGGACCTACGAGGGCCAGCTCGTCCCGGGCCTGCTGCAGACCGAGGACTACGTGCACGCGGTGATGCAGGGCGCGCAGCTCGCCGTCTCCTCGCAGGAGACCGACCGGCGCATCGCGCTGCGGATGAAGCGGCAGGAGGTGCTCACCCGGCCGGACGGCCCTCGGCTGTGGGCGGTGGTGGACGAGGCGGCCCTGCGGCGCCGGGTCGGCAACCCCAAGGTGATGCGCACCCAGATCGAGCGGCTGATCGACGCCACCGCGCTGCCCAACGTCATCCTGCAGGTCCTGCCGTTCGGCGTCGGCGCGCACCCGGCCATGGCCGGCGCGTTCAGCCTGCTGCGCTTCGCCGCCGAGGAGCTGCCCGACGTCGTCTACGTCGAGCACCTGACCAGCGCCCTGTACCTGGACCGGCGCGACGACGTGGAGCAGTACCTGCACGTCATGGAGGACATCTGCGTCCGCGCCGAGCCGCCCAACCGGACCGTGCAGAAGCTCAGCGAGCTGATCGAGGAGTAACTAGCCGATGTCCCGCTGGTCGCGGGGCGAGCGGACGGCGCCGAGGCTGGGCTCGGAGGGCAGGGCGAAGGAGAAGACCGAGCCGGCGCCCAGGCGGCTGGACACCCAGATGCGGCCGCCCATCGCCTCGACCAGCCGCTTGGCCAGGTACAGCCCGAGCCCGGCACCGCCCGGCTCCCTGGTCATGTAGTGGCCCAGGCGGTGGAAGCGCTCGAAGATGCGCGCCTGCTCGTCGATCGGGATGCCGGGACCCCAGTCGCGCACCTCGAAGACGACCTCGCGGCCCTGCGGGATCAGGCGGACCTCGACCGGCTCCTGCGGCGGGGAGTAGCGCAGCGCGTTGGACAGCAGGTTGCCCAGCACCTGGTCGACCCGGAGCCAGTCGCCGCGGCAGTAGACCGAGTGGTCGGGCAGGACCGGGTGGATCACCCGCTCGCCGGCCTCGGCCTCGGCCATGAAGCGGTCGGTGACCTGCCTGACCAGGTCGACCGCATCGATCGGGGTGGCGTCGACCAGGCCGGCGCCGCTCTCCAGGCGGGTCACCTCGAGCAGGTCCTCGATCAGGCGCTCCAGCCGCTGGGCCTGGGTGAGCATCAGCTTGTAGTACTCGCGGCGCCGTTCCTTGGCGAAGTCGCGGTCCTCGCGCATCAGCGTCAGCAGGAACCCCTTGATCGGCGTCAGCGGCGTGCGCAGCTCGTGCGAGACGCTGGCGACGAAGTCGCTCTTGAGCTCGTCGGTCTGGCGCTCGCGGGTGACGTCGCGGACGACCACGACGTCGGCCTCCATCTCGCCCTCGCCGGTGACGACCGGCGCGTGGGCGTAGTTGATCCAGCGCGCGCGGCCGTCCTTGCTGAGCACCGAGGCGTCGCGGATCTCCTCGTGGGCCGACTGGGCGGCGGCCAGGATCGGGCAGTCGTTGGCGCACATGTCCACCCCGCGGGCGTCGCGGGCGCGCAGCAGGTTGAAGCACTTCTGCCCGATCGCCTCCTCCTCGGCGTAGCCGGTCAGCGCGGCCATGGCCGGGTTCCAGGAGCGCACGGTGCGGTCGCCCCCGACGGTGTAGATGCCGTCGGTGGAGTGGCCGACGATGTCGCGCAGGGTGGCGCGCTCGTTCTCCGCCTCGCGGTAGAGGTCCTCGTTGAGCAGGGCGGCGGCCGCCTGGTTGGCGAGGGTGAGCAGGGACTCGCGGTCGTCGCCGGTGAAGTCGGTGTCGACCCGCGGGCCGGAGGCGGCCATGTAGCCGACCGTGCGGCCCTCCGCCTCCATCGGGACCAGGTGCAGCCGCACCCATGCCGAGCGGGTGGCGTAGCCCTTGGCCGCCTGCTCCCAGGCGACCGGCGACGGGGTCACCGTCAGCCGGTCGCTGGAACCGTCGCTGGCGATCACCTCGAGGACGCCGTCGGCGGGACGGCCGAGGAACACCGCCGCCCCCTCGCAGTTCAGCACCTCGGCGACCTGCCGCACGAACGCCTGCCAGGCGCCGAGGTCGCCGAGCCGGTTGGAGAGGGCGCGGCCGGCCTGGTAGAGCGAGTGCATCCGCTGGCCCTGGGCGAGGCTGCGCGCCCAGGCCCGGTTGCCGAGCAGGGTGAGGCCGATCGGCACCACCAGCAGCGGCAGCAGCAGCGCCCGGTGGTCGACCACGAGCGCGGCGATCACCAGGCCGTAGGCGGTGCTCGCCGCCCAGTCGGCGGCGGCCACCGGGGCGGCCCGCAGCCACGCCTGGGACAGGCCCTGCCCCACCGACAGGCCGATCACGATGCTCACCAGGGTGTGGTTGACCACGAAGAAGGCGGCCATGCCGAGGACCCAGAGCACCGTCAGGGCGGGGTCGAAGCCGCCGACGGGCCCGCCGGAGGCGGCCGCGACGGTCGGGTCGCCCTCGCTCAGCCGCTGGATGAGCTGGGCGGAGACCACCGCGGCGGCACCCACCGAGAGCATGTACTGCGGCACGTTGAACAGCCGCTTGACCCGCTGCGGCTCGAACAGCCACTGGCTCGCCGCGATGCCGAGGCCGGTGGCGAGCACCAGCAGCGGCGTCTGGATGAACACCACGCCCAGGACGATCACGATCTCCGCGACGCCGATGGAGAAGCGGTGGTTGCGCAGCGGTACCCGGACGACGAAGCGCTCGGCGAGCACCAGGCCGGCGGCGTAGGCGACCGGGAGCCAGGCCTCGTGCCAGCCTCCGGACAGGCGCTTCGTGGCCGCCGGCAGCACCAGCACGGCCTCGACGGTCGCGCCCGCGGCGACCGCGAGCACGAAGAGCCAGGCCCGGTGCGGCAGCGAGTTGCGGACCCCGCGTCGGGGTGCCGCCGGCTCGCCGATGGTGGCCATCCCGCTCCCCCTGCCGTTCTCGGCTACGTCGTCGGCGCTCGTAGGGCGCGGCACGATGGTCGGAGCGCTCTCGGTCGATCTCGGGTCCGAGGAAGGGGGGACGAGCGCGTCGACGATCGGGGGCCGTGCGACCCGGTGGCCAGCGTGGAGGGCCGGGTCACGCCGTGCCGGCATTCTGTCACGAGCACCCGGTCGACGTGGAGACCCCCGGCCATGCCGGCTACCGCCTGGCGTGCGACCAGGTGGTCGCACGGCCGGCGCGCGACCAGGTGGTGGACGGACTCGTCCGCGACCAGGTGGTCGAACGCCGCGTGCGCGACCAGGTGGTGGAGCGGCTCGACCGCCCCCGGGTCGTCGAGGGCCGCAGACGCGACCAGGTCGTCGAGTGGGTCGAGCGCGACCAGGTGGTCGACGGCCTGGTCCGCGACCAGGTGGTGGACCGCGAACGCGCGCCGGTGGGAGCGCTCTCCCGGAGGCGCCTGCACGACCACGTGGTCGACGCCGCCACAGGGGGACGGGGCGTGGAAGCGCTCTCAGGAGCGTGTTCGAACGCGCTGCCCTTGGACCGCGAAAATTCCGTCGGTAACGCGGAAATGTCCAGCGGTTGAACAGTCTCGGCGCGGCCATCACGCAGGACCGTCCCAGACCATCCGAAGCGCGCGTCCATATTCTCTCCCTCGCGCTCACCCGTGCGGGTGGGCGCAGCGGCTGACAGGTCGAGTTGCTGCCACGATTTTGCGTGCCGTCTCGCGAAAAACGCAATCCTGCGCCCCGAGAAAATGGCGCAGCTATTTTGGGCCATGCGTAGCACACAAGCCCTAGTCCCCATAGTCTCAATCACCCGGCGGCGCGGTCGCGGACGCACCAGCACGATCAGGCGTTCCCACTGGACGCTGCTGCTCACGGCATTGCGGCTCGGAAGTGCCCGGAATTGCGAGCGCGCAGCGTGACAATTGCTCTCCTAGGGTGACGCCCGTCACGCTTGATAACGATCAGGAGACGATTTCCCTAGACCGTGCGGCCGATCCCGGACGTCCGGGCCGATCCGCCCTCAGCCGCCTGCCCGCAGCGCCAGCGTGGCCGCTCCGACCAGCCCCGCCTCCGGGCCGAGACGGGCGGGCACCACCGGCGGCAGGGTGCGGTAGGCGGGCGCGAACACGTAGCGCTTGAAGCTCGCCCGGGCCGGCCCCAGCAGCAGGTCGCCGGTGGTCACCAGGCCGCCGCCGACCACCACCAGCTCGGGGTCGAACGCGGTCACCAGCGAGGCGATGCCGACGCCGAGCCAGAAGCCCATGCGATCGAACAGCGCGCGGGCGGTCGGGTCGCCGGCCCTGGCCGCGTCGAACACCAGCGGCCCGGTGATCTCCCCGGCGTCCCCGGCGTGCCGGGCGAGCCGGCCTTCCGGGTCGGCCAGGACCGCCTCGCGCCCCAGACGCGCCAGCGCCGTGCCGGAGACCATCGCCTCCAGGCAGCCGTTGCTGCCGCAGCTGCACGGCGCCCCGTCGGGCGCGACGATCATGTGGCCGAACTCCGCCCCCAGGCCGCTCACGCCCCGGTAGGGGCGGCCACCCAGCACCATCCCCCCGCCGACCCCGGTGCCGACGGTGAGCAGGATCATGTCGTCGCTGCCGGTGCCGGCGCCGAAGCGCGCCTCCGCCCAGGCGGCCGCGTTGGCGTCGTTGTCGACCACCGTCGGCAGGCCGGTCCGCTCGTGCAGCAGGCGGCGGAGGGGCAGGTCGCGGTAGGGGTTGTGGGGCGCCCAGATGACCCGGCCGGCGGGCCACTGCACCAGCCCGGCGGCGCCGACGCCGATCGCCTCGACCTCCGGCTGGGCGGCCCGCAGCTCGTCGATCACCTCGACCAGGGCGGCGACGGTGACCTTCTCGTCGATCTCCTGCGGGGTAGGGATGCGGGTCCGCTCGACGATGTAGCCGTCGGCGCGGACCACCCCGGCGGCGATCTTGGTCCCGCCGATGTCCAGCCCGACGGCCAGCCTGCCGTCGGTCGGCCCAAGCGGCCGGTCAGCCGACACGGATGCGCTGCACCCCGGCGGGCTGGCGCGACGGGCCGGCCGCCTCGCCCGCCTCCAGCAGGGCGCGGGCCGCCAGCATCAGCTCGGCACCGGCCTTCATCAGGTGCTCCAGCACCTCCGGACGGGCCTGCCTGAGCGTGGCCAGGCCCATGCAGACGGGACACACCTGGCATTCGGACGCGGTGCCGTGGTCGTGTGACGGCTGCTCGTTGGACATGCACTCCTCCTCGACCGGGGGGCGCGCCCGCCGTCGGGCGTGGCGCGGACGGGTGTGGCACGACGCCAGCGGCTAGGCTCCCCTGGCGCCCGCCGCCGGGGCACCGTCCGGCGCCGCGAACCGCACCACCAGGGTGCCGCCGCGCAGGTTGGCGGATACCACCTCGAGCACGCGCAACGCCTGGGGCAGCAGCACGTTGCGCTTGTACTGCCCGACCCGCACCAGCAGCTCGTCGCCCTTGCGCATCACGTCCAGCTCGGCGCGCTCGGCGAACGGCAGGTCGAGCCGGAGCGCGTAGCCGCCGCGGTCCTTGCTGACCCGGATGGGGGTGGTGGTGGCCAGCAGGTCGGCCGGGTCGCGCTCGCCGTAGACCTCGGAGGCCACCTCACCGAGGTGGGTCAGCCCCACCATCTCGTCGTCGAACAGGCGGCAGGTGAGGATCGGCAACGGCGCGAACGACTCGGTGATGGAGCGGAAGTGCTCGGCCTGGATCTCCTTCCACTTGCCGAAGTACGGGTCGGTCACGTCGTCGGGGAGCAGGCGGTTGACCACCACCGCGTCCACCCGGTAGCCGAACAGCGACAGGTAGGTGTAGGTGCGGCGCGCCTCGGCGATCACCATCTTCTCGGGGTTGACGACCAGCCGGACGGTGGAGGACTCGGGCTCGGCGAGCAGCACCCGCACCCGCTCGAGGTTGCGGTAGAGCCGCTCGACAGCCGCGAAGACCGCGTCGGAGGCGATCGGCGGCAGGCTGCCGAGCCGGCCGAGCAGCGGACGGGCGACCGCGGCCATGCGCCGCGAGGACGGGAAGATCCGGTCGATGTACCAGCCGAGCGCGTCGGGCAGCGACAGCAGCCGCAGCGTCTCGGCGGTCGGGGCGCAATCCACCACCAGCAGGTCGTAGCCGCCCTTCTGGTGGTAGCGGTTGATGTCGATGAGGCTGAACAGCTCGTCGAGGCCGGGGATGACCGACAGCTCCTCCGCCTCGATCGGGCTCACCCCACCCCAGTTGAGCAGATTGACCACGTAGTCCTGGATATCCCGCCAGTTGGCCTCCAAGCGAGCCTGGCTGTCGATCTGCTCGGCCCACAGGTTCTCGGCCACCTCACGCGGCTCCGCGCCGAGCTCCAGGTCGAACGAGTCACCCAGGGAGTGCGCCGGGTCGGTGGACATGACCAGGGTGCGGTGACCGAGCGAGGCGGCACGGGCGGCCGTCGCCGCCGCCACGGTGGTCTTGCCGACGCCGCCCTTGCCGGTGAACAGCAGGATCCGCACGCGCGCTCCTGGACGTGGTGTTGCGGGCTCCGGCAGCCTACCGCCCGTGCGCCCCGGCTCGCTAAGACCCGCGCCGCGTCAACACCGGCCCTACGACGACTCCACCCTGCGCTTCAGGTCGGCCAGGGCGGTCTTCACGATCTGCTTGGCCGCCTGCCGCTTCAGCAGCCCGGGCACGGGCACGTTGAGCGCCACCGAGAGGTCGTAGGTGACCCGCGTGGTGCCCTCGTCGAGCGGCTCGAGGACGTAGGAGCCGGAGAGATCCTCGAGCGTGCCCTCCACGTAGGTCCACGACACCCCGGCGTCCCGCGGCTCGTACGTGTAGGCCAGCGTGTAGGCGGCGGGGAACAGGGGCGTGTTCACCTTGAACGCCACCTGGGTGCCACGGCCGCGGCGGTCCTTGGCCAGCACCTTGGCCTCTTCGAGCTGCCCGGCCCACTCCGGATACGCCTCGAAGTCGGCGATCACCGCCGCATGCTCGGCCATCGCCGCTCCTCTGTTGAAACGCTTCGGTGGGCCACCGCCGCATATGCGCCGGCTTCCCTCGTCGCTCCTTCGTCGCTCCTCAGTCCAGCCGGCGCGCGGCGGCGGCCCACCTCGCTAACACCAGAAGCCAGCTGGCTTCCCTTATCGCTTCCCTTGTCGCTCCTCAGTCCAGCCGGCGCGCGGCGGCGGCCCACCTCGCTGGGTCCAGTCAGCCTAACCCGGCAGCCGTAGTTCGTGATCTTCAGGCGTGGCGGTCCGGGGTGTGGTGCGGCGCGGGCGCTACCACTTGTACGGCGACCGGACCAGCCTGCCCAGCAGGCTCGGGGTGAGCCGGGCAAACAGCCGTTCCGAGCGCAGCCCGACCGGGACGCGGAGCGGCAGGCTGCGACGGTCGACCAGGTCGGCAACTTCGCTGGCGACCTGCTCGGCGGAGGGGGCTCGCCGCTGACGGTACCGTGCGAACCGTTCGGCATACTGCTTGACCAGTGGGGCGTACTCGGGCAGCTCGAACTTCTGCTCGCGTTCGGTCATTTCGGTACGGATCGTGCCGGGCTGCACGATCGTCACCTGCACGCCGAAGTGTCCGGCCTCGAACCGGATTGCCTCGCTGAGCATCTCCAGGGCGGCCTTCGAGGCCGAAAGCACCCCTTCCAGGGGCGGGGCGAACCGGCCGGCCGGCGAGGAGATGTTCAGGATGCGGCCGCTACCTCGTTCCCGCATGGTCGGCAGCGCCGCCTGCATGACCCGCAGCGGTCCCAGGACGTTGGTCACCAGCACCTGCTCGACCAGGCTGGCTGGCACGGCTTCGACCGGCCCGCTCACGGTCATCGCGGCGTTGTTGATGACCACGTCCAGCCTCCCGGCCGCGGCCATCGCGTCGTGGATCGACTCCGGATTGGTCAGGTCCAGGACGAGCCTCTCCGGGGCCGGAAGGTCGGCCATGTCCTCAAGCCGGCGGCCGGTCGCGACCACCGCGTGGTCTCGCCGGCTCAGCTCCTTGACCAGGGCGCGGCCCAGTCCACGCGTTGCGCCGGTCACCAGGATCCGAGACATCCGCTGCTCCCCACGCCGAGGCTGCGAGGCGGCCAGGCCACTGCGTGAGGCGGATATGCCCCGGTCGCCCGCGACGTCACCTGCCGGTGTCCGGCCGTTGCACCCCGACCGTAGCAGTCCTCCTCTTCCGGTGGCCGGTCTCGTCCACCAACAGCACCGCATCCGGGTCGCCGCGATGCTCGACCACACAGCCTCGCAGGCTCAGTAGACCAGCAGCCGTCGCGGGTAGGCCAGCTGCCGTCCCGGCCCATCTCCCGGCTCGTCAGCGAACCCCGACGGCCAGTGGCCGGCCGCGTACCAGTTCCAGACCTCCACCAGGTCCTCAGGGACCGCCCAGCCGCACGCCAGCACGCACGCCACCAACGCCGTCCAATAGGCGGCGTCCCACACGCACTGCGTCGGCGCGTGCCAGGCATCCTGGTCAGCGTCAAAGGGCACCGCCGTCCGCGCTCGCTCCCACACCAGCGCGTGGACCCGGTCGAACGTGCCGTGGAGCTCCCCGGCCGACGAGGGGCCAACCGCGGCGAAGACCGCGTCATGGATCGCCTGCCCAGCCAGCGCGGCCGCCTCGACGGGTGGATGCTCCGGGCCCGGCCACTGGCCCCAGCGCACGATGCGGACGCACCCACCGTCCCAGCGCGACGGCGTGCCGAGACTGCCAAACCAGCCCACGCTGCGGAGCCGGCGCTCGAACTCGGCCAGCCCCACCGCGGCAAAGGGCTGGTCCTGGCGGGTGTTCGCCGCGGTGAGGACGGGAAACGTCGGCATCGCTGCGGCAGCGCTCACGGTGCCGCAACGCTACCACCCACCCCACCGCAGGGTGCCTGGCTTCGCCCGCTGGCCGGCCCTACCCCTGACCGGCCAGGTCACGATCTAGGAGGGTCGAGGGCTGGCGCGGTGCCTTGGGTTGCCCGTTTCCAGCCCCGCCCTCCGAGTGAAGTGGGCCGCCGGCGAGGTGCCCGTGGCTTGGGTCCTTTTCCGTCGGCCTCTTCCCGAACAGGGCTTGCCAGTTTCCCGGCACCCTGCTCTCCGGTGATCATTTCCGGATGGGCGCGGTCGCCC
>WNFV01012334.1_pt1 | contig 19694 bp, 19 predicted proteins | sample 5400101 | NCBI WGS metagenome assembly WNFV01 (sample SAMN13153361, study PRJNA577476) | soil metagenome | isolation source: 115 cm soil or saprolite under grassland replicate 1 | place: USA:California | collected 2016-06-15 | reverse complement strand
GTTTCTGCTGCCGAAGCTCGAGAAGCACAACACGATCCTTGTTTGCAGCAGTAGCGAGAAACTAGGCAATCTCGCCGCCGACGGCCGCTTCGACCCGGCGCTGCTGGCGACTCTTTCCGCCGGCGCCGTGATGCTGCCGCCCTTGCGCGAGCGGCGCGACGACATTCCAGCGCTGGTCGAGCGCTTCTGGCGCGAAATCTCGTCGAGCCAGCGCACGCAAGCCACCTTGCACAGCGGCGCGGTCGCGGCGCTGGCGGCGGCCTACTGGCCGGGCAATCTCGACCACTTGCACAGCGTCATCGCGAACCTCGCGCTGACGGTGAACAGCGAGATCACCGCAGACCACGTGCGAAGGCTTCTCGGCGACACCGCGATGCTGCCCCCCGCCGCGGTCGCGCCGGAGCTCACCGCGCGCTTTTTCGAGTTGCCCTTGCGCGAGGCGCGCGAAGCATTCGAACGGATCTACTTCGAGCAGTTGCTCGGCAAGGAGCAGAGCAACATGAGCCGTGTCGCCGAGCGCGCGGGTCTCGAGCGGACGCATCTGTATCGCAAGTTGAAACAGCTCAATATCCGCTTCTCGCGCCGCTCGGACGAGGGTGCATGCTGACGGCGTCGACCGGCGAGGACGTCACTATCCGTTCTGGTCGCAAGCCGCTCGCGCCGCTTATCGTCGGCGCCATCGGCATCGTTTTCGGCGACATCGGCACGAGTCCGTTGTACACGCTGCGCGAATGCTTCACCGGCGCGCACGGCCTCCCGCTGACCGAAGAGAACGTCTACGGCATTCTCTCGGTCGTGTTCTGGGCGATCACGATCATCGTCACGCTGAAGTACGTCACGCTGATCATGCGCGCCGACAACAATGGCGAAGGCGGCATCATGGCGTTGACCGCGCTTGCCTCGCGCGGGCTCATCGACCGGCGCGCACGCTGGTGGCTCCTGGGTCTCGGCATATTCGGCGCGGCGATGTTCTACGGCGACGGCATGATCACGCCGGCGATTTCGGTGCTCTCCGCGGTCGAGGGGCTCGAAGTGATGGCACCCGCGCTCAAGCCGTTCGTCGCTGTTCTCGATCCAGCGGATCGGCACCGCCAGCGTCGGCGTGCTTTTCGGCCCGGTGGTTTGCCTGTGGTTCGCCGTGCTGGCGCTGCTCGGGGCGATCCAGATCGCACGCGACCCGGCAGTACTGGCGGCGCTCAACCCCGCGTATGCGTTCGGTTTCCTGACCGGCAACCCGCTCGCCGCATTTCTCGCGCTGGGCGCCGTGGTGTTGGCGGTGACAGGCACTGAAGCGCTCTATGCCGACATGGGCCATTTCGGCGCGAGCCCGATTCGGCGCGCATGGCTGTTCTTCGTGCTGCCCGCACTCGTGCTCAATTACTTTGGCCAAGGCGCATTGATCATCCACGACCCGGCTGCGATCAAGAATCCGTTCTACCTGCTCGCGCCCAGCTGGGCGCTTCTGCCGCTGGTCGTGCTCGCGACCTGCGCGACGGTCATCGCCTCGCAGGCCGTGATCTCGGGCGCGTTTTCGCTGACCCGCCAGGCGATCCAAATGGGCTACTGCCCGCGGCTGACCATCACGCACACTTCGGACCGGCAGATCGGTCAGATCTACATCCCGTTCATCAATTGGACGTTGATGGGCGCCGTGATGTTGCTCGTCGTCGGTTTCCAGAGCTCGAGCAATCTCGCCGCCGCCTATGGCATCGCGGTGACCATGGCGCTGACGATCGATTCGCTGCTGATCTACGTCGTACTGACGCGGCTATGGCATTGGAACCGATTTGGCGCGCTCGCGATCGTCATCCCGCTTCTCGTCATCGATTTGTTGTTCCTTTCCTCGAATGCATTGAAGATCCCTCAGGGCGGCTGGTTTCCGATCGCCATGGGCATCGTCGTGTTCACGCTGTTGACGACGTGGAAGCGCGGGCGGACGATTCTAATGGACCGGTTGGCGCAGGAGACGATGCCTCTGGAACTTTTCATTTCCAGCATTGCGGCCAGTCCGCCTCTTCGCGTACCGGGCACCGCGGTGTTCCTGACCAGCACCGAGGGCCGCGTGCCGCACGCACTGCTGCACAACCTCAAGCACAACAAGGTGCTGCACGAGCGCGTCGTACTCCTGACCCTCAAGACGCGCGACATTCCCGCTGTCCCGCTGGCGCAGCGTCTTCGCATCGTGGAGCTCGATTGCAACTTCCGCCAGATCGAGGCGTTCTACGGATTCATGGAAGACCAGGATATCCCCGCGCTTCTCGAAGAATGCGGCCGATGCGGCGTCCCGTTCGACATGATGGATACGTCGTTCTTCGCTTCGCGCGAGACGCTGATTGCAAGCGTCGCTCCGGGCATGGCGATTTGGCGCGAGAAGCTCTTCGTCTCGATGTCGAAAAACGCGACCAAGGCCACCGAATATTTCAAGATACCCACCAACCGCGTCGTAGAGCTCGGCACGCAAGTCGAGCTTTGACAAAAAAGACGCCGGCGCGGGGCCGGCGTCTGCGTGTCACAGTACCTTGTTGTCAGTGGGCGGCTATCTGGCCGCGCATCGTTTTCAGCGCCTTGCTTTCGATCTGACGGATGCGCTCCGCCGATACGCCGTACTGGTCGGCAAGCTCCTGCAGCGTCGCCTTGTCGTCCTCGCGCAGCCAACGCGCCTCGATGACTTCCCGGCTGCGGCCGTCCAGCCTCGCCAGCGCAAGCCGCAGGCCGTCGCTGCGGTTGCGCGAGACTTCGGCGCGTTCGAGAATCTGCGACGGTTCGGCCTCCGCGTCGGTCAGATACGCGATCGGGGTGACGGTTTCCCCTTCCTCGCCCGGCTGCGGCTCGAGCGCGACGTCCTGGCCTGAGAGACGGGTCTCCATCTCGAAGACCTCCTCGGGCTTGACACCGAGGTCCTTGGCGATGCTCAGCGCTTCCCTTCGCGTCAGCGCACCGGGACCGGCCTTCATGCTGCGCAGATTGAAGAACAGCTTGCGCTGTGCCTTGGTCGTCGCGACCTTAACCAGCCGCCAGTTGCGCAGGATGTATTCGTGAATCTCCGCCTTGATCCAGTGCAGGGCGAACGACACCAGGCGGACGCCGCGTTCGGGATCGAAACGGCGCACGGCCTTCATCAGCCCGATATTGCCTTCCTGAATCAGATCCGCCTGCGACAGTCCGTAGCCCAAATAGCGGCGACTGATCGCGACAACCAACCGCAGATGCGATAACACAAGCTGCCGCGCGGCATCGAGGTCATTCGTATCGCGCAACCTACGACCGAGATCCACCTCCTGCTCGGCCGTCAGCAAAGGAAAGCGGTTAACCGCCTGTATATAGTGATCAATGTTCCCCAGCGAGGCTGGGATAGGAAATGCCAAGGGCGTGCTCGCCATCGGATCGGGCTCCTTTAAGCGCTATGGTTGATTTTAGCACTCGGGTATTAAGAGCGCTAAGAAGGTGGCAAGTTCCCGCTTTGCGCGGAGCTGGCGTCGCACCGCCGCGAAAGGCCTCGATTAGCCCGTAAGTGACAACTTACAAACACACCTTGCAGCTCAAAGCTTACGTCGTCAATTCCCTCGCCGACGCCGATGAATTTGAGCGGAACGGGCGTCGTCCCGGCGATGGCCGCGACGACGCCACCCTTGGCAGTGCCGTCCAGCTTGGTCAAGACAAGCCCGGTAAGGCCGAGCGCGGCGTCGAACGCCGCCACCTGGGCTAAGGCGTTCTGGCCCGTGTTTGCGTCGAGCACGAGGAGCGTTTCGTGCGGCGCGCCTTCCTGCGCTTTGGCAATCACGCGGCGGATCTTCTTGAGCTCCTCCATCAAGTGCGCTTGTGTTGGAAGTCGGCCCGCAGTGTCGGCGAGCACGACATCCACGCCGCGCGCCCGGGCCGCGGCGATCGCATCGAACATCACGGCCGCCGGATCGCCGCCACGCTGGGCAACGACGTGGACATCATTACGCTCGCCCCAAATTTCGAGCTGCTCCCGCGCCGCTGCGCGGAAAGTGTCGCCCGCCGCGAGCAGGACTGACAGGCCCTGGGCCTGCAGCCATTTCGCAAGCTTGCCGATCGATGTCGTCTTGCCGGCGCCGTTGACGCCGGCCAGCATGATGACAAACGGCCGCTGTGGTCCGACGATGAGGGGACTTTCGAGAGAACGCAGAAGGTCGGTGAGCGATGCCTTGAGCAGTGCCTGCGGGTCGGCGTCGGCTCCAGAGCGTTTCCAACGCGTGCGCAGATCGGCGAGCAGGCGCTCGGTCGCCGGCACGCCCACGTCCGCGATGAGCAGGGCGGATTCCAGTTCTTCGAGGGTTGCCTCGGAAAGCGCTTTGCGGCCAACGATCGCCGCGAGCGGTCGCGAAAGTCGCTCGCGCGAGACGCTCAAGCCCTCGCGCAGCCGTTCGCTCCAGGATCGGCGTTGATCGGGATTGGGTTTGAACAGATCGAACATGGGAGCGCTCTCGCGCAGACGATATAATTCTACCGTCCCGGCCCGTGGCTCCCGGTCCATGCCCGCCAACACGATTCGCATCATCGGCGGTCAATGGCGCGGACGCAGGCTGCGCTTCCCCGACGCACCCGCGCTGCGTCCCACGCCGGATCGCGTCCGGGAGACGCTGTTCAACTGGCTGGGCCAGGACCTCACGGGCCGAATTACGCTCGACCCCTTCGCGGGCAGCGGTGCATTGTCGCTCGAAGCGCTGTCGCGGGGCGCGAGGCTTGCGGTTGCAGTCGACAGAGACCCGCAAGTCGTGCGTGCGCTCGAGACAATCGCCGCGAAGCTCGGCACGCAGGCACTCGAGACGCACTGCGCCGACGCGCGGGCGTTTCTCGCGCAAGACGCCCGCGCCTACGACGTCATCTTTCTCGACCCGCCGTTCTCGGAGAATGGCTGGACGCAGCTTCTGCCTGCTGCCGCGGCGCGACTCGCCAAGGGCGGCATGCTCTATGTCGAGGCGCCGGTGCCCATCGCCGCGCCCGAGGGGATGACGATGTGGCGCCACGACAAAGCAGGGCAGGTGCATTATCATCTGCTGCGCCACGCTGGCGGGGGTTGAACGCGATGCTCAAGGCCGTCTATCCGGGAACGTTCGACCCATTCACTCGAGGGCACGAGGACGTGGTCCGGCGTGCGTCCGGGCTTTTCGACGAGATCATCGTCGCCGTTGCCGCCAGCGAAAGCAAGGGTCCGTTGTTCACCGCTGCGGAGCGGCTCGCGATGGCGCGCGAAGTCTTTGCGAGCTTTCCCAACGTACGCGTCATGGGCTTCTCGGGATTGCTCATGGAATTCGTGCGTTCCGTCGGGGCCGTCGTCGTTCTGCGCGGGCTGCGCGCGGTATCGGACTTCGAATACGAGTTTCAGATGGCGGGCATGAACCGCAACCTCTATCCAGAGGTCGAAACACTGTTTATCACCCCAGCCGAGCAATACCTGTTCGTGTCCTCGACGATGGTGCGTGAAATCGCCCGCTTTGGCGGTGACGTCAGCAGCTTCGTAAGCCCGCCGGTAGCCGCCCGGCTCGCCGCCAAGTTCGGCGCGCGTGCGCCAGCTCGCAAGGGACGGATGGGATAATTGCGATGGCCCTGATCATCACCGACGAATGCATCAATTGTGACGTCTGCGAGCCAGTGTGCCCCAATAACGCGATCTCTCAGGGCGCCGAGATCTATGTCATCGACCCGGCGAAATGCACCGAATGCGTCGGCCACTTCGACAAGCCGCAGTGCGTCGAGGTCTGTCCGGTCGACTGCATTCCCGTTGACCCGGACCACCTGGAAACCCGCGAACAATTGCTACGCAAATACGAGGGGCTGATGAAGTCCCGGGCGTCGGTAGAATCGCAATAATAATGCCCCTCGATTAGGGCCTGCTGCCGCAGGTTGCGAGCGGGCCATCAAGCGTTTGCGGCGAGCGGCAAAAGATCGGCCTGCTCGATCACCGCATCGATCGCTACAACCTCGCGGCCGAGCGCGTCGCTTTGGGCGCGGAGGCCCGCTTCGGCCTGCTCCAACTCCACGATGCGCTCCTCCAGCTCGTCGCTGGCGCGATGGATGCGCTTGACGCTTTCGAGCCTGCGCCGCAGCTGCATATGGTGCTCGCGCACCTGCGTCTCCAGCGGCGCCATTACTGCCTTGAGCCAACTCTCCAGGTCACGATTCGCGATATCGTAGACGTGCTTGACGCGGATTGCGATCGTCTCGAAGAAACGCTTCATTAGCGTGAACTTCGCTTTGCTCACCATGTTCCACAGGGTGTTGAAGTGCACGTTGTACGCGCGTTCGAGCCGGTCGATCTCCTTCTGATACTTGAGCATCGAAAACGGCGGCGGCGTGAACGGCTCGAGCCCGTGCTCCTTGGCGAAACGCGTGTACATCGCGGTCATCATGTCGTGGATCTCGAGAGTTTTTTGCGCGCTCTGGTCGATGTTGCCGCGTATCGTGGCGAAAAAGTCGCTCATCGCCGTTCGCACGCCCTTGGTGAAGGGGCTGTCCTCGATGCGCTTGCGCGTTTCGCCGGCGGCTTCGCGCAGCGTCTCGAGGCCGATCGACTCGTAGAGCGCGTTGGTCTGCTGCGTGAACACGGTTCGCAGCGCCGTATAGCGCTGCATGCCGCGTTCGAACAGATCCTTCTCCTGCTTGATCCGCTCCATCATGTGTTCGACGACGTCCTGGTTCTTGCCGCGCAGGCCGCGGAGCTCCGCGAGCTGCTCCTGGATGCCGGCGCCGCGCGCGTCGAGAATCGAGCGCACCGTCGCGGCAAGAGTACGAATCTCGGTCCGGGTCGCCGTACCCACGATGTCGCGCTTCGCCGGAATCAGTTCCTCCGAGAGCGCCTGCTCGAGCTGCGGCAGGCGGCTTTTCGCAAGGAGCGCGTCGTCACCGTTCACCTTGGCGAGCAGCGCCTTCTGCGCGGAGACGGCGAAGACCTGCGCGGGCGGGATCGCAAGCGTCTGCGCGGAGCCCTTCACCTGGCGCGCGATCTCCGCCTCGATCTCGTCGCCGCTCTTGAGCTCGTCCCATAGTCCGTCGATCTTGTTCAGGACGACGAGCCGGCCGGCCTTGGTCGTCGGATCGACGCCGACCAGATGATTCTGCCAGACGTCGATGTCGGTGCGCGTGACCCCGGCATCCGCGGCGAGGATGAAGAGGATCGCGTGCGCATTGGGCAGCAGGTTCAGCGTCAGCTCCGGCTCCGTGCCGATGGCGTTCAGGCCCGGCGTGTCGAGGATGACCAGTCCTTGCTGCAACAAGGGGTGAGGAAAGTTGATGACCGCGTGGCGCCAACACGGGATATCGACTGCTCCTTGATCTACCGCGGAAAGCGGCGCGAGCACATCGCCGCCGTCGTCGTGAAGCCCGTATTTTCGTGCCAGAGCGACCGGGACCCGCTTGGTCTGGGACACCTGCGAGAGCACTTGGCTCATCTTATCGGCAGAGGAAAGATCGAGAGCGAGAGTGACCCACTCATCGGCGTAATTCTTGAATTCGGCGACCGAGCCGTCTTTCGCCCGTGTTTCGATCGGCAGCAGGCGGATCGACGGGGGCCGCGTCGGGTCGTACAGGAGCTCGGTGGGGCACATGGTCGTGCGCCCCGCGGACGAGGGCAGGAGACGCTGGCCGAAGTCCGCGAAAAAGATGGCATTGATCAGTTCCGACTTGCCGCGCGAGAACTCGGCGACGAACGCGATGACCAGCTTGTCCTGGTGCAGGCGCTCGAGCAGATGCTGGATCTTGAGGTCGGCCTGCGCGTCGGCAAGCTCCTGCTGCGAGAGCCACTCGTGCAAGCCGGATATTCCGGCCGACAGCCGGCGCCGCCAATCGCTATAGGCTTCGAAGCGCGCGGCAAGCTCTCTGGATTGGACCACCTGTATCAGCTCCCCCGGGTCCCCACATTCATCTCTTCGTGGGTCACTGTAGCATAAATCGCGCCAAAACAAGGAACTACATGCGGCACGACGAACGACTGCGTCGCGATCTTTAGCGCTGGCAGCCCGGACAATACGAAGTCGCCCGCCCTCCAAGGCGCACCGACCGGATCGCCGTGCCGCAGACGCGGCAGGGCTCGCGCTCGCGGCCGTAAACATAATAATCGAGCTGAAAGTAGCCCGGCTCGCCGCGGCTGTCGACATAATCGCGCAGCGTGCTGCCGCCCTTGGCGATCGCGTCGGTCAGCGTTTCGCGCACAGCGTCGACCAGCCGCGAAATTTGCGTGCGCGACACACGATTTGCCGCGCGGTTCGGACGAATGCCCGCGCGGAACAGCGACTCGTTGGCGTAGATATTCCCGACGCCCACGACGACGTGGCTGTCCATGAGCGCGAGCTTGATCGCAGCGCGGCGGCCTCGGGTCGCGCGGTACAGATAGTCGCCGTCGAATTCGGGTGCGAAAGGCTCGACCCCCAACGCTGCAAGCAGGGGGTGTAGCGGTGCTGAACGCGGCGACCATAGCATCGCGCCGAAACGCCTCGGGTCGCGGTAACGCAACACGACGCCGTTACCGAATTCGAGATCGACGTGATCGTGCGGCTGTTTCGGCGGCAGTGCGGTGAAAACGCGCAGGCTGCCGGTCATGCCCATGTGCACGATCAGTGTATCGCCGCCTAGGCGAAACAACAGGTACTTGCTGCGGCGATCGACGCGATCGACGATGCGACCGACCAGCCGCCGAGGCAGATCGCGTGGAACCGGCCAGCGCAGCCGGCGGTCGTATATCCTCACGGCCGTCACTTTCTGCCGCTCTACGTGCGGGGCGACGCCGCGCCGCGTCGTTTCGACCTCGGGAAGCTCGGGCATGGGATGGATGGGCGCGCCGGTTTGCGGCTGCGCCGACTATACTATGATGTTTGCTCCCCCGATGGGCCATACGCCCTGACATCGGACAGCGCAGAAAGCGATTCTCGAGCGTGCTTCTTCTCAAGGCTATTTACCCGCGTGCCGCGATCCTTGCGGCCATTCTGGCTGCATTGGGGGACACGCCGGCGGTGTCGGCGCAAACCACGCCACCGCCGCCGGTCGTTGTCGTTCCGGCGCCGGCGACCGCGCTCAGCGCCGACATCATGTACCGGATCCTCGTGGGCGACCTCGCGCTCCAACGCGGCGAGCCGGCGCTCGCGGCCCGCGCGTATTACGAGGCGGCACGCGACGCTCAGGATCCGACGCTTGCGCGCAGAGCGACCGAGATCGCCTTGTTCGCGCGGCAACGGAGCCTTGCGATGGACGCCGCGCAACTCTGGCAAAAGCTCGATCCGAGCTCGGACCGCGCCAAGCAGATGGTCACGATGCTCGGCCAGCCCGGCATGAGCGGAGACCTCAAAGGCGATCTCGAACGGCTGCTCGCCGATGCAGCCGCGAGCGGGAAGACGCTTGGCGAGGCGTTCCTGCAACTCAATCGCGCGCTTTCCGCGCAGACGGACAAGCTCGTCGTCTACCGGTTGGTCAGCGATCTTGCCAAGCCCTACCCTGGCGTCGCCGAAGCTCAGTTCGCGGTGGCGCTCGCCGGTTACAACACCGGCCTCAGCGATCTGGAAGTCGCCGCCACGTCGATGCGTGCGGCCGATCGGGCACTGGAGCTCAGGCCCGGGTGGGAGCGCGCCGCACTGGTCAAGGCGGACATTCTTGCAAAGGCTTCGCCGGAGAACGCGATCCGGTATCTCAATGCGTTTCTCGCCGAAGCGCCTGCGTCGCGCGCCGCCGCCGGCGCCCTCGCGCAGCTCTACGTCGAACAGAGGCGCTACACCGACGCGCGGGCAGTACTTCAACGGCTCCTCGACGCCGATCCGTCCGATCGCGAGCTCGAATACGACATCGCGAAGATCTCGCTGCAGATGAAGGATTACTCGACCGCCGAGCGGCTGTTCGAGAAGCTGAAAGCAGCGGGCTTCGGCGAGCCGGGGGCCGTCTCCTTGTTCCTGGCCGAGATCGCGGAGGAGACCCGGCGCTACGATGAAGCGATCGCGCGCTATCGCGAAGTGACCGAGGGCGACCGGGCATGGCTTGCCAAGCTTCGCATCGCCGCCATCATGGGCAAGCAGGGGAAAGTTGAGGCGGCGCGGCAGTTCCTCGGCACGCTCGAGTCCGACGATCACGAGCAGGAAATCCAGCTCAAGCAAGCCGAGGCGCAGCTGCTGCAGGATGCCCGGGATTATGAGGGCGCGTACATCGTGCTGACCGCAGCGCTTGGGGGCGATCCCGATTCGGCGGAACTCCTCTACGACGTCGCGATGGTCGCCGAAAAGCTCAACCGGTTGGACGAGGTCGAGTCGAGGCTCAAGCGGGTGATCGAACTCAAACCCGACAACGCACAGGCCTTGAATGCGCTCGGGTACACACTGGTCGACCGCACGCAGCGCACGGCGGAGGGCCTGCAGCTCATCGAGAAGGCGCACGCGCTCGCGCCGGCTGACCCGTTCATCCTCGACAGCATGGGCTGGGCGCATTTCCGCCTCGGCCATCTGGACGAATCCGAGAAATTCCTTCGGCGCGCGCTCGCAGAGCGGCCCGATCCCGAGATCGCCGCACATCTGGGCGAAGTGCTCTGGGCCAAGGGCGAGCGCGACCGCGCGCAGGAAGTCTGGCAATCGCAGCTCAAGGAAACGCCGGACAACCCGGTGTTGCTCGATACCGTTCGCCGTCTGGCGCGCCCTGCGCCACAGACTTCCTTCGATGTCGCGGGCCGTTTGAGCGCGCGTCACGGCGACGATGCCCTGACGGCCAATTTCCGCTGGCGCCATGCGAGCGGGCGCGACGAACTCGAGCTCGCCTCGCCGCTTGGGCAGATGGTCGCGTTGCTCTCGGGCGATGTTTCGAATGTTCGGCTTCAGACCGCCGATGGCCGGGTGTCAACGGCGAGCGATTGGTCGGCACTGACCGCGCAAGGCCTGGGTTGGCCCTTGCCCGTCGACGGTCTGGCGTTCTGGATTCAGGGGGCGCCGCGCCCGGGCTCGGCTTTCAGCACCGAGGCGGACGACGACGGCCGCGTTGCGCTGCTCCGCCAGGATGGCTGGACGATCGTGTATCACGCATACACGCAGGTCACCGCTGCCGATTGGCGGCCCGGGCGCATGACGCTCTCGTACCCCAACGTCGAATTGCGGATCGTGGTCGATAGTTGGCAATGAGCCCGCCGAACACGTTGAGGCTGCCGGCGCCGGCCAAGCTCAACTTGTTCCTGCACGTCACGGGCAGGCGCGATGACGGCTATCACACGCTCGAGTCACTGCTGGTGCCCATCGATCGCGGTGATCAGGTCACGTTGAGCGAACGCAGCGACTCCACCGTCGTACGCGGGCGCGGCGTCGGCGAGGTTGCCGCCAGCGATGACATCGCCGTGCGCGCTGCGCGGCTCGTGCAACGACACTGCGGCATAGATCGCGGCGTCGGCATCGACATCGACAAGCGAATTCCGGTGGGAGGAGGACTCGGAGGCGGCAGCTCGGATGCAGCGACCGTGCTCCTCGGGCTCAACCGCATGTGGCAGCTCGGGCTTTCGCGGCGCGCGCTCATGACGATGGGTCTGGAACTTGGCGCCGACGTACCATTCTTCATCTTCGGCGAACCCGCGTTCGCGCGCGGCATCGGTGAGGCGCTGGAAGCGGTGAGTTTGCCGCCGACCTGGTTTCTCGTGCTCACGCCGCCGGTGAAGGTCGAGACGGCGGCGATTTTCGCGGCGCCCGAATTGACACGCAACGGCGCCTCCGCGAAAATGGCAGTCTTTTCCGAAGGGTACGGCCGCAACGATCTGCAGGCCGTTGCAGCTTCGCGGTTTCCGGAAATCGCGGCCTGTCTCGACGCGCTCTCACGCGGCACGGCCGGCGCAGCGCCGATCGGCATGTCGGGCTCCGGAAGTTGCGTTTTCGCCGCGTTTTTCGCGGAAGCTGCCGCACTGCAGGCGCTGTCTTTGATGGTGCGTGCGGGTAGCGCGGGATTCCTGGCGCGCGCGCTGAACCGCCATCCGCTGCGGTGCTTCGCGGCACCCTGAAGATTTCGAAGCGCGACGGGTTCCCTTGGGGAGTCGCCAAGTGGTAAGGCACCGGATTTTGATTCCGGCATTCGTAGGTTCGATCCCTACCTCCCCAGCCAATCACTGCCACGGGCGGCCCGCCCATAAGTTTCGCGCGGGCGGCCTGCTAGGACCCGGCCATGACCTTTGAACGGATGCGCATCTTCACCGGCAACGGGAACCCGAAGCTTGCCGAAGCCGTTGTCCGCCACATGAACATAAGCCTCGGCCGTTGCATCGTCGGGCGATTTTCCGATGGCGAAGTGATGGTCGAGCTGCTCGAAAATGTCCGTGGCCGCGACGTTTTTGTGCTGCAATCGACGTGCGCGCCGACCAACGACAATCTGATGGAAATTCTGGTGATGGTCGACGCGTTAAAACGTTCGTCGGCCGGGCGGATTACCGCGGCGATCCCCTACTTCGGCTACGCGCGCCAGGATCGCCGACCGCGCTCCGCCCGCGTTCCGATCACCGCGAAAGTCGTGGCCGACATGCTGTCTTCGGTCGGCGTCAATCGCGTCATGACGATGGACCTGCACGCCGACCAGATCCAGGGGTTTTTCAATATACCGGTCGACAATATCTACGCGACACCGGTACTGCTGGGCGATCTGTGGAAACAGAATTACGACAATCTGCTCGTCGTATCGCCGGACGTGGGCGGCGTCGTACGCGCCCGAGCGATCGCCAAGAGGCTCGACTCGGACCTTGCGATCATCGACAAACGGCGTCCCAAGGCGAACGTCGCCGAGGTCGTGAACATCATCGGCGACGTCGAGGGACGCACCTGCGTGATCATGGACGATATCGTCGATACCGCAAACACGCTGGTCAAGGCTGCGGCTGCGCTCAAGGAGAACGGCGCTCAAAAGGTGCTCGCCTATTGCACCCACCCGGTGCTCTCCGGCGGCGCGGTGGCGCGCATCGCCGAGTCCGAGCTCGACGAAATCGTCGTGACAGACACGATCCCGTTGTCCGAGGAAGCGCGCGCTTGCAAGCGCATCCGCGCTCTTTCCTGCGCGCAATTGCTCGCCGAGACGATGACACGTATCTCCAACGAGGAGTCGGTCAGCTCGCTGTTCACGGAGTAGTGACGCGAGCCCGCGGCGAGGAGCGAGAGGGAACCCGCATCCGCGATAAACGAGGTTGCGGTAGGGCGCAGTTTCCACATATAATTCAACGCTTTTACCCACACGCGGCGCGTGCCTGGGTTGGTCGCCACCGCGGACGACCGGCGGGCTCCTCAGGGCCTGATCGGAAGGCCGCAGACAGAGGAGTTGCACGATGAACAACGAATTCACCGCCTTTGCTAGAGGCGTCGAGGGACGCGGCGCGAGTCGCAGGCTGCGCCGTTCGGGCCGCGCGCCGGGCGTTGTCTACGGCGGGGCCGCGCAGCCCCAGCCGATCGAGCTCGATCAGAATGCGCTCATGCACGCTCTCAAGAACGAAGCGTTCCATTCGTCGATCCTGACGATGAAGCTCGGCTCCGAATCGCAGCAGGTGCTGCTGCGAGACGTGCAGATGCATCCGTTCCGCAAGCAGGTGCTCCACGTCGATTTCCAGCGTGTCGATGCAAACCGCAGGATCCACATGAAAGTGCCGCTGCACTTCGCCAATGGCGAGAACTCGCCGGCGGTGAAGCTCTCGGGCGCGATCATCAGCCACGTGATGACCGAGCTCGACGTGTCCTGCCTGCCGAAGGACCTGCCCGGCTTCATCGAAATCGATCTGTCGGAGCTCGCGCTCAACCAGTCGATCCACCTCACGGATCTCAAGCTTCCCGCGGGCGTGACCGCGGTGGCGCGCGGCGGAATGAATCCGGTTGTCGCGACGGCGATCATTCCGAAGATCATCGCCGAGGTCGAAGAAGTGGCGCCGGAAGCAGAAGCGGAAGCCGGGGCGGCCGAGGCGGAAGCGGCTGCCGCAGGGGCAGAGAAAGTCGAAGAAAAGGGTGCAGAGAAAGGCGCGGAAAAAGGCACGGAAAAAGGCGCGGAGAGAAGTGCGGAGAGAGGTGGCGACAAGGGGGGCGGGAAGGGCTCCGAGAAAGCCACCGGCAGGAAAGACGAGAAGAAGTAGGCCAGCGCCTGCGCGAGAAGGCCCGCCGGGCGCATTCCGGCGGGTTTTTTTGTTGCTCCTATCGCCATGGCACTTCCTTTGCGCCTGATCGTCGGCCTCGGCAACCCCGGCCGCCAGTACGCGCTCACGCGGCACAATGCAGGGGCGTGGTTCGTCGAGCGGCTTGCGGCCACGCTGGGCCTCCCCTTTCAATCCGAAACGCGCTTCCACAGCCTGATCGCGCGCGGCCGTGCCAGTGACGGCGGCGACGTTCGCCTCGTGCTGCCGCAGAGCTACATGAACGAGAGCGGCTTCCCGGTCGCCGCGCTCGCCCGTTTCTACCGCGTCTCACCGCTCGAGATCCTGGTCGCGCACGACGAGCTCGACATGAAGCCGGGGAGCGTGAAGATCAAGCTCGGCGGCGGCAGCGCCGGGCATAACGGCCTCAGGGACGTCGTAGCGCAACTCGGCAGCGGCGAATTCTGGCGGCTGCGGCTCGGTATCGGACATCCGCGCGACGTCGAGCTTTCGCAGCAGGAGGTCGTCGATTACGTGCTGCATCCTCCGCGCACGGAGGAGAGAGCGCTCATCGACGATGCCATCGCGCGGGCGCTCGCAATCTGGCCGCGGCTCGCCGCCGGGGAGATTGAAAGGGCGATGCACGAGTTGCACACGCGACCGGCAAGCGCACACCTGCATGGGGCGGGCGGAACTGCCGACGACAACGGAAAGCCGAGCCCGTGAGCCTCAGATGCGGCATCGTCGGCCTGCCGAACGTCGGCAAGTCGACGCTTTTCAATGCGCTTACCAAGGCCGGTGCCGCGGCGGAGAACTATCCCTTCTGCACCATCGAGCCCAACGTAGGCATCGTCGAGGTTCCCGATCCGCGACTCGCCGTGCTCACCGCGATCGCGCGGCCGGAGCGCACCGTTCCGGCAACGGTGGAGTTCGTCGATATCGCGGGCCTCGTCGCCGGCGCGTCGAAAGGCGAGGGGCTCGGCAATCAATTCCTGGCGAATATCCGCGAAACCGATGCGATCGCGCATGTCGTCCGCTGCTTTGCCGACGACAACGTCGTGCATGTCGCGGGTGCGCTCGACCCGGTGTCGGATATCGAGACCATCAACACCGAGCTTGCGCTCGCCGATCTCGCCAGCGTGGACAAGCAGCTCGCGAAGCAGGCCAAGGCCGCGCGCGCGGGCGGCGACAAGGAAGCGCAACGCCTCGTCGCCACGCTCGAAAAGGTCGGCGCGGCGTTGAACGAGGCGAAGCCCGCGCGCTCGGTCGATTTGTATCCGGAAGAGCGGGCGCTATTGAGGCCGCTGTTCCTGCTCACCATGAAGCCGACGATGTATGTCGTCAACGTCGCCGAGCACGGCTTCGCGGATAACGCCATGCTCGCAGCAGTCGAGACTCTGGCGAAGCGCGAGGGCGCGCCCGTCGTCGCGATCTCCGCCGCGCTCGAGGAACAGATCGCCGACCTCGAACCTGAGGACAAGCAGGTCTTCCTCTCCGACATGGGCTTGACCGAAGCAGGGCTCGAGCGGGTGATCCACGCCGGCTACAGGCTGCTCGGGCTCGACACGTTTTTCACCGCGGGTCCGAAGGAAGTGCACGCGTGGACCGTGCGCCACGGGAGCACCGCGGCGCAGGCGGCGGGAGCGATCCACACCGACTTCGAGAAGGGATTCATCCGCGCCGAGGTGATTAACTACGCCGACTACATCGCCTGCAAGGGCGAGCAGGGAGCGAAGGAGGCGGGTAAGATGCGCCTCGAAGGCCGCGAGTACGTGGTGAGGGATGGCGATGTCATGCACTTTCGCTTTAACGTCTGAGATCGCCGCCATGGCCCGGTCATGCAAGCGCAGCGGCGGCGTCGCAATGAGCCGCTGGCTGAAGAGCTTCGCCATTCCGGCGCTGCTTGTCCCCTTCCTCGGGCCTGCATGCACGTCGATCCCGACGAAGCCCGATCCGCCGGTGGCGACGCTCGAGGCGGTGCGCATCCTGAGTGTCGCCGACGCTCGCGCCAACCTGGCGCTCGTTCTGCGGCTCAGCAACCCCAACCGCTTCGATCTCGTCGTCGATGCGATCGAGTACGAAGTCACGCTCGATGGCCGGCCGGCTGGCACCGGCCGCAGCGCCCGCGTAGAACCGCTGCCGGCGGGCGGTGACGCCAAGGTCGAGCTCGCCGGACGGGTCGACGTCACCGCCGTGGCGACCGCGTTGATGACCCTGGGATCGCAAGTGCCCGTCGCGTACACGTTCAAGGGCAGCGTGACGCTGCGCGACGGCCGCGTTCTCGCCTTCTCCCGCAAGGGAGAGATACCCGTTGCACGGTTCGATCGCGTATTGGGCTCGCGCCCGCAATGACCCGGCGCTTGCGCTTCACCAAGATGCAGGGCCTGGGCAACGATTTCGTCGTGTTCGACGGAGTGCGCGAGAAGATCGAGCTCGAGCCCAGGGAGATTCGCCGGCTGGCAGACCGCCATTTCGGCGTCGGCTGCGACCAGATACTGCTGGTCGAGAAGCCGACGCGCGCCGACGTCGACTTTCGTTATCGAATCTTCAACGCCGATGGCGAAGAGGTCGAACAATGCGGCAACGGCGCGCGCTGCTTCGTGCATTTCGTGCGCGCCCGCGGATTGACCGACAAGCGCGCGATTCGCGTCGAGACGGCGGGCGGGGTCATCGAGCCCGTCCTGGCGCCGGATGGCGAGGTTTCCGTGGACATGGGCGCACCGCTTTTTCGCGCGGCCGATATTCCGTTCGTCGGCGGAACTGGGGAAGCTGTCGAGCCGCTGGACGTCGACGGCGCGACCGTCATGATATCGGCGCTCTCGCTCGGCAACCCGCATGCCGTCCAGGTGGTCGGCGATGCGAGCACGGCCCCGGTCGCGACGCAGGGCCCGCGCATCGAAACGCATCCGCGCTTTCCACGGCGGGTCAACGCCGGTTACATGCAGGTCGTCGATCGCGCTAACATTCGCCTGCGGGTATGGGAGCGCGGCGCGGGAGAGACGCTCTCGTGCGGAACGGGCGCCTGCGCGGCCGTCGTCGCGGGCATTCGCCGCGGGTTGATCGACTCGCCCGTGCGCGTGGCGACTCGCGGTGGCGTGCTGACGATCGCGTGGGGAGGCGACGCTCTCCCCGTGCTGATGACCGGCCCGGCGGAAGCCGTATTCGAGGGGGAATGGAGCGTCCCGGAGCGATGACGACGATGGACAGGGATGAAGGGATGGACGCGAGCGCGGTCGCCGATTATTTGAAACAGAACCCGGCATTCTTCGAGCAGTATGCCGATCTGCTCGCGGAGATCTTCGTGCCGCATCCGCATGGCGGACGCGCTATCCCCATCGCCGAGCGCCAGATCGTCACGCTGCGCGAGAAGAATGCGCAACTCGAGACCAAGCTTGAGGAGCTGATTCAGTTCGGAAGCGAAAACGACGCGATCAGCGACAAGCTGCACCGTTCCACGCTCGCGCTGTTCGCCGCTCCGGACCTCGAAACGACGCTCGGCGTGCTCTATCACAGCCTGCTCGACGATTTCCGCGTGCCGCAGGTCGCGCTGCGGCTGTGGGGCAAGGTCCCCGAGCAGTCGTATCTGCCTGAGCTCGCGGCGACGAGCCAGGAGTTGCGCGAGTACGCCGCCGCGCTCGACGAGCCCTACTCCGGAACGCAGGCTCCGTTCGAATCGCGCGACTGGTTCGACGCGAAGGCGACGCTCAAGTCGTTCGCGTTTCTGCCGCTGCGGACGCATCGCACTTTCGGCCTGCTCGGTCTGGGCAGCGAGATCCCCGGGCGCTTCTACGCCGGCATGGGCACGATCTATCTCACGCGACTCGCCGAGCTCGCCAGCATGGCGACGGCGAGGTTCCTGCCTCAATCCTGAATCAGCGATGAATGCCGCGCTTTAGCGAGGTCGCAATGACAGCCTCGGGCGCGAACGAGGCGCTGCTCGCCGCCTACGCACGGCACCTCGCGACGCAGCCGGCGCGCACGCGCGAGGCCTACCTGCGCGATGTCGGCGTGCTCAAGGCGCTTGCCGGCGAAGCCGCGCTCACAGCGCTGCCGCCTGCGATGCTGCGCCGATTCCTCGCCGCACTGCACGCGCGCGGCCTGTCCGGCAGGAGTCTCGCGCGCATGCTTTCCGGATGGCGCGCGTTCTACCGCTTTGCGCTCGAGCGCGACGCTGCGCTGAAGGACGACCCGTGCGCGGGCCTCAAGGCGCCGAAGTCGGCGCGCCGACTGCCCGCGGCGCTCTCGCCCGACGAAGCGGTGCAGCTGGTGACGATCGAGGGCGACGACCCGCTCGCGATCCGCGATCGTGCGCTATTCGAGCTCGCGTACTCTTCGGGGTTGCGTCTATCGGAGCTCTCGGGGCTCGACGTCGCCTCGGTCGATCTCGCAACGGGCGAGGTGCGCGTCTGGGGCAAGGGCTCCAAGGAACGAATCGTCCCGGTCGGCGCGGCCGCCCGTGAGGCGATTCGGGTATGGCTTAAGGTGCGCGGCGGACTGACCGTCAGGGATGCCGACGCGATGTTCCTGTCGCGCTCCGGGCGCCGGATCGCGCCGCGCGCGATCGAGCGGCGTCTCGCGGACTGGGCAATCAAGCGTGGTCTCAGCCGGCACGTGCACCCGCACATGTTGCGCCATTCGTTCGCTTCGCACCTGCTTCAGTCGTCGGGCGATCTGCGCGCAGTTCAGGAAATGCTTGGCCACGCGAGCATCGCCAGCACTCAGGTCTATACGCACCTGGACTTCCAGTATCTGGCGAAGATCTACGATCAGGCGCATCCCCGTGCGCGAAAGAGGACCTGAGGGCGAAACGCACGGCCGCGAGCCGGCACTCAGTCGACGATCTGCACGACTCCGGGAACCCATGGCAGGTCGGTGACGCCGGGATCGATGCCGGCCTGCTTGAGCAACGTAGTGAGCTGACCGCGATGGTGCGTGCCGTGGTTGTACATGTGCACGACGGCGATCGCCTTTGGCAAGCGGCGCGTCTTGCCGTCCACCACGCTCGCGTATTCCAGGGGCGACGCGAGCCATTCGGCCGAGACGCTGTCCGCCCATTTCAGCATGGCCTGGTCGGTTGCCTCGCGCTCCCGCTTAAGCTCGTCGAAATTCGCGAACATGTCGGCGCCGAACGCGGGATATGTGCATGGCGGTCCGACAAGGCGGCCCAGCCACATGCGGTCGGCCCAGAGCAGGTGATTGAGCGTGCCGTGAATCGACGCGAAGAACGCGCCGCGGTCGCACTTGCGCTCACCGTCGGGCATTGCGGCACAAAGCGCATACAGCCGCTCGTTCATCCAGCGGTTGTACCGCGCCATCAGCCCGCAGTATTCGCGCGTGATCATTGGATGAGAACAAAGGAGTTGCCGCGGATTATCGACGCGGATTGTAGCGGAATACCCTCTGCCGCATCCGCTTGGAAAAAACGGGGCGCTTTGGGCGCCCCGTAAGCCACTGAGGAGAAACAAGCTCGAACGAAAGCCTGCCGACCTACTCCACCCGTTCGCCGTGGAGACTTACATCGAGACCTTCGCGCTCCTCTTCTTCCGAGACGCGCAGGCCGATGACCATGTCGATGACCTTGAGGATGATGAAGCTGCCGACTCCGCTGACCAGGAGCGTCGTTGCGACGGCGGCA
>WNFV01011542.1_pt1 | contig 19705 bp, 17 predicted proteins | sample 5400101 | NCBI WGS metagenome assembly WNFV01 (sample SAMN13153361, study PRJNA577476) | soil metagenome | isolation source: 115 cm soil or saprolite under grassland replicate 1 | place: USA:California | collected 2016-06-15 | reverse complement strand
GAGGGCGAGAAGGACGACTTCATCAAGGGCATCGCCGACTTCACGCGCTCGACCGTCGAGCAGATCGCAGCGCTCGACAAGGAGAAGCTCCGCCCCGAGCGCGTCGAGCTCGGCCTCTGCCCCCGCTGCGGCGCCGAGACGGGCGAGATCATCAGGGAGAACTCGAAGGCCTACGGCTGCACGAGCTGGAAGTCGCGCGAGGAGACGGGCTGCGGCTTCGTGATCTGGAAACGCGTCGCCGGCCGCACGCTCACACCCGAAGTGGCGCGGCAGCTGCTCGAGGAGGGCAAGACGAAGGAGGTTTTGTCCGGCTTCCGTTCCAGAGCCGGCAAACCTTTTCGCGCGCGCCTCGTCTTGAATGATGAGGGCAAGGTCGAGTTCGAGTTCCCCGCTCGGGCAAGATCCAAAGAGCCCGCCGCAACGGAATAAGTAGGTACGGATCCTCGTTTCTGTAATCGAAGCCGCACGAGGGGGGCCCCAGGTCCCCTGGAAGCACCAGGAAAAGCGCCCTACAGTGAGAAAGGTCGATGACCGAGCGTCGTCTTACAGTGCAGCAGAAGAATCCGCAGGCGGGAAAGGATGAGGAAGGGCAGTTGACGAACAACCAGATCGCAGAGCTACTGGAGACCGAGGGCGCGCGCACCCTCGTCGAGGCTTCCGAAGAGCGCGGCTTCGTCGAGCAGACGGAGCTCGAGGCGTTCGCACTCGAGCACGAGCTCGAGGATGCCGACGTCGAGCAGCTGACGCGCGAGCTCGAGGCGATCGGCCTCGAGGTGGGCGAGCCGCGGGCCGAGGAGGCCGCGCCGGCCGTTACGCGCCGAGTGCCCACGCCGAATCCCGGCGCGGTGGTCGGCTCCGCCGACAGCCTCCAGCTCTTCCTGGCCGACGTCGGCCGTCACAAGCTGCTCACCGCCTCCGAGGAGGTCACGCTCGCGAAGGCGCTCGAGCGCGGCGACGAGCGGGCCAAGCGGCGCATGATCGAGTCGAACCTGCGCCTGGTCGTCTCGATTGCCAAGGGCTACCGCGGTCTGGGCGTCCCGTTCCTCGACCTGATCCAGGAGGGAACGCTGGGCCTGAACCGAGCGGTCGAGAAGTTCGACTGGCGGCGTGGCTTCAAGTTCTCGACGTACGCCACCTGGTGGATCCGCCAGTCGGTGCAGCGCGCCGTGGCAAATCACGCGCGCACGATCCGCGTGCCCGTGCACGTGGTCGAGCGCCAGCAGAAGCTGTCGCGGGCCGCTCGCCGGCTCGAGGTCGAGCTCGGCCGCGAGGCGACCAAGGAGGAGCTCGCCGAGGCGACGGGCCTGCCGATGCAGCACGTGGACGAGGCGCTCGGAGCCGCGCAGGCTTCCGTCTCGCTGAACCAGACGGTCGGCGCGGACGACGAGGGCGAGCTCGGAGACCTCTTCGCCGACCGCGAGGCCGCCGACCCCTTTGACGAGGCGGAGGAGTCGCTCCGCCGCCAGGGCGTGCGCAAGGCGCTGGACGCTCTCCCCGAGCGTGAGCGGCGCATCCTCGAGCTGCGTTTCGGCTTTGAGGGCGAGCCGTGGACGCTCGAGGCGATCGGCCATGAGCTCGACCTGACCCGCGAGCGTGTCCGCCAGCTCGAGGCGCAGGCGCTAGCGCGTCTCTCGGCGCTGCGCGAGCTCAGCTCCGTCGCCGTCGCGTAGAGGCGCCGTTTGGGCGGTGGCCCGCGGGTGCTAACTACTCGACGGCTGATCGTTGCTGCCGCACTCGCTGCGATCTTCGCAGTAGGCGGCAGCGCCCTCTTGATCAGCAAGGACGACGCGGGTGGGTCAGGCATTCGCGGCCAGGTGGTGCTTGGTTGCCTCAGTGCAGCATGTCCTCCTCCTCCGTGGACTCCAACAGTCGGGCTGCAAGTCGTGCGCCGATGGACGGCAGGTGTCAAACCGGGCCATGACTGCGCGAGCTCAACTCGGTCGCGGTCGCTTAACCAATCAGATTCGCCAACTTCTGCGTCGGCGCCGCGTCGGTAGAAGGGAGCGCTTGCGCAGACCGGCGGACGAGTCGTGTTGACGAGTGACCTAACAAGTTCCTGTTTGCGGTGGCGGGCAGCCGTGGCGATACTGCCGTTTCCCATCCGCCACGAGGCGGGTTGTTCGGAACGAAGAGGGGAGGCAGGAATGCGTTTTAGGCGCCTAGGAATCATCCTCCCGCTCGCCGCGCTGGCGCTCGTGCTCATGGCGGGCTGTGGTGGAGGTGGAGGCGGCGGTGGTGGCGGCGGAGGCGGAACGCTCGTCTTCGGCGCGGAATCCGATCCGGTCGTCCTCGACGGCGCGCTCGTCTCCGACGGGACGTCGATTCGAGTCCTCTATCAAATCTACGAGGGCCTGACCGCGCTCAAGCCGGGCACGTCGGAGGTGATTCCGTCGCTCGCGACGTCCTGGAAGGCGAGCCCGGACGGAATGTCATGGACGTTCAATCTCCGCGAAGGGGTGAACTTCCAGGACGGCGAGCCGTTCGACGCCGACGCGGTCTGCTTCAACTTCGACCGCTGGTACAACTTCCCGGAGGCGTTCCAGAACGCGAGCGTCTCGTACTACTGGCAGTACGGCTTCGGCGGAGGATTCGCGAAGCCGGCCGAGGACTCACCCGGGCCGAGCGACAGCCTCTACAAGAGCTGCGAGGCGGTTGACGACCACACCGTCGAGCTCATCCTCAACCGGCCGTCCGCGACCGTCCTCTCGACCTTGACGTTGCCTGCCCTTTCGATCGCGAGCCCGAAGGCACTCCAGGAGTTCGGCGCGGACGAGGGCACCGTCGACAAGGAGGGCCTGTTCCGTCCCTCGGGCTCCTTCGGGACGAAGCACCCGACGGGTACCGGGCCCTTCAAGTTCGAGTCGTGGACGCGCGGAGACAAGCTCGTGCTCGTCCGCAACGACGACTACTGGGGCGAGAAGGCGAAGGTCGAGAAGCTCATCTTCCGGCCCATCTCCGACAACGCGGCGCGTCTCCAGGCTCTCCAGACCGGCGAGATCCAGGGCTACGATCTGGTCGAGCCCCAGGACGCGGACACGATTACCGGCGATGACAGTCTCCAGCTCCTCGAGCGTCCGCCGTTCAACGTCGGCTACATCGGCTTCAACCAGTCCAAACCGCCGCTGGACAAGCTCGAGGTCCGGCAGGCGATCGCACACGCGATCAACCGGGAGCGGGTCGTCGATTCCTTCTACGGTGGCCGTGGCGTCGTCGCCAAGGAGTTCATGCCGAAGGAGATCTTCGGCTACGCCGACGACGTGGTCACGTACGACTACGACCCGGCGAAGTCGAGGCAGCTGCTCCAGAAGGCCGGCGTGACGACGCCCGTGAAGCTCGACTTCTGGTATCCGACGGAGGTTTCGCGCGACTACATGCCCGACCCGAAGCGCAACTTCGAGGCCTTCGCCGCAGACCTGAACAAGGCGGGCTTCAAGGTCAATCCACGCAGCGCGCCCTGGAGCCCCGACTACACCGACATCATCGAGACCGGGAAGGCGCAGGTCTATCTGATCGGCTGGATCGCGGACTTCGCCGATCCGGACAACTTCATCGGCACCTTCTTCCAGGATCCGAAGCCGGAATGGGGCTTCAAGAACCCCGAGATCTTCAATCTCCTCGACAAGGCCGAGCGAGAGACCGATCAGGCGAAGCGGACCTCGCTCTACCAGGAGGCAAACCGGAAGATCATGGAATTCCTGCCCGGCCTGCCCTACGTGCACGCGAAGGCCGCGCTGGCGTTCCAGAGCAAGGTCGAAGGGTTCGTACCGAGCCCGGTCGGCGTCGGTGGCGAGTCCTTCGCCACGGTGTCGCTCGGGGACTAGTCGGCTTGAATCGAAGCCGGTGGACGGCGGGTAGATGCTGAGATTCGCCGTCCGCCGGCTTCTGCTGCTCGTCCCGATCCTGCTCGGGCTCTCGATCCTGGTCTTCGTTTGGATCCGCGCCCTTCCGGGCGGCCCCGCTCAGGCCCTGCTCGGAGAGCGGGCGACTCCTGAGACGGTCGCCCAGATCGAGCGGCAGTACGGCCTGGACGAGCCCGTCCACGTTCAGTACTGGAAGTACATCCAGCGAACGGCGGAGTTCGATCTCGGGACGAGCGTGACCAGCCGCAGGCCCGTCAAGGACGAGCTCGCGGAGCGATTCCCGGCCACGATCGAGCTGTCGCTCGCCGCGATGATCTTCTCTGTCGTCTTCGGGATTCCGCTCGGGTTCATCGCGGCCAAGCGGTACGGCACGTGGCTCGACCACACGAGCCTGGTCGCGTCGCTGATCGGAATCTCGATCCCGATCTTCTTCCTCGCGATCCTGCTCAAGTACGTCTTCGCGGTGAAGCTCGGGCTGTTACCCACCGTCGGCCGCGCCTCCGTCCTCATCGACTTCTCGCACCCGACGAAGTTCTACGTCCTGGACGCGATCCTGGCGGGCAATCTCGAGGCGCTCTGGGACGTGCTCAAGCACCTGATCCTTCCCGCCGTCGCGCTGGGCTCGATTCCGCTTGCGATCATCGCCCGCATCACGCGCGCCGCGGTGCTCGACGTCCAGAACGAGGACTACGTCCGCGTCGCCCGCGCGAAGGGGCTGGCTCCGCGCGAAGTCGACACGCGCCACATCCTCCGGAACGCCCTCCTGCCGATCATGACCATCATCGGCCTTCAGACAGGACTCTTGCTCTCGGGCGCGGTCCTGACCGAGACCGTCTTCGCCTGGCCCGGGATGGGCACCTGGCTCGTCGGAGCGATCCGCGCTCGAGACTTCCCCGTCCTCCAGGGAGGGATCCTCTTCGTCGCGCTCGTCTTCGTGCTCGTCAACCTGGTCGTCGATCTGGCGTACGCGCTCGTCAACCCGCGGATCCGGGTCTCCTGATGTCCACGCTACGCGTCCGGTTTGGCCGTAGGGACGCGTGCATGTGTCCTGCGTCGATTCCGCTTTCGCTGCAAGGGAAGGTGGTCACATCTCCGTAGCCCAGGTCGAAGCGCGTGAGGTCCAGCTCGAGGCTCCGAGCGGGCTCTGGAACGAGGCCTGGCGCCGGCTGCGGCGCAACCCGGCCGCGATCGTCGGGTTCGTCCTCGTCTCGATCTTTGTCGTCACGGCGGTCTTCGCGCCGCTCGTCGCTCCGTACGGGCCGCTCGAGCAGGGACTGGAAGGCGGCCGGCTGGACTTCGCTTCTCCGTCCTGGAGCCATCCGTTCGGTCTCGACCCGCTCGGCCGCGACCTGTTCTCCCGCGTCGTCTACGGAGCGCGCTACTCGCTCCTGATCGGCGTGGTGTCGGTCGCGATCGGTCTCTCGATCGGAATGGTGATCGGCGCCGTGGCCGGGTATCTCGGCCGCTGGTTCGACTCCGTCCTGATGCGACTGATGGACATCATGCTGGCGATCCCCGGTCTGCTGCTCGCGATCGGAATCGTGGCCGCGCTCGGCCCAGGGCTGATCCAGATCATGGCCGCCGTCGGAGCGACTCAGATCCCGATCTTCGCCCGTTTGCTGCGCGGATCGATCCTCGCCACGCGAGAGACCGATTACGTGCTGGCCGCGCGTGCGGTTGGCGTGAAGGGCAGGCGGGTCCTCGCCTCCCACATCCTTCCGAACTCGCTGTCGCCCGTGATCGTCCAGGGGACGCTGGCGCTCGCGACGGCGATCATCGACGTCGCCGGCCTGGGCTTCCTCGGACTCGGCCCGCAAGACCCCTCGACGCCGGAGTGGGGCACGATGCTGACCGACACGACCCGCTACCTCCAGACCGCGCCGTTCCTCGCGCTGATTCCGGGCGCGGCGATCGTCGTCTCGGTGCTCGGCTTCAACCTCATCGGCGATGGGCTCCGAGAGGCCCTCGATCCGAAGTTCCGGGGCCGCGCTTAGCGTGGTTGAGCCGGTCTGGCGCGTTCCTGCTTGACATACTTCTCGCCGCCCACACGAGGGGGCTGCTGCAGGAAAGGAGTTCAAGGTGAGGAGAATTGCAGTCAAATTCGGCTTGGTCGCCGCCGCCTGCGCCGTCGTGGCCGTGACGGTGGGCCTCGGCGGGGGAAGCAAGGCGACCACGACCATGGTCTTCGCCGGAGCATCGGATCCGACCTATCTCGATCCCTCGCTCGCGTCCGACGGAGAGACGTTCCGGGTCACGGAGCAGATCTACGAAGGGCTCGTCTATCTCAAGCCCGGGACGACCAAAGTCAGGCCCAGGCTTGCTCTCAGGTGGAAGTCGGCCAACCGCGGCAAGCTCTGGACGTTCTGGCTCCGCCGCGGCGTCAAGTTCCATGACGGAACGCCGTTCAACGCGGCGGCGGCCTGCGCCAACTTCAACCGCTGGTACAACTGGACGGGGCCGTTCCAGGATCCATCGGCGACGTTCTACTACCAGGCGATCTACGGAGGCTTCAGGCACAACGAGGTCTCGGGCCTCGGGCCGCCGCTCTTCCGCAGCTGCGGGACGAGGGGCGCGTACAGGATCGTCATCAGGCTGACCAGGGCCTCAGGGACGTTCTTCCCCTCGCTCGTCATCGCGCCGTTCGCGATGCAGAGCCCGACGGCGATGCGGCGCTACCAGGCCGACGAAGGTCAGCTCCAGAACGGGACGTTCAGGCCCATCGGCTCGTATGCCTTCGAGCATCCGACCGGAACGGGCCCGTTCAAGTTCAAGTCCTGGACGCTCGGCCAGAAGGTGGAACTGGAGCGGAACGACGCCTACTGGGGGACGAAGGCGAAGCTGAAGCGGCTGATCATTCGCCCGATCACGACCTCGACAGGTCGGCTCCAGGCGCTCCAGAACCACGAGATCAACGCGTACGACCTCGCGGCGCCGCAGGACATCCCGGCGATCACCGGCAATTCGAGCCTGAAGGTGATCAGGCGGCCGGCGTTCAACGTCGCCTACGTGACGATCCACCAGGGCAGCGGGCCGATGCGCGAGCTCAAGGTGCGTCAGGCGGTGGCCTACGGCCTCAACCGCGCGCAGGTCGTGCGGCAGTTCTACTACGGCACCGGGAAGGTGGCGAACGAGTTCATCCCGCCCAGCCTCTACGGGTGGACGGACAAGGTGAAGAAGTACTCGTACAACCCGACGAGGGCTAGGCAGTTGCTGAACTCGTCGAGCTGCCATGTGCCTTGCCACATCGACTTCTGGTACCCGACCGCGATCTCGCGGCCGTACATGCCCGACCCGCCGCGGAACTTCGAGGCCTTCCAGGCGAGCCTGAACGCCTCGGGCTTCGACGTGACGCCGCACAGCGCCCCCTGGCGGCCGACATACGTCGCGAAGGTCAACGAAGGGACGGCGGGCGACCTGAACCTGATCGGCTGGACCGGCGACTATGGCGATCCCGACAACTTCGTCGGGACGTTCTTCAACGCGCGGACTGCCGGCGCGCAGTTCGGCTTCCAGAACCCGAAGATCTTCAACCTCCTCGAGAGGGCGAAGAACGAGCCGGTCTTCACGAAGCGCGTCGCGCTGTACCAGAAGCTGAACATCCTGCTGATGAACTACCTGCCGGCGGTTCCGTACGCGCACGCAACGCCGGCGCTAGGAGCCGAGAGGCGCGTTCATAACCTGATCGCGACTCCAGTCGGCGGCGTCTGGTTCCAGTTCGCCACCGTCGGGTGACCTAGCAACGAAAGAGCCAGTCCGCGGACGGGGTCGATCGCTCACCCCGTCCGCCGGCTGCTCGCCCGTGATAATCAGCGCCCATGCTTCGGTACATCGTCCGCCGGCTGCTGCTTCTCGTCCCGATTCTGCTCGGCCTCTCGATCCTCGTCTTCTTCTGGGTGCGCGCCCTTCCCGGAACCCCGATCTCGTCGCTGCTCGGGGAGCGGGCGACTCCTCAGCTCGTCAAGCAGTACCGCGAGCGCTACGGATTCAACGAGCCGGTCTACAAGCAGTACCTGAAGCAGGTACGGTCGTGGGCCAAAGCCGACTTCGGCGTCTCGATCGCGACGCACCGGACGGTGAGCACCGAGATCAAGCAACGCTTTCCGGCGACGATGGAGCTGGCGATCGCGGCGCTCATCTTCTCCGTCGGGATCGGCGTCCCACTCGGCTTCTTCGCGGCCAAGAAGCACGGACGCTTATTCGACCATGCGAGTCTCTTCTTATCGCTGATCGGGATCTCGATCCCCGTCTTCTTCCTCGCGATCATCCTCAAGTACATCTTCGCGGTGCGGCTCGGCTGGCTGCCGACGGTCGGCCGGATCTCGGTCTTGATCGAGACGAAGCACCCCACGAACTTCTACGTGCTCGACGCGATCATCACCGGCGACTGGGGCGCGCTCAAGGACGTGCTCAAGCATCTGATCCTGCCCGCCATCGCGCTCGGCTCGATTCCACTCGCGATCGTCACTCGCATCACGCGTGCGGCGGTGCTCGACGTGCAGAACGAGGACTACGTCCGCACTGCCCGGTCGAAGGGGCTGGCCCCGCTCACGGTCGACCGGCGACACGTCCTCCGCAACGCCCTGCTCCCGATCTCGACAATCATCGGGCTCCAGACGGGCATCCTGCTCTCCGGGGCGGTCCTGACCGAGACCGTATTCGCGTATCCGGGTATCGGCTCGTGGCTGCGTGACGCGATCTTCAACCGCGATTATCCGGTGATCCAGGGCGGCATTCTCTTCGTCGCGTTCGTCTTCGTGCTCGTCAACCTGCTCGTGGATATCTCCTACGGAATCATCAACCCGCGGATCCGGTACCGCTGATGTCCGTCGCCGAGCTCGAATCCGCCGAGATCACGCTCGAGGCGCCGAGCGGGCTGTGGGGCGAGGCGTGGCACCGGCTCATCAGGAACCCCGGCGCGATCATCGGCGCGATCTTCGTCGCCGTCTTCGTCGCAACGGCGATCTTCGCGTCGGTCATTGCTCCCTACGGGCCGAAGGAGCAGAACCTCGACCTGCTGCGCAACGGCCAGCCCGTCGGGCCCACCTCGGGCCACTGGTTCGGCATCGACACGCTCGGGCGGGACGAGTTCTCCCGCATCGTCTACGGCGCGCGCTTCTCGCTGCTGATCGGGATCGTGGCTGTCACGCTCGGGCTCTCGGTCGGGCTGTTGCTCGGCTCGATCGCGGGTTACGCGGGCGGGATCGTGGACTCGGTCATCATGCGCGCGATGGACGTCATGCTCGCCATCCCCCAACTGCTGCTCGCGATCGGCATCGTGGCCATGCTCGGCCCGGGTCTCGGGAAAATCATGATCGCGGTCGGTGTCGTCAACATCCCGATCTTCGCCCGGCTGTTACGCGGGTCGATCCTCGCGCAGAAGGAGAACGACTTCGTTCTGGCGGCGCGCGCGATCGGCGTCAGGCGGCGGTCGATCCTCGTCTCGCACATCATCCCGAACTCCATCTCGCCGGTCATCGTGCAGGGCACGCTCGCGATGGCGACGGCGATCATCGACGTCGCCGGGCTCGGGTTCCTCGGGCTACTATCTCGTCGGATCGCCGTTTCTCGCCATCATTCCCGGCCTGGCGATCGTCGCCTCCGTGCTCGGCTTCAACCTGATCGGCGACGGCCTCCGCGAAGCCCTCGACCCCAAGCTCCGTGGCCGCGGGTAGGGAAGCGCTCCTGACGGTCGAGGACCTGCGGGTCGAGTTCTGGACCTCGCGCGGGACGATCTACGCCGTCAACGGCATCTCGTTCGACATCGCGCCCGGCGAGACGCTCGGAATCGTCGGCGAGTCGGGCTGCGGAAAGAGCGTGACGGCGCTCGCGCTGCTCGGGATCCTCCCGCGCGCGGGGCGGGTCCGTACCGGGAGCGCGGTGTTCGGCGGGCGGGACCTGGTGCAGCTCTCGGACCGCGAGCTGCGGCTGATTCGAGGGCGGGAGATCGCGATGATCTTCCAGGACCCGATGACGAGCCTGAACCCGGTGCTCACGATCGGTCGGCAGATCCGGGAAGCGCTCGAGACGCACTTCGACATGAGTCGCGACGAGGTAAGAGAGCGTTCGATCGAGCTCCTCGATCGCGTCGGGATTCCAAGCGCGCGGGCACGGGTCGGCGATTACCCGCACCAGTTCTCGGGCGGTATGCGTCAACGGGCGATGATCGCGATGGCGCTCGCATGCAAGCCGAAGCTGCTGATCGCAGACGAGCCGACGACGGCTCTCGACGTCACCATCCAGGCGCAGATCCTCAACCTCCTCCGCGACCTCGTGGCCGAGGAAGACGCAGCGCTGATCCTGATCACGCACGACCTCGGTGTCGTCGCGGGCATGTGCGAGCGCGTCAACGTCATGTACGCGGGCATGTTCATGGAGACGGGATCCGCCCGGCAGCTCTTCGCCAAGCCCCGTCACCCGTACACCCTCGGCCTGCTCCAGTCGATTCCGCGGCTCGACGCGACCCGGAAGGCGCAGCTCCAGCCGATTGCGGGCAATCCACGCGACATGCTCGCGCCGCCCGCGGCCTGCCCGTTCCAGCCGCGCTGCCGGTATGAGGTCGAGGCCTCGAGCCAGGAGGTGCCGCCGCTCGTCGAGATCGAGCCCGGGCACATGGTCGCCTGCTTCAACCCGGTGCCCGAGGACGAGTGGCTGAGGGCGCGTGAGGCGGTGGTCGCCACGTGAGGGTTGACGGCGCCCTGGTCGAGGTCGAGGACTTGAAGGTGTACTTCCCGATCAGGAGTGGGATCGTCCTCGACCGCCACGTCGGTGACATCAAGGCCGTGGACGGCGTCTCGCTCGACATCCTCCGCGGCGAGACGCTCGGGCTTGTCGGCGAGTCCGGCTGCGGCAAGTCGACAGTCGGGCGCACGATTCTTCGCCTCTACAAGCCGACCGAAGGACGAATCGTCTTCGACGGAACGGATATCACCAGGCTCGGCGAGGAGGAGCTGCGACCGCGCGGGGCGGCGAGCGGCGGCCGGGCGTGTGCGGGAGCTGCTCGGAATCGTTGGCCTGCCGGCCGACGCGGCGAGCCGGTATCCGCACGAGTTCTCGGGCGGGCAGCGTCAGCGCATCGGGCTGGCTCGCTCACTTGCGCTCAATCCCGATTTCGTCGTCGCGGACGAGCCCGTCTCCGCGCTCGACGTCTCGATCCAGGCTCAGATCATCAACCTGCTCGAGAACCTCCAGAAGGAGTTCGAGCTCACGTACCTCTTCATCGCGCACGACCTGGCCGTCGTTCGCCACATCTCGGACCGGATCGCCGTGATGTACCTGGGGATCATCGTCGAGATCTCTCCGGCCGAGGAGCTCTACGACAACCCGCTGCACCCGTACACGATCTCGCTGCTCTCGGCGGTGCCGATCCCCGATCCGGAGGTCGAGACCAAGCGCGAGACGATCCTTCTCGCCGGTGATCTCCCGAGCCCCGCGAATCCGCCTCCTGCCTGCCGTTTCCACACGCGTTGCCCCTACGTCCAGCCGACGCGCTGCAAGACCGAGGTGCCGCCGTTGCGCAAGCTCGGTGACGGCCATCTGGCCGCCTGCCACTGGGCGGAGGAGATCAAAGCAGGCCGCATCCAGCCCCAGGAAGTCGAGGCCATCTTCGAGCCCGGGGTGCAGGAGCGACCGCCCGAGCCGCCGCCTGTCTAGGCCCTCGCGGGGCGGTAACCCTCGATTTAGGGAACGGCAGTCCTAAAGCGGGGCCCGTGGCGCGCCGATACGCGGATTGTCGTGGACGCTGCTGAGCGCAAAGAGATCCTGTCCCGCTACGTCAACCACTCTCGTCGCTTCGACGAAGTGGCCGCGAAGCGTGGGCAGGGCAACGCGGAGGTGATCCCGTTCGCGGCTCCCTTGCGGGAACTGGAGCAGGAGCCCACGGCGCGCGAGATCGAGGTTCTCCAGCTGATCTCGGAGGGTCTCGTCAACCGCGAGATCGGCCACCGCCTCTTCCTGTCGGAGGAGACGGTCAAGTCACACGTGCGCCACCTGCTGGCCAAGCTCCAGGCCAGGTCGCGCGCGCACGCGGTCGCCGTTGGCTTCCGCCGGCAGCTGATCGCCTAGTAGCTCGGCGCCAATAGCTTTCGCCCGTTTTGCACAGGCCGTGGATATCCCTCAACAGGGGGATGCCCACAGCCTGTGGAAAACGGAAGGTTAGGCACGTTGCTACCAGACGCTGATGTTCCCAGGGCTTGCGGCCCGAGAAACCAGACGAAGCACGATCTTGCGCATGTCACCAACTCCTTCTCCGTGGACTGACGACTCCCCGAAGCTATACCCCCTTTGGGGGAGGATCAAGAAGGTTTCTGAAGGTTTGCTGAAATTGACGCAGCTAGGGGTAGACCGCTCTGTTAGCGCCTATGCGGCGACGCTCACGATCGGTGCGCTGACGCTCGCCTCCGCTCTCGTCCTTCTCCATTACCCCACGGGCAGTATCTGGGCGATCCTTGCGCTCAGCTGTACGGCTGCCATCGCCGAACATGGCAAGATCAGAATCAGCGGAGCTGCGACTGCGTCAATCTCGCTCTTCCCGCAACTCATAGCCGCCGTCCTTTTTGGCCCGTTGCCAGGGATGATCGTATCCGCCGCCTCCATGCTAGGAGCGTTCCCACGACCGTACGTCCGTTGGGCCACATATACGTCAGGGCGCGCGATCGGCGGGGCCTGCGCAGGGCTTGTAGCGTTCCATCTCGGCGGACCTAACGCGGAGATCCCGGAGATCGTATTCGGCACCGCAGGGGCGGTCTTAACAGCTCAGACGTTCGACGTTGCGTTTGGAGCAGCTCTCTTCCGTCTGCGGGGTCATGGGAACCCGCTCACGCTAGTTCGCACTGCAGGACCGCTTCTTCTGGCCGCGCTGCCCCTCTACGCACCGGTCGTGGCCCTCCTCGTGGTGGGCTACCGCGAAGTCTCTCCCTGGACTCTGCCTCTGTTCTTGGCGCCGGCGCTTGCCGCGCAGCGGTCCTTCCTCATGTACCAGGATCAGAGGCGACTTGCGGAGAACCTGACTGACGCGAACCTGCGGCTCGAGCGGGCAACGCTCTCATTCGCGACCGCCCTCGTTGTGACCCTAGATGCCCGCGACCAGTACACCGCCGGCCACTCCGCTGCGGTAGCGATCTATGCAAACGACATCGCTCGACGTCTGGGTCTGAGCTCAAACGAACAGCAGCTCGCCCACTTGTGCGGACTGGTACACGACATCGGCAAGATCGGATTGTCGCCGGGCCTACTCGAAAAGCCAGGCGCGCTCACCTTGGACGAACGCCGGCAGATGGAGGAGCACTCGATTATTGGCGAGCGAATCCTCGCCCAAGTTGAAGACTACGCCGAGATCGCCAAGATTGTTCGTCACCATCATGAGCGCATTGACGGTCAGGGATATCCAGACGGTCTGACTGGCGATGAAATCCCATTGATCTCACGCATCATCGCAGTGGCGGACGCCTACAACGCGATGACATCAGATCGACCTTATCGTGATGCGATGCCCAGTCGCGTAGCCCGGCTACGACTAGCTCAGGCCGTTGAGAGTCAATTTGACACCTCAGTCGTCGCGGCGTTTGAGGCCATTCTTGCTGGTGCCGATGAGGATTACCGGCTCGGAACGAGAATGGACTTCAGCCTCGAGGCGGAGGAACACATTCCGCCGTCATTGACGGCCATTTCCGCGGCTTAAGTTTTCGCCTCGAGCAACCAAAGCGATTACATGCGCGCGTGATCGGGCTCCCATTTTCCGGAGTATGTTCCTCACATGCACCTTGACCGTCTTCTCACTGATGAAAAGCCGCTCAGCAATCTCTCGGTTTCTGAGTCCCTCAGTGAGCAGGTCAAGAACCTCGTGTTCACGATTCGATAAGGGGGACTCGGAAGGAACTGACGGGGCTGGCTCGAGATCAAGAGCCCTCGTCTTGTGAGGCCTTCAGAATGGCCGCCAACTTAAGTCGGCGTGCTGGGTCGAGACTGAGTACTCGCAGGAGTGCCGGGCAAGCTCTATAGGCGGTAACGAACGAGTCAATGTTCCTTGACTGTTCCACTGCCTCGAAAACCGCGATCGCTCGCTCGCCGGCGTCTGGAGAAGCAATGACAATAGAAGCGGTGGCCCTGGCGAACTCTGAAAGCAGCCGCGGTTCGACTGCGCCGCTCAAGGAATCAGCCCGATCGGATTCCTCGAGCGCCTTGTCGGCCTCCCCGTCAACGGCAAGAGCGAGAGCTCGAGCGGCAATGAGCTCGGCCGTGATGTGCGCTGTCGCAGACGCCGCAAGTTCCGGCTGCGGAATATCCAGTGCAGCCTGCACCTTTCCCTGTGCAAGGTGGATGCCCAGAAGGGTGGATCGGCTCGCGAGGGTCAGAAAATCGCCATGTCCAGTTTGGCCGCGCTCGACCTCTGCGAGGCTGGCAAGCGCCTGATTGAATCTCCTGAGTCCTCGTAGTGCGCCGGCTCTTCGGAGATAGATATATGGAAGCACGAAAGCTAGGCGGAAGCGCTCTGCTTCGGCGAGCTGTTGGTCACTGACCTCCAGCGCTTCTTCGTACCTGCCCGCAAACACCAAGAGGGTGACCCAAACATTGAGGAACGACGATCGCACGAGCGGATCATCGACTTTCGGCAAAAGATGAATGGCAGCAAGCAATCTCGACGAGACACCTCCGCCGCTCGTCACCGCAAGGATCATGCGCCCCTGAGCGATTCTCAGGGCATCGGTCGGATCGCCAGTGCCGAGTTCCTCGAGAGCCCGCAGAACGCCGACACGGAATGACTCGTCCGATTCAATCGAACAGACAAACTGCCCCCAAAGAGCTTCCTTCAGATCGCGCTCTGAGCCCGCCGCTGATCGCGCGTGTCCGTGATAGGCGAGTCCATCCTCATCGCGGCCTTCCAGATGGGCACTCTGTCCGGCGCGAGTGTATGCCCGGACCAGCAGATGCCGATCAGTCATGGAGTTGGCCGCCTGCAGAGCGAGACTCTCAGCCTGGGCGTAGGACGCTTGACGAAAGGCGATCTCAGCTTGCACAAGATCGAGGAGAGGGAATCTAAGTTTGAGGTCTGAAGCCAGATCTACTAACCGGGACAAAGTCGCTAACCGACCCTCGTCCAAGAGCGCCTCCCAGGCGCTCTCGATCAAGCCACGCAGGGAGTTTGCCGTCGGAAACTCCTCGGCCAGAATTAGCCCATCGTCCCATTCTCGGCGCTCAAGGCAGGACTTTCCCGCCCGATCAATCGTGGCTGTTGCCAGGTCTTCATCAATCTCGAAGAGTTTCTTCTTGAGGAACTCGCGCAAGAGTGGATGAAGCTCAAAGCGTCCTTGGGATTGTTGGGTCACGATCCCTGCCGATGCAACCTCTCGGAGCACAGACTCTCCTGAGCTGAGGCCGAGCAGGCTCGCCGCGGTTCGCTCAGTGATGGACGGCGGCACAGCCAGCTGACATAAAGAGAGCCGAAGCTCGGGCACGATCTCGTGTAGAAGTTCCTCCGCGAAAAAGTCATAGAGATCGGCGGGCAACTCACGGTCCGTCAAGATTGACTCTCGGCTCAGCGCCGCGAGCCCAATGACTGCGGGCCATCCGCTGGCCTGCGTCAGCAAGGAGCGAGCGTCCTTTCGAGATGAGAGAACGCGGAGCGCCTCATCGTCGCTCATCGCAAGCTCCGCCTGATCAAGCTCTGTGACTTGACCGTAGAGTCGACGACGCGCTGTTGCCCAAGATGGCCTTCGACGGCTCGCAATCAGAAGTCGAAGAGGCGAGAATGCTGCGACCGAATCGAGGAATTCTTGGCAGGCGGGTGCCTCCATCGCGAAGTGGAAGTCGTCGAATGCCAACCACGCATCATCTGGCCACTCGGCGAGGTCTTCCGCCAGCATCTCTCCCAGTACTCGCGCGTCCTCTTCGGGCCGGTCCGAGGCTCGCAGGCGTTGGCGCATGCGATCCCCGGCACCCGGGACGATTTCCGCGGCCGCGCTTGCGAGACCGACGGCCAGCGCCGCCACGTCTGCTGACGCAGGGCCACCGCGATACCAGGCGGCCGGTTTGTCCTCGAGCCACTGGCGCGCCAGCGTCGTCTTGCCGTATCCCGCCGGCGCGATGAGCAGGATCAGGCGTGCACCGCTCTCGTCGAGCATGCGCGTGAGTCGGGGCCGCTTGATGATCCGGCGCCGGCTGACACCGACCGCAGTAGTGGTCACCTCACCCCTTTCTCCCCCTCACGCTAGCGCGATTCCGGGAAATTGCGACCCGGGAGGGCCCCGTACCTGCGGTCGTAACCGCAGGTACGGGGGCCGTCAGTCCCCGGAGTCGGAAGGTCCCGACCCGAGGCTCATCGAGAGCGGGTCTTCACCGGTCAGCATGCGATACGCGATCGGGATCTGGCGCCGGCGCGACACGCCGAGCTTCTGGCGTAGCACGTCACTGTGCGCCTTTGCCGTTCTCGGCGAGATGCCGAGGCGAGCTCCGACCTCGTTGTTCGACAGTCCGGCGGCGATGAGCTCGACGACTTCGCGTTGCCGGCTCGTGATCTTCAGACCTCGCTCGCTCAGTACCTGTGTCATGGCGCCGACGCTAGCAGCGCCGTGTTCGCTTGAACATTGGCCAAAGGGCGTATTTCGCGAACTACGCCGAGCGGGGTACGAAGCTGACCGCGTGCCCTCGCGCGTTCGCTCCGTCGAGTCTCTGCTCGTCGAGCGCACCAATGCGCAGTAGGAGCTCGAACTCGTCGCGGAGGTGCGTCCGCATCATCTCCGGCCCATCCGTTGCGATCGTGAACGGCACCTCGGCATCGACGAGGGCGTGGAAGGTGTCGCGGACTGCGTCTTCGTCACGAAGGGACTTCGTCAACAAGTTTGAGGTCGGACAGATCTCGAGCGTGATCTCCGCTTCGCGCAGCGCGGCCATCAGCTCCGGATCCTTCGCCGCGAGGATGCCGTGGCCGATGCGGTCCGGGCGAAGCGTCTCGACGACGTCGCGGATCTCGGCGATCCCGTGCTCGCCGCCCTCCTCGCCGACGTGGATCGTGACTCCGAGACCCGCTGAGCGTGCCTGCTCGATCAGCGGCGCCAGCTCGCCATAGGGATAGGGCCCGTCGCCGCTCGGGCGCGGGCCCGCGATATCGACGCCGACGATCCCGCGCGGCGCGTAACGGATTGCCTTCTCGACGATGATCGCGTTCTGCCGCTGGTTGAACGTCCGGTCCATCATCAGGATCAGGCCGGCACGCACCTGCGGATACTCCAGGCTTGCCCGGTCGAGCCCGCGGACGGCGGCCATGATGATGTGGTCGAGATCGCGCTCGCCCCCGCGGTTGCGCTTCATCGGGTTGAAGCGCAGCTCGAGCGTCGTGATCCTCTGCGAGCGATAGGCCCCGCCGATCGCGGCGTGCACAGAGCGCTCCACCGCGAGCGGGCTCGACTGGATGAGCTCGGTCCAATGGTAGATCGCGTCCAGCGCGTTCAGGTCCTGGACGCCCTGGGGGTCGGAGACGGTGACGAGGGCGTCGAACTCCCAGAAATCCTTGACCGGCAAAGCGATCCCCTGCTCGTGAGCGAGGCTCCAGAGGATGTCGGAGGCAACGGACCCGCCGAGATGGGTGTGCAATTCGGCGAGCCCGGCGTCCATCGAGCGAGTGTATTAGCCGACTGCTACCGGTTGATCGCTAGGCGTGAATCAGGACTCTCGTACCTAGCGGGATCGTCTTCATCAGGTAGCGCAGGTCGGCCTCGTCCGCGTGCAGGCAGCCGTTCGAGACGGCGCGGCCCCACGTCGGGGTCGGCGAGCCGTGGATCGCGAGGCGGTCGCCGCCGGACCAGCCCTGCGGGAGGTTCGGCTGGCGGCCGGACAGCGCGAGGATGCAGCAGCCGTAGTAAGGGCCGAAGTCAGCGCCCAGGAGCTTGTCGGTGACGTAGAACTCCCCGGGGGGCGTCGGCGTGTCCGGCGCGCCGATCGCGACGCTGATCCGGCGGTCCGGGTCCTGCGGGTCGTGCACGGTCAGCTCTCGCCGGGAAAGGTCGACCTCGAGGGAGACGGGGCGGTTCAGAAGCCGCAGCTGTCGAGCACGCACCCAGCCGACCTCGTCGTTCTCGAGAGCAGGGCTTCGGACCGCGACCCAGTCCCCCCGCCGCGCGGCGACCGCAAGTGTCTGGGGCGACCCGAACTCGGTCCGCGCCCCGATCGTGGCGACGACGCGCCCTTGCGGACGAGCCCGCAGCGCGATGCTCGTCCTCTCCGGCACCCGGGCCGCGAGCTCCCGGACGCGGTGCAGGGTGGGGGCGGGGGGCTTCGTCAGCGGGGCGGGTGTCTTCTCACCGCTTCCACCGCACGCGGCGGTTGCGAGGACGACCAGGGCGGCGATCGCACTGGCAGGGACGCGCATCTCCCCAAGCTATCCGAGCAGTGCATAGTTCCAGCGGCCATGAAAGTCGGGATCGTCGTTCCCTACTCCTGGTCGTTCTGGGGCGCCGTCGTCGAGCACGCGGAGCTCCAGGCGGCCGCGCTCCGCCACCTGGGCCTGGAGGTGCGACTCGTGATGGGCAACGACCCACCCGGGAGCTTCACGCGCGTGCTCCACCCCCGGCTCGGAAGGCACGGCGAGCCGCCCCCCGAGGTGATCCCGATCGGCCGCTCGGTGATCGTGCCGGCGAACGGAACGCTGCCGAACATCATCCTCAGCCCGCGCGCGGTGCTCCGCGTGCGCCGCGTGCTCGAGCGCGAGCGGTTCGATCTCGTCCACGTCCACGAGCCGATGACGCCGGTGCCGGGCGTCGCGACGCTGGCGCTTGCCGATTGCCCGCTCGTTGCGACCTTCCATGCCTCGGGGGAGCTCTCGTGGCTCAAGGTGGGCAAGCCGTTGTGGGGCTTCCTGATGGAGAGGCTCGACCACCGGATCGCGGTCTCCCAGCCGGCGCGCGAGTCTGTCAACCGCTACTTCCCCGGCGTCTACGAGCTGATCCCGAACGGCGTCCTCATCCCGGACGAAGCCGACCCGGCCCGGCGCGAGCAGCGCGTCGTCTTCGTGGGGCGCCAGGAGCCACGCAAGGGGCTTCACGTGCTGCTCCGGGCATGGCCCGAGATCCAGCGGCGTACCGGTGCGCGGCTGCGGCTGATCGGCGCCGATCCACTCGCGGTGCGGCTCCTGCAGGCGCGCCTCCGGGTGCCCGAGGAGGGAATCGACGTCCTCGGCTTTCTCTCCCAGGATGAGCTCACGGCCGAGCTGTTGCACGCGAAGGCGCTGATCGCGCCGTCGCTCGGCGGTGAGAGCTTCGGGATGGTGCTGACGCGTGCCTTCGCTTGCGCGACCCCCGTGGTCGCCTCGGACATCTCCGGCTACCGCGGCGTGATGGAGCCGGAGGCGGGCCTGCTCGTCCCGCCCGGCGATCCGGCAGCGCTGGCGGAGGGGGTCGTCGATCTGCTCGGGGACGAGCCTCGCCGCGAGCAGCTCGGGTGCTCGGCTCGGGCGATCGCGAAGGAGCGTTACTCGTGGGAGCGGATCGCGAGCCGGCTGGCCGAGCTCTACGAGTCGCTCGTCGGCGAGCCGAAGGCGGTCGCTGCGTGAGGGTGCCGAGGACGACCTGGGCCCGGCTCGCGCTCATCGTCCCAGCTTTCGCGCTGATAGTTGTGCTCCTCGCTTGGCGCGCGCCGCAGTGGAATCTCGTCGCGGATGCCTTTCAGCTGGTCACCTGGCGCTGGGTCGTGGCCGCGATCGGGCTCAACCTCCTCTCCGTGGTCGCCCGCGCAGCCGCCTGGAACCAGGTCATCGAGCAGGGGATGCCCCCGCCTCGCCCGCGCTTTCGCACGGTCTTCTCGGCGTTCGGAGTCGGGCTCTTCGCCAATGCCGTGCTGCCGGGACGGATCGGGGAGCT
>WNFV01009805.1_pt1 | contig 19716 bp, 19 predicted proteins | sample 5400101 | NCBI WGS metagenome assembly WNFV01 (sample SAMN13153361, study PRJNA577476) | soil metagenome | isolation source: 115 cm soil or saprolite under grassland replicate 1 | place: USA:California | collected 2016-06-15 | reverse complement strand
ATCAGGTAACTTGAGGAGCAACACGATGGCAACCTGGACACCCGAAGACACCACGCGCGAGCTGCTGGCGGTGCTGCCGCTGCTGAACCGGATCGTCGTCGCCGAGGTGCGCCGTGAGGCCGGCGAGGATACCACGATGCCGCAGTTTCGTGTGCTGGCGCATCTGGTCGAAGGCCCGCTGACGCTCAGCGTGCTGGCGAAGCGCCGCCGCGTGAGCCTGCAATCGATGAGCGAGCTGATGCAGGTGCTGGTCGAGCGCGGCTGGATCGTGCGCGTGCCCGACCCGACCGATCGCCGCCAGCACCTGCTGCAATTGACCGACCACGGGCGTGCGCACTACGAGCGCGCCCAGGGTATGGCCATTCGCCAGCTGGCGCCGCTGCTGGCCGCGCTCAGCGCCGAAGAGATGGCCGCAGTGCAAATTGCGATCCCGGCGCTGCGGCGCGTGCTGGCGCAGGAAGAGAAAAGTGAAAGTAATGGCAACTAAAACCTATCGAGACAATCTGGCCGGCGAGCAGCTGGCCGCGCAGGCCAGCCTGCACGGCCGGCTGTTCGGGGGCGTGAAGCGCGGCTTTCAAGCGCTACAGGTGCGCAACTACCGGCTGTACTGGATCGGCCAGCTGATCTCACAGACCGGTAGCTGGATGCAGACCACCGCGCAGGCCTGGCTGGTGCTTCAGCTCACCCAATCACCGTTCGCGCTGGGACTGGTGACCACGCTTCAGTTTCTGCCGATCATGCTGCTCTCGCTGATCGGCGGCGTGATCACCGACCGGCTGCCCAAGCATCGCCTGATAGTCATCACGCAGGCATTGGCGCTCGTCCAGGCCGTGCTTTTCGGCACGCTGGTGGCCAGCGGCACAATCCAGCTCTGGCATGTGTATCTGCTGGCAACTTTTCAGGGCATCATCAACGCGATCGACAACCCGGCCCGCCAGTCCTTCGCAGTCGAGCTGGTTGGCCGCGAGCGCCTGGTCAACGCGGTCGCGCTCAACTCGATGATGTTCAATGGCGCGCGGATCGCCGGCCCGGCGCTGGCCGGGCTGATCATCGCCTGGGCTGCCAGCCCAACAGCTGGCATCGCGCTGGTGCTGTTCCTGAACGCGATCAGCTTTATGGCAGTGCTGGCCGGGCTGCTGCTGATGAACCCGGCCGAGTTTCGATCGGTTCCCCCGACGCAGTCGGGCAATATTGGTCAGCGGCTGGTCGAGGGGCTGGTGTATGTCTGGCGCACGCCGGCGGTGATGCTGATTATGATCGTGGTGGCGGCGATCGGCACCTTTGGCTACAACTTCAGCGTGGTGCTGCCACTGCTGTCCGGCTTCGTGCTGCACACCGACGCAGCCGGCTTCGGCGGGCTCTCGGCGGCGCTGGGGCTCGGCTCGCTGATCGGCGCGCTCGGCACCGCCTACGCGCGCCATGTGACGGTGCGCCGGCTGATCGTCGGGTCGGCCTGCTTCAGCCTGCTGCTTGGCGCAGTCGCGCTCTCCACCAACTTCGCGGTCTCGGCCGGGCTGCTGATCGCGCTGGGCTTCGCGGGCATTCTGTTCTCCACCAGCGCCAACACGCTCTTGCAGCTCAGCGTGCCGGATGCGCTGCGCGGCCGTGTGATGAGCCTCTACATGCTGTTGTTCGCCGGCAGCACGCCGATCGGCGGCCTGCTGATCGGCACACTGTCAAACATCATTGGAGTTTCGGAAACGCTACTGGTCTGCGCGGCGCTGTGCCTGCTGGGCGTCGGCGGCGCGCTGGTGTATAGATTAAGGGTTAGAGGATAGGCGTTAGGGGTTAGGATCATTGAGCACAGCGCAAGCATTGGAATCGTTGAGTTTTAACCCTTAACCCCTAACCCCTAACTCTTACCAACGAGTGACACAAACATGCGACCACAAGCCGAGCCAAGCATCATCGCGCGGCTGTATGCGCTGATTCTGCCCTACCGGCGCACCGTGGCGGCCGGCATGGCCTGCCTGCTGCTCTCGGTCGCGGCCGAGCTATACCCGCCGCTGGTCTGGCAGAAGGTGGTCGATCTCGGCCTGGCGCGGCAGGATTGGGTCTACATCGGCTGGCAGCTGGCGCTGCTGATACTGGTGTTTGGCGTCGGCCAGCTCTGCTCGGCCGTGCGTGGGGTGCTGCTAGAGCGCGCCGGCCAGCGGCTGACGCTCGATCTGCGGCTGCGGCTGTATCGCAAGCTCCAGTGCCAGTCGGCGGCCTATTTCTCGCAGCGCCGCACCGGCGATCTGCTGGCGCGCCTCACCGCCGATGTCGAGACGGTGCAGAACGTGCTGGTGCAAGGCACCGACTCGGTGGTTGCGAATGGGCTGCGCGTGCTGGGTGTGGCCGCGATCTTCATCTGGCTTCAGCCCACATTGGGCCTGCTGGTGCTGCTGCCGATGATCCTGGTCGGCATATTGCTCGCGCGCTATAACTATCGCGTTCGGCCGGTCTATCGCACCGCCCGCAGGCGCCTGGGTGATCTGAGCGCGCTGTTCGCCGACAACCTGGGCGGAATGCGTGTCATCCAAGCCTTCGCGCAGGAGCGGCGTATGGCCGCCCAGGCCGAGAGCGTGGGCCGCGAGCTGTACGACCAGCAGATTCAGGCGGTCACGCTGCGCAATCGCGTCTTCCCAGCCATTCGCTGGGTGGCCAACCTGGGCAACGTGATCATGCTCGGCGGCGGCGTCTACTTCGTGATGCGCGGCCAATTCACGCTCGGCGGGCTGCTGGCCTACCGCGGCTACGGGCGCTACTTCTACGGCCCGATCGACGATCTGGTCAACATCAACGATCTGGTGCAGCAGGCCGCCGCTGCCGGCCGGCGGATCTTCGAGGTGCTCGACACGCCCGAGACGATCGCCGACGCGACCAACAGCCGGGCGCTGCCGGCGCCACTGCGCGGCGATGTGCGCTTCGAGAATCTTACGTTTGGGTATGATCGAGCGCATCCCGTGCTGCAAGATATCTCGCTACATATTCGTCCCGGCGAGCGAGTTGCGCTGCTAGGCCCGTCGGGCGCCGGCAAATCCACGCTGATTGCGCTAGTCGCGCGGCTCTACGATCCCGATAGCGGGCGAGTGCGGATCGATGGGCACGATCTGCGCGCTGTCACGCTCACCTCATTGCGCTCGCAGATCGCGCAGGTGCAGCAGGAGACCTTTCTGTTCAACACTACCGCGCTGGAGAACCTGCGCTTCGGCCGGCCCGACGCCACACGTGAAGAGGTCGAGGCTGCTGCGCGCGCCGCCAACGCCCACGGCTTCCTCAGCGCGCTGCCCGAGGGCTACGACACGCTGGTGGGCGAGCGCGGGGTCAAGCTATCCGGCGGGCAAAAGCAGCGGCTCGCAGTGGCGCGCGCGTTTCTGACCAACCCGCAGCTGCTGCTGCTGGACGAGCCGACCAGCGCGGTCGAGCCCGAATCCGAGGCGTTGATCGTCGAGGCGATCGAGCGCCTGATGCAGGGCCGCACCACGCTGGTGGTCTCGCACCGGCTCTCGCTGGCGCGCACGGCCGATCGCGTGGTGGTGATCGCCGGCGGCCGCATCGCCGAGCAGGGCCCGCCCGACGAGTTGCTGGCCGATCCCGGCAGCCATTTCGCCGCTATGCTGCGGGCGGATTCGGCGTTCGCGTTGGCGGCTTGAGAATGTTTAAGGGTTAGGGGTTAATGATCGATGATGATCAATGGAAGCAGTGAATCTAACCCTTAACCCCTAACCCCTAATAAGGAGCTCCCGTGGCATCCACAACCCGCACGCGCTACCCAGCGCTGTATCACCGCAACTTCACGCTGATCTGGAGCGGCCTGCTGGTGTCGAATATGGGCACGTGGATGCAGAACGTCGCCCAGAGCTGGCTGATCTACAAGCTGACTGGCAACAGCCCGCTCTACCTGGGCTGGCTGGGCCTGGCCTTCGCCATTCCCATGGTGATCATGCCGCCGCTCGGCGGCGCGCTGGCCGATCGGGTCGACCGGATAAAGCTGCTGTATGTGACCCAAACATGCTCGCTGCTGCTGGCCGCGCTGCTGGCGGTATTAGCCTGGAGCGGCGCAATCCAGCCATGGCACATTCTGCTGACTACCTTCGGCGGCGCGCTGCTGCTGGCGTTCGACAACCCGACCCGCCAGGCGCTCATCCCCGAGCTGGTGCCGCGCCAGGATTTGCTGAACGCGCTCTCGCTCAACTCGGCCACCTACACTGGCGCGGCGCTGGTCGGCCCAGCGCTGGCCGGCCTGCTGTTGGATGTGGTTGGCGCGGGCTGGCTGTTTATGCTCAATGCGATCAGCTTTCTGGCGGTGATACAGGCGCTGCGATCCATGCGCGACCTGCCGGTACGGCCGAAGCGGGTGGTTCCGCTGCGCGATGCGCTGTTCGGCGGCTTCATCTATGCCTGGCAGCACCGGCTGATTTTGTTCCTGCTGCTGCTCTCAGCGCTGGCGGCGCTGTTCGGGCGCTCATACCAGCAGCTGCTGCCGATCTTCGCCGATGATATCTGGCGGGTTGGCGCGGGCGGCTATGGCACGCTGCTGGCGGCCGGCGGCGCCGGCGCGCTGCTGGGCGCCTTCGCGATGGCATCGATCAAAGCGATCGATCGGCAGGGGCGCGTGCTGGTGATCAGTGGGCTGGTATTCTGCGCTGCGCTGGCGGCGTTCGTACTATGCCCACTGTTCTGGCCAGGTGTCGCGCTGCTTATCGTCGTCGGCATTGCGGCAACAGTATTTTCGACCATGATCGCCACCATGATCCAGCTGCGCGTGCCGGGCGAGCTGCGCGGCCGTGTGATCAGCCTGTATGCGATCACACTGATCGGCCTGCCCTCGCTGGGGGCGCTAGGCGTGGCAGCGCTGGCCAACACACTTGGCGAAGGGCGCGGCAGCGCGTGGTCGCGCCCGCTCCTTGGGCTGCTCGATGTGCTAGGCGTCAACGGGCTGACCAGCCAGCTTGGCGCGGCAGCCGGCGCGCCGCGGGCGATCATGCTGGGCGCGCTGGCGCTCACACTGGTGCTGGGGCTGACGGCACCGCTGTTTCTGCGCACGGGCGCGGTATCTACCGCGCTATGAGCCAGATAACGGATTGTGGGCCGAATGCGGGCGGCTTTGTCCCCGCGTTCGGCCCACAAAAAAATGGGGTGGAGGGCTGCGGCGGTCTCGCCGCAGCCCTCCACCCCAGATCGATTCAAGCGCTGGCTTACACCAGCGCCTTCTCAGTCTCGCGGTCGAAGATATGCATCTTGCCCATGTCGACCACCAGGTCGACTGGCTGGCCGACGCGAACGCCAGTGCGCGGGTCGAGCCGGCTGACCATCTCCTTGCCACCGTTCTCGACATAGGCGAACACCTCGCTGCCGAGCGGCTCGACCACCGTCACATTGGCGTTGAGCTTGGCCGCCTCGTCCACACCGCGCGGCACAAAGTGCGCATCGTGGATGTCTTCTGGACGAATGCCGAAGTAGACCGGCTTGCCGATATGGTTGCCGAGCGCTGTAAGTTTCTCGTTTGGCAGTGGCAGTGCGAATACACCCATATCGACGACCGCGCCGCCATCTTTACGATCGAGCTTGGCCTCGAAGAAGTTCATCGCCGGCGAGCCGATGAAGCCGGCTACGAACATATTCGACGGGCTATCGTACAGCACCTGCGGCGAGTCGAGCTGCTGCAAGATGCCGTCCTTCATGACCGCGATGCGCGTGCCCATGGTCAGGGCTTCGGTCTGGTCGTGGGTCACGTAGATGAAGGTGGTCTTCAGGCGCTGGTGCAGCTTGGAGATCTCCGAGCGCGTCTGCACGCGCAGCTTGGCGTCGAGGTTCGAGAGCGGCTCGTCCATCAAGAACACGGCCGGGTTGCGCACGATCGCGCGCCCGAGCGCCACGCGCTGGCGCTGCCCGCCAGAGAGCGCCTTGGGCTTGCGGTCAAGCAGGTGGCCGATACTGAGCATGTCGGCGGCTTCCTTGACGCGCTTGTCGATCTCAGCCTTGGGGGTCTTGCGCAGCTTGAGGCCGAAGGCCATGTTGTCGTAGACCGACATGTGCGGGTAGAGCGCATAGCTCTGGAACACCATCGCGATGTCGCGGTCCTTGGGCGGCACATCGTTGACCACGCGGTCGCCGATGTAGATATTGCCGTCGGTGATCTCCTCCAGGCCGGCCAAGCAACGCAGCGCGGTGGTCTTGCCGCAGCCCGATGGGCCGACCAGCACCAGGAATTCCTGATCATTGATGTCGAGGTCGAGGTCTTTCAACACCGAGACCTCACCGAAACGCTTCCAGACATGGTCGAACTTGATGCTTGCCATTGGGGTTGCTCCTTTGCACTTGATTGCAGATAGCAGATTGCAAATTACCGACATCCTGATTGCAAATTGCAGATTGCAAAAACCCGACCATCCGAGATAAAAGATTGCAGATTGCGAATGATTACCACCCAATCTACAATCTGCAATTTGCAATTTGAAAATTACAATCGCGGTGGCCCGGTCGAGCGCCGCACCACCAGCCGCGCGCTGAGCGTCGCGCTTTTCGCCGCATGGGCGCGATGCTCGATTGCGTCGGCCAGCAGCGCCGCCAGGTGCTCGCCAACCGCCCGGCGCGGCTGGCGGAGCGCTGTGAGCGGCGGGTGGGTACGCGCTGCCAGCGGCACATCGTCGAACCCAACCAGCGAGACATCGCGGCCAACTTCCAGCCCAGCATCGTAGATCGCGTGCATCGCGCCGAAGGCCAGCTCATCACTACAGGCCAGCACGGCAGTCGGCGGCTGTGGCGCGCCGAGCAGCTCGCCCATCGCCTGGTAGCCATCCTCTTCGCCCCGGCCGGCCTCGACGATCAGCGCTGGGTCGACCGCCAGCCCAGCCGACGCCAGCGCGTCGGCATAGCCAAGGTAGCGCGGCTCGCTTTCAGCCAGCTCGGAAGGCAGCTGGATCAGACCGATCCGCCGGTGGCCCAGCCCAAGCAGATGCCGCAATGCCGTCGCCGCGCTGGCTCGGCCATCCACCAGCACGAACGGGCTGTGGCACCCCGCCGGCACCGGGCCGGCGCACGCGTGCGGGATATCGGCCTCGCACAGCTCGCGCGCCCGCTCGTCGTCAACCTGCATATCCAGCAGCAACAGGCCATCGACACGGCCAGTGCGCGCCAGGTTCATGCACAGCTCGGCCTCGCTCTCGGCGCCAGCGGTGGCCAGCAGTAGATAGTAACCGCGTAGCGCCGCCGCGTCGGAAAGACCCGACAGCAGCTCGGCCAGCGCCGGATCGGCCAGGCGGCCTGGCAGCGCCGGAAGCGTGAGCCCCAGGGTATAGCTGCGCCCGCGCATGCTGCGAGCCGCATGACTAGGCTGATAGTTCAGCCGCGTCACGACTTCCATTACACGCTGCCGGGTTGCCTCCGTCACCGTCCCTGTGCCGTTCAATACATACGACACAGTGGCGGTTGAGACATCCGCTAGCGCAGCCACTTGTTTGATCGTCGCCGCCATGTGCGTCTATCATGAGTGAAACGATTAATGGGTGAAACGATTAAGTGCTGAAAGGATTAAGCGCAGTATAGCAGGATGTGGAGATCTTGTCAAGATTCTATCACGAAGGCTTGCCTTTAGGCTTGGGTAACTGACTTTACAAAAGAGCGCTGATAGCCTATAATTATGCCTATGTCAACGGTGACTTTTCTGCTGTTGTTCGGGGGTCTTTCATTCGGTCAGGACTGAGAGTTGAGCTCTCAGTTCTTTTTTGGCTCATCGCGGAATTTCGTCGCACATCCACCTTTTCGGCAGATGTCCCGCGGAAACGAGCTAGTTGGAATAAAGGCAGAGAGACAATGAGCGACAAACCCGCATACCTGACTCGCGATGGTCGCGCGAAGCTGGAAGCTGAGCTGGAGGATTTGGTCATCAACGGCCGCAAAGTGGTGGCAGAACGAATCGGCGCCGCGAAAGATCTAGGCGACATTTCCGAAAGCGGCGAATACGAAGATGCCAAGAACCAGCAGGCGCATCTGGAAGGGCGCATTCGCGAGGTCAAAAGTATCCTCTCGCGCGCCCAGATCATCGATGAAGAGAACGGTCATGGTCATGAAGTTCGAGTTGGCTCCAAAGTGACGGTTCGAGTCGACGGCGAGGACGACGAGGAAACCTGGACGATCGTCGGCAGCGCCGAGGCCAAGCCGCGCGAGGGCAAGATCTCGAATGAGTCACCGCTGGGGGCATCCATGCTGGGCAAGCGCAAAAACCAGAAGGTGACCGTGCAGACACCTTCGGGCCAGATGAAAATTACAATCATTAAAATTCACTCGTAGATACGTCGTGCGTCGTGCATATATGGTGGGGATGCAGGGGCAGCACCCAGAGGGTACCCGGCCGCCCCCGCACCCCCAGCAATGGGGAGGTCTGGCGGGGCCTTCGGCCCGCCAGACCTCCCCATTGGAACGTCCAAAAATCAATAATATGGAACTAAACGAACTCCAACAGCAGCGCCGGGCCAAGCTGGATCGCCTGCGCGCCGCTGGCATTGACCCATACCCGCCGCGCGCCAATCGCACGCACACAATCGCGGAGGCGCTGGCCGATTTCGATGGCATGATTGCGCGCGGCGAGCGGATGACCCTGACTGGCCGGATCGTCGGCGCGCGGCGGGTAATAGGCAAGCTGGCCTTCGCCCATATCGCCGATGAGAGTGGCAAGATCCAGCTCTGGATCAGCAGGGCCGACCTGGGCGATGAGTGGTTCGCGCGCTTCCGCGATGAGCTGGACACCTTCGATATTGTACAGGCCACCGGCACGCCGCGCCGCACCAAAACCGGTGAGGCATCGCTGTTCGTCGAAGAGCTGACCGTGCTTGCCAAGGCGCTCAACCCGCCGCCGGAGAAGTGGCACGGCCTCACCGATGTGGAGGCGCGGCTGCGCGAGCGCTACCTCGACCTGATCGTCAACGACGAGGTCAAGCAAACCTTTCGCACCCGCGCAAAGATCATCACCGCCATGCGCCGCTTTTTGGATGCGCGCGGCTTCATCGAGGTCGAGACGCCCGCGCTCCAGCCGCTCTACGGCGGCGCGTCGGCACAGCCGTTTGTGACCCATCACAACCAGCTGCACCAGGATTTGTATCTTCGAATCTCCGATGAGCTGTACCTCAAGCGGCTGATCGTCGGCGGCTTCGAGCGCGTCTACGAGATCTGTAAGGACTTTCGTAACGAAGGCGTTGATCGCACCCATAACACCGAGTTTACGATGATGGAGTGCTATCAGGCCTACGCCGATTACAACGACATCATGGGCTTAGTCGAGGATATGTTCCGCTATGTGGCCCTGGAGGTCTGCGGCGCCACTACGATCGAATTCCAGGGCCACACGATCGATTTCGGCCCCGAGTGGCAGCGCGTCTCGATCCCTGAGGCGATCGACGAGAAGACCGGGATCGACATCATGCGCGTCACCGAGCTGGCGCCGCTCCAGGCGGCCATTCGCGCGGCCGGCCTACGAGTCGACCCTAAGCCGAGCTGGGGCAAGCAGGTCGACGAGCTGTTCAGCGAATATGTTCAGCCGCTGCTGATCCAGCCGACCTTTATCATCGACCACCCTGTGCCGCTCTCGCCGCTGGCCAAGAAGCGGCCCGACCAGCCGCTGCTGACCGAGCGCTTCGAGCCAATCATCGCCGGCATGGAATTGGGCAACGCCTTCACCGAGCTGAACGACCCGATCGACCAGGAGCAGCGCTTTTTGGAACAGGGCCGCGCCTTCAGTGCCGGCGACAGCGAAGCTCAGCCGATGGATCGCGACTACATCAACGCCCTGATGTACGGCATGCCGCCCACCGGCGGCCTGGGCATCGGCGTCGATCGCATGGTCATGCTGCTCACCAACCAGCCGACGATCCGTGAGGTGGTGCTGTTTCCGCACCTACGACAAGCCGAGTAACGAGGACTGAGGACTGAGGACTGAGTTGAGTGAATCCTCAGTCCTCAGTCCTCGGCCCTCAGTCCTGGAGGAGATATGCCCCGTTCATTCACGATCGAGCGCGAGAATTTGCCCGAGGTTGTGCAGGGCTGGCTGAAGGCTGTCAGCTTGGGCGATGAGGAGCTGGTCGAGCTGATCTTCACTGAGCGCGAGGTGCTGCTGCGCCGGCCGACCAGCCCGCATCTGCGTAAGTGGGCCCGTGGCATTAGCGACCGCTATGACCAAATGTTTCGCGAGCTGGCCGGAATTTGACAGTGATGAGTGCTGAGTTTTGAGTTTTGAATTGAAGGATAACCCACAACTCATAACTCATAACTCATAACTCACAACTTTCCATGAACTACCTCACTAAAGACGAGCTCCTCGATATCCACGCCTACATTCTTGAGCGTTACGGTGGCCGCATGGGTATCGCCAGCCAGGATCGCCTGACACAGGTGCTCGATACGCCGCGCCAGGTGATGTTCGGTGTCGAGCTATACCCCGATTTGCCAAGCAAGGCCGCCGCGCTGACGTTTCTGATCATGAAGAGCCACCCGTTCGTTGGCGCGAACGAGGCCACCGCGTTGATGGCGCGGTCAGCCAATCCGAGCTCGACCGCGAAGGGCTGGAGCGCTGGGTGCGCGAAAATCTTGTGATGTATGCTTGATGAGGTGCCGCGTGACCGATCAAGATAGCGTGATACCAGCGGATCTGCCGAGCGATGCGCTCCCAGAGCCGCGCTGCGAGGCAACCACCCAAAGCGGCAGCCGCTGCCGGAATCGGCCGCTGGAGGGCCAGCGCTACTGCCGCATGCATACTGCGCTGGCCGGCGAGGTCAGCGCGCTGCCCAGCGCAGCGGTTGTACTGCCAGGCAGTACAGCAGCAGAAGAGCCGATCGGCGCGGCCAACGACGTGCCGATCGAGATCGCCGGGGATGCGCGCGCCGATGCGGTTGCGGCAGTGCAAGAGCTTGAGGTCGAGATCCGCAATCGGCCCGACACGCTGGCAACGACGCGCGATCTCATGGCCAATCTCCTGCGGCTCGTTCGCGAAAATCTGGCGCCTATGGCGCCCGCGCAGCTTGGCCGCGTGGCGACGATCATCCGCGAGAATGTCAGCAGCGACTACCTCGACCCTGATTTCTGGCGCGGGGTCGGCATGGTGTTGCAATACCAGGTCGACGAGATCACGCGCCTGATCCAGCGGCGCAGGCGCGGCGAGTACACTACCGATGCCTTCGGCATGGACGCCGAGCTGGTCGAGCTGGTACGGCCGTTCAGCGGCTTTATGTACCGCAGCTACTTCCGCGTCAGCGCCGAGGGGCTCGATCACGTGCCGAGCGCGGGCCGAGCGCTGCTGGCTGCCAATCATTCCGGCGTGCTGCCGTGGGATGGCGTGATGATCGCCAGCGCCGTGCTCGAGGAGCATGCCGCGCCGCGAGTGGTGCGGGTGCTCTACGCGCCGAGCGCGCTGGCGCTGCCTGGCCTGCCGCGTGCGCTGGAGACGTTCGGGCAGGTCTGCGAACGGCCTGGGCAAGCTGTTCAAGGCGCGCTACAAGCTGGCGCGCTTCCGACGCAGCGGCTCGGTCGCGCTGGCGCTGCAAACCGGCGCGCCGCTGGTGCCGGTGGCCGTGATCGGCGCCGAGGAGACTTACCCAATGCTGGCCGACGCGCAGCCGCTGGCGCAGATGCTACGGCTGCCATTCTTCCCGATCACGCCGCTGTTCCCCTGGCTTGGCCCGCTCGGCCTGATTCCACTGCGAACCAAATGGTCGATCGCCTTTGGCGAGCCGATCACCACCGCCGAGTATGGGCCAGATGCCGCCACCGATCCGCTGCTGACGGCGCGGCTGTGCGCGCAGCTGCGCGAGCGCATCCAATCGATGATCGATCAGCAACTGGCCGCGCGCGCGTCGGTCTTCTCATAACGACGAAGGACGAACGACGAACGACCAAGGAGATAACACCACCCTGGTCGTTCGTCGTTGGTCCTTGGTCTTTCGTCAAGGTGTGCAATGGCAGCGAAACGAAGCGAACGCCTATCGAGTGTCGACACCGCCTGGCTGCGGATGGAAGACCCGACCAACCTTATGATGGTCACGGGCGTGCTGGTGTTTGACCAGCCGCTGAGCTTCGCACGACTGCGGCAGACGATCGAGCAGCGCCTGCTGGGCTTCGACCGCTTCCATCAGCAAGTCGTGGATGCCACTGGCACACCACACTGGCAAGATGACCCGCACTTTACGCTCGGCGCGCACCTGCACCGGATCGCGCTGCCGGCCCCACACGACCAGGCCGCGCTCCAGGAACTGGTCAGCACACTCATGAGCACGCCGCTCGATCTCACCAAATCGCCCTGGCAGTTTCACCTGATCGAAGAGTATGGCGCGGGCTGCGTGCTACTGACGCGGCTACACCACTGCATCGCCGATGGCATCGCGCTGATGCGCGTGCTGCTCTCGCTGACCGACGAGACGGCCGAGCCGCCAATGCCGGCCCACGCTACCGCGTCGGCGCGCGACAGCCGCGCGCCCAATGCCGGACCGATCGCCGCAGCCAATGCTACCGTGCGCGCGGCCGAAAAGCTACTCGACAATGGGATCGAGACCCTACTTGAGCCGACGCGACTGGCGCATGCGGCCTGGTTCGGTGCGAGCAGCGCAGTGACGCTGAGCCGGTTGCTGCTGATGAGCCCCGATCCACAAACGCCTTTCAAAGGCAAGTTGGGCGTATCCAAACGCGCGGCCTGGTCGGCGCCGATCGCGCTGGACGCTGTGAAAGCGATCGGCCGGGCGGTTGATGGCACTGTCAACGATGTGCTGCTCGCGGCAGTCACCGGCGCGCTGCGACGCTACCTGCTGGGGCGTGGCGAGCTGGTCGATGGGTTGGAAGTACGCGCGGCAGTGCCGGTCAACCTGCGCGCGCCGAACGAGCCGCCGACGCTGGGCAACCGCTTCGGACTCATCTTTTTGTCGCTGCCGATCGGCGCCGATGATCCGCTCGATCGCTTGTACGACCTGAAACAACGTATGGAGGCGATCAAAGACTCGCCGGAGGCGCTGGTGACGTTTGGGGTGCTGCAAGCGATGGGCCTGATGACGAACCAATTGCAGAATGTCGGCGTGTCGCTGTTCGGCAGCAAGGCCACTGCGGTAATGACCAATGTGCCTGGCCCGCGCGAGACGATCTATCTGGCCGGCACGCCGGTACGCGAGCTGATGTTCTGGGTGCCGCAATCGGGCCGGCTGGGGCTGGGCGTGAGTATTCTCAGCTACGCCGGCCAGGTTCGGCTGGGCGTGGCCACCGACGAAGGGCTCATTCCTGACCCCGACGCGATCATCGGCGCGTTCCAGGCTGAGTTCGAGCTACTCATGCGCCTGGCGCCAAAAATGCAGAATTAAGAAAATGTTACATTTCAATGCTCAATTTCGAGCTTCTGCTCGATCTGATCGAGCCGCGCGCTAAGATCGCGCCGCCAGCGCTCATCGGCCACCGCCTGCGCGCGTAGGCGGTAGAGCTGCTCGTCGTTCACGCGCCGCACGCCGCCAATCCGGTCGGCGATGATCCCGAACAGAAAGATTACGAACCCCAAGATCAGCGATACGCCTCCGCCGATCAACGCCTGATCATTACTGGCCACGATGCCAAATTTGCGCGCGATGTAGACATAGACCGCCCGCCCAAGCAACACCACGCCGATCAGCAGAAACGGCAATGCCAGGTACGAAAAGGTTTTGAGCGGCTCGTAGGTTGAGTACGTGCGCGCGATGATCGCCGCCTGACGCTTGATGAAGTTCCAGTTGCCGTTGTGCAGCCGCGATGGCCGGTTGACCGTCGTGTTGATCGTAATCGGCACGGTCGTGACGGTCAGGCCCTTTTTGCCGGCCTGTATCAGATTTTCGACGGTGTACGAGAAATCGGTGGTGACGAATAGTCGCAGCGCCGCCTCGCGCGAGAGCGCGCGAAAGCCGCTGACAGTGTCGGGCACATCTGTCTCGGATGCCCAGCGCACCACACCGCTGCCGATCTGCTGGAGCGCTTTTTTCAGCGGCGAGAAATGCTCCACGCTGCCGACCTGTCGATCGCCAATCACCACCTCGGCCTCGCCGGACAGGATCGGCCCGATCAGGCGCGGGATTTCGCTGCCGGGGTATTGATGATCGCCGTCGGTATTCACGATGATATCGGCGCCAAGCCGCAGCGCCGCGTCGTTGCCGGTCTGGTAGGCGCGGGCCAGGCCCTTGCGCCCGGTGTGCCGAACGACATGGTCGGCGCCGTTGGCCCAGGCAATCGCCACCGTATCATCGGTGCAGCCGTCATCAACGATCAGTACCTCAACGCTGCCAATGCCGACGATCTGGCGTGGAATATCCCGGATGACCTCAGCAATCGTATCGGCTTCATTCAGCACCGGAATCTGGACAATCAATTTCATCGCGGCCTCGCGGGCGGGGCGGCGCGTGCGCGCAGCGCCATTGCTGGCTTGGGTTGGTAGGAAAGTCTGGCTGCTCAAAATATGCTCGGGCGCTTCCTAATGCTTCACAGAGCGGCAATTGTACTTCACACGCCGGCTTTTGTAAAATGCGCCTTAGCATCCGCTACGCTGATGCGCTCGGCATGCGGGTGGTTATTCGCAGCGGTACTTTTCTGCTTTATGTTGGTCGTGTGGGTTCGCCGCGTGCGGCGAACCCACACGACCAACATTTTCCTGAATGGCTCGTCAAGCACCTGAGTGACACTCGACGATGTCTCAAGCGGTTTCATTGTGTGTGCGTATGGAATAGACTTATCGTAATTCGCAAAAGATCGACGAGGACAGACCATGCGCAACACTAATCATCTCATCCCCGACAGCAAGAACATCTTAGACAGGTTCGTGCGCCTAGCGCCGCTGCTGGTGCTGCTGGCGCTCACCCTATTCCCGTTTGGCTGGCTGGGTGAGCTATGGCCGGCGTTGCGGCATGGGCTCGATCTCGTGTTTTCGAGCGATGGGCGACATGCGGTCGGCCATGCGTCGCTATTTTGCCTGCTGGGATTGGTGGCGCTGGCTGTGCTGCCGCAGCTTCACGCAAGGCCGGCGCGCTACCTGGGCATGCTACTGCTGGCGGGAGTCGGCCAGGAGCTCTTCCAGATGCTCTACAAGGGCCGGCTGCTGCTTTTCGACGATGGCCGCGATCTCTTGACGGATCTGGCTGGAATAGTCGTAGCGTTTGCGGTGGTGTGGTGCTGGCGGCAGATCCAATGCCAGGTTTCCTCGTAATAGATCATCATGCCTGGGTTTTTCACGCGCCGCGCGAAAAACCCAGGCACAAAAAGAAGAAAAGCACCGCCTCTTTGTGATGATTGACAAGCGCTATATCGCTGGCCTTCCATCCCGCCCGCAACCTTCGCCTCGATCCGCACGTCCAACACAATATAGGACTTATGCACGGGGGATGGGAAAGGTGCAACCTTCCCCACAAACCCTTCGTTCCGCCCGTAGGCGGCGGCTTTACCGCCGCCTACGGGCGGAACAAGGATTCTTTCGGAGGACTTGCAGCCCTCCAAACCGCCCGCTTGCGTAAGTCCTGCATAATATTAGGAGTGAACGATGAACAATCAGATGATGCGCAGCAGCAGCGACCGGATGATCGGCGGCGTGTGCGGCGGCCTGGCCGAGTACTTCAACATCGACAGCGCGATTGTGCGCTTAGTGTTCGTGCTGGCGGTGCTGAGCGGGATCAGCCCGCTGGTCTATGTGGTGCTGTGGATCGTGATGCCGGAGCAGAAGCCCGCCGCCACCCGCACGGCCCTACCCGATCACCCGCGTGCGGTCGAGGAGTGGAAGTTCGACCCATACACGGGCGAGCGGATTGAGCGATAGCTGGACACCCGAGTCTTTCATACCTCGGCTCGTCTGCAAGACAATAGACGATGGACGATCGACGATCATTGCGTCGTCGATCGTCCATCGTCTATCGTCACAACGCCAAAATGACACCGCGCACTATACCATCGCCGTCCTGACCCCTAGCTCGGCCGCCAGCGCCGCGATCTCATCCCAAGTCGAGATAGATTCTTGGAAGGACTTTCGTCCCTCCAAACCTCCCTGAGAATGCCGCCACTACGGTTAGACGAAGCGCTCGAACACCTGATTGCCAAGCATGCGCCCGCGCTCGGTCAGGCGCACACCGATCTCATCGCGCTCCAGCAGCCCCAGGCCGGCGAGATCAGTAAGCACATCGCCATAGATGCGCTCAAGCTCAGCGCCGCAGCGATCGCGGAAGTGCGCGTAGCTCACGCCGGCGTTGAGCCGCAGCCCCATGAACATCGTCTCGGCGGCGAAGTCACGCTCGCTCAGCATGTTCGTCTCGGCGATCGGCGATCGGCCGGACTGCACGCGGCTGATATAATCGTCGATCCCCAGCACATCAAAGTAGCGGCGCGGAAACAGGTGGCCGTGCGCGCCGGCGCCACAAGCCAGGTAATCGGCGTTGAGCCAGTAGGCCAGATTGTGGTGGCAAGCTGCCGAGGGAATAGGATACAGGGTACAGGGAATAGAATCCATACCCGCATCAACATTCTCCTGTACCCTGTATCCTGTACCCTGTATCCTGTGGTCTCTAGCCCAATTGCTGATCTCGTACTGCGCGTAGCCCGCTGCTCCAAGCAGATCGATCGCGCGCTCATACATGTCGGCGGTGGCATCTTCATCGGGTACGCTGAGCCGGCCGCCCATCACCTGGGCGTACAATGGCGTTTTCTCTTCCAGAATCAGCGAGTACAGCGAGAAGTGGTCGGTCTGCCAGGCGCTGATCTCGCGCAGTGTCGCATCCCACTGCTCGAGCGTCTGGCCTGGCAGGCCGAAGATGAAGTCGAGGTTGATGTTCTCGAACCCGGCTCGCCGCGCGTCCTCATACGATGCACGCGCCTCGGCTGCGGTATGAATGCGCCCTAGCACACGCAGCGTTGGGTCGTGTAAGCTCTGCACGCCCATGCTTAGCCGGCTCACGCCCATGCTACGCAGCTGGCGCAGGTAGTCACGCCCCAACACCGTGCCGGGGTTGGCCTCGACAGTCACCTCGGCCCCCGCGAACGGGATCAACTCATTCGCTGCAGCCAGCACCTGCGCCATCAGCGGCAGCGGCAGCATGCTCGGCGTCCCACCGCCTAGAAAAACGGTTGGGCGCAGACTGGCGCGCGTCATAGGCGGGAGGCGGGAGGCGGGAGGCGGGAGGCGGGGAGTAATCCCAATCGCCAATCCCCAATCGCGCATCTCTCTACACAGCGCATCCACATACGCCGCCATGCGATCGTCCATGTTGGCGTAGGTGTTGAAATCGCAGTAGGCACAGCGGCGGTGACAGAACGGAATATGGATATACAGGTGCTTGACGCCTGTAGGATGCGGCCACCATTCGCTTTGGAGCCGCGTCGGGTGATCGGTAAGCTGTATCATAGCCGGACATGATAGCACATCTTTGCCTAAGCCCTAACTATCACGTGTCGTAGACACGCGTGCGAGCCCGTTTTGCAATCAAACTTCTCACTTGCTTCTCTATCCCTAACGAACGATCTATGGTAGGATAGAGCTCAAGGACGTGCCATAGTAAAGGTGACCGATGCGCTTCAAAGTCTTCGTCTCACTCCTGGTCATCACGCTTGTTCTAGATAGCGCGCTGCTGAGCATCAGCCTCATCCGGTCGGTAGGGCGCGTATTCGAGCTTCCGGTAGCGCTGGCCGCCGAGCCGCCGGCCGCACCGGCCCAGCCCCAGCCGGCGGCAACTGCCATGCCAGATGCGCCGACCGTGCCGCCCACCGCCACCCGCACGCCAACGCGCACACCAGCGCCTACACCCACTATCAGCCCCACCGCCGCGGCCGAGATAACCGCCACCGCTGCCACAACAGTTGAGCCGGCTGCACAGCTGATCGGCGCCAAGAGTGTGGCGTTTACGCCGGCGGACAAAGCCGTGCGGGCCAATATTCGTCTCGCGCTGGATCACTACTATGGCGCGCTCACGCATGTGGTTCTGCCGCCAGGCGGCGTGTTCTCGTTCAACTCAACGCTCGGGGTTCGGCCGCAGCGGATGCCCTGGAAGAATGTTCAGCTGAGGCCGACCGCCGCACCCACGCCGCCCGCCACCGATGGCGCCACCGCACCCACGCCCGAAACTGTCGCGCAGATCATCCAGGGCGGTGGTCTGTGCGATCTGGCCAGCCGCTTCGTGATGGCGGCCCGCCCGCTGCTGCCGGCTGGCGCTTTTCGCTTCGTCAACCACGTGAAATCGAATGGCATCCACCTGAGCGGCGTGCCAACTCGCGACACAGTCTCGATCTGGGCAATCGGCGGCGGCAAGGGCGAGCATGATCTGCTGATCAGCAATCCCACCAGTGGCTGGCTGGAGTTCACTGTCGACCGCGACGGCGAGAAGATCAACGTCACTGCGCGGCTGTGGGATAGATCGCCGCCCGGCTGGTAGACGCGCTGGGTTCTGGTGGGTCACTTGTTTGCAGATCACCATTCGCCCTGCGTGACAAACTCCCCACTCATCGAGAAACTCAATTGAACTTCGTATATGCTTGGATGGTGCTGCCGTCTCCAGCCGCCCTTCAGCTCGCGATCAGTGCGATCGCGGCGAGCGCCGCCACAATGCCGATGAGCTGCACGCGCATCACACGCTCACCAAGCAGCACCGCCGCCAGCAAGACTGTGCTGGCGGGGTAGAGCGCGGCGAGGATCGCCGCCACATCGAGCCGGCCTGCCTGGCCGGCGAGCACGAAGAAGGCGTTGCCGGCCACATCCAGCGCGCCGGAGAGCAGCACCAGCACAAGCAATCGCTGATTCGGCCGCGGGAACTGACGTCTGCCGATCGCGATCGGCAGCACGAGCCCCAGCGAGCCGATGCGCGCGGCGACAAGCGGCCAGAAGATCGCGCTCGCCCCGGCGCGATGCACCAGGATGAAGAAGATCCCGAACCCACAGCCGGCCAACACGGCCAGGCCGAGGCCGTCGCGCGCCCCAACCACGGCGCCCGTGCCTGCCACGAGCCAGATCCCCAACAGCGCCAGGCCAAAACCCACGAGCTTGAGCGCGCCCGGCATCCCTTCGGTGAGCACGCCGAACAGCGCCGGCAGCGCCGCCGTGATCACCGCCGAGAGTGGCGCGACCATGCCCATCTGCCCGACCGCCAGCGCACGATAGAGCGACGCCAGGCCGACCGCGCCGGCCAGCCCGGCTGCGAGGCCCCAGCCGAGGTCGGTAGTGGATGGCAGTGGCTCGCCCCACAACAGCGCCAGCATGATCAGCAGCAGCAGCCCGGCCATCTGGCCGATCGCCAGGACACCGAACACCGGCGCGCGTTTCGTCGCCAGCCCACCGCTGAAATCGCCCGCGCCCCAGGACAGCGCCGATGCCAGCCCGAAGACGACCGTAGCAAGGTCTCCTCCCAACATTCCACTACTCCTGACACTTTAGGTTATTTATGGACAATACCTGCTGCAACACAAAGATATGAAAGTATAGAGATACAGAGCTAGAGTGTCAATATTTCGTGCCTGAGCGCCAGGGCTGCGTCAAAGTTGGGAGCGCGCGAACCCGCGCGAAAAAAAGAGAGTTTGGGGCGGCGCACAGCGGGCACCCGGCCTCCCCAAACCCTCAAGGACTTTGCGACAGTACCCTATCGCAAGATCGCCGGCAGCAGCAGCTCGTGCTGGGGCACCGTCACGGCGGCGGTGGTAAAACTCCATGCGACCGGGGCGGCCAGCGCATTACCAGCCAGATCCTTCACGCCGCTGATGCGTGCCGTATAGGTCGTGCCG
>WNFV01003783.1_pt1 | contig 19718 bp, 18 predicted proteins | sample 5400101 | NCBI WGS metagenome assembly WNFV01 (sample SAMN13153361, study PRJNA577476) | soil metagenome | isolation source: 115 cm soil or saprolite under grassland replicate 1 | place: USA:California | collected 2016-06-15 | reverse complement strand
TGCCTCGGCGGTGAATCCTGCGTTTTGTCCGGCTCGGCCGTGCGAGATTCTTTGCGGCTAAATTCTTCTCCTTCGGTTCTAGGAGGCATAGCGTGAACAATTTACGTATCATCGACGCGGACGGCCATGTGCAAGAGCGAGATGCTGACTGGCAGGAGCTATTGGAGCCGTCATACAGAAAGCATGCGCCGAAAATGGTGACGGGTCCTGACGGCAAGGAACAGCTGCTTCTGGAAGGAAAGATCTGGGCAAAGCCTTCCGGCATTGGTGTCGGCATCGGCACTGCGCCCTACAGCCGCAGGCCGCAGAAAACTACGGGTATGTTCGACCCGGTACAGCGTCTCCACGACATGGACCTGGAAGGCATCGACACGGCGGTCAACTTTGGCACCACGGTGTTTTTGAGTCTGCCGTTTCTCGAAAACCACGACCTCGCCTGCGCCATCGCGCATGCCTACAACACCTGGCTGCATGGCTACTGCAACACGAGCCCGCAACGACTGAAAGGCGTGGCACTGGTCGCCATGCAGGAGCCGAAAGAAGCCGTCAAGGAGCCGTTGTGTCAAAGAATTGGGCTTTGTCGCTGTCGCCACTTCGGCACATTCAGCGGGGCGCAATCTCGATCATCCGGATTTCTATCCTTTTTACGCCAAGGCTGAGGAACTGGGGGTTCCAGTCTGCGTTCACGTCGGTTCCGGCAGACCGGCCGCTGCCGCCGATCGCTTCGATAACGCATTTTTTGTCCACGCAACTACCCATGCATTCGAGCAGATGATCGGTGTCATGTGCATCGTCGGCGGCGGCATTCTGGAGCTTTATCCCAGACTGAAAGTTGCTTTTCTTGAAGCCGGCGCCGGCTGGGTGCCCTACTGGATGGAGCGCTTGGACGAGCACTACGAGTACCTCCAGCCGACCGTGCCACTGATAAAAAAACCACCGAGCGAATATATGCGCAGCGAGCAAGTCTATTACTCCTTCGAGCCGGATGAACACACTTTGAATTTCGTGATGGACTACGTCGGCGAAGATCGCCTGGTCTTTGCCTCCGACTACAACCATGGCGACAGCAAATTTCCCCACACGGTCGAGTCGGTAACGAAGCGCAAGAACTTGAGCGAAAGCAGCCTGCGCAAGCTCATGTGCGACAACGCCGCGCGGCTATACGGTATTTAGCAGGCGTCGGGCACGAGGCGAAAGGCGCAAGTAAGAAGGAAGAAAGAGCCATGTGTGGAGGACTGAGTAGCCGGATTATCCTGACGCTGGGCTTACTGCTTAGCCTGAGCGCCGTCGCACAGGCCCAGGACAAAGGGCTCAAGAAATTTCACTGGGGCGTCACTTCCCTCTCCGCCTCGCAGTGGATACCCTGGATCGCCAAGGAAGCAAAACTCTACGAGAAATACGGCATGGAAGCCGAGCTGGTGTTGCTGCGCGGCTCGGGACAATCAGCGCAAGCGATCATCGGCGGCAGCATTCTTGCCGCGCCGTGCACGCTGACAACGGTCATGGGCGCCAACTTGAGCGGCGCGGATCTTGTCACCGTGGCGCATACGGTGGCGGGAGTGCAAAGCAAGTTGCTCGTTCGCCCGGATATAAAAAAACCGGAAGACCTGCGCGGCAAGCGTGTCGCAGTGTCCGGTTTCGGTTCGTTAGGAGATTTTCTTGAGCGCTACATCATCAAGAAATACGGCATGGAGCCCGGCCGCGACGTCATCATGCTCGCCATCGGCACCCAACCGGATAGGCTTCAAGCCTTGTTTAACGGCGCGGTCGACGCGGCTGACCTATCTCATCCCGCCGATGTTCAGGCCGAGCGAAAAGGCTTTCGCATGTTGTGGGATGCGAAACAGGAAGTCAGCTATCCATCTATGTCGATCGTCACGCGGCGAAAATACACCGTGGACGACCGCGATAGCGTGATGCGCATGGTCAAGGCTCACGTGGAAGGAATCCATCTGTTGAAGACCAACAAGGATTTCAGCCTCAAGGTCCTGGGCAAATACTTGAAGACCAACGATCGCGAATTACTTGAAGGCTCCTACGAGATCTATCGCAAAGATTTCATCTCGGCGCCCTATCCGATTACTCAAGGCTTGCAGCCGACTTATGAATACGTTGCGCAGCAGCGTCCCGATGTCTGGAACTACAAACCGGAAGCGTTCATGGACGCGAGCTTTATCGCCGAGCTGGAAAAAACCGGCTTCATCAAAAATCTATCCACGGGCACACGGTAGTTTGAAAAACAAAGAGGATGGAGTAATGAGACTGGAATGATGGAATACTGGAGTACTGGAGTGATGGGCCACCTCTTCCCCACCCAATACTCCATTACTTCAGCACTCCATCACTCCAATTCAGCTAACGGAGGATCACATGAGCAACACCAGCGGTCGTTACGCCATCGTCGGCGTCGCTGAGACCAAGGTCGGCAAGCGGCCGGAGGCCAGCACGCATTCGCTGCATCTTGAATGCATCAAAGCTTGTCTGGACGATGCGGGCATCAAAGCATCGGATGTCGACGGCTTCATCACCAACCAGCCGCTCAACGACGCGCACCGAAGTTACGCAGTCCGAATGGCGAACATGGCGCGCATGCAGCCGAACTATGCCACCGACCTCGCCCTCGGCGGCGCAACGCCGATCGCGATGGTGCAGAACGCGGTCATGGCCATCGAAGCCGGCATGGCGCACACCGTGATGTGCGTGCACGCGCGCAAGCGCGGCACGCCCGATCCCACGCCCGGACATCCGATCCGCCATGGCGACGAGCACTGGGAAGAACCTTGGGGCCATTTCTCCGCTGTCGCCAATCATGCCTTTGCTGCGCAGCGCCACATGTACGAATTCGGCACCACCAGTGAGGACTTAGCCCATGTCGCCGTCGCCACGCGCAAGCACGCTTGCTTGAATGGCAATGCCACGATGCGCAAACCGATGACCATCTCCGATCACCAGGCATCGCGATTTATCGTCGATCCGTTGCGGCTATTCGATTGCGCGTTGGAATCGGATGGCGGTGGCGCAGTCATCGTCACCAGCGCCGAGCGCGCGCGCGATTTTCCCAAGCGGCCCGTCGCTATTCTCGGCATGGGACAGCATCACCCGCATTTCAGTTTGATGGACGCGCCCAGTCTGACGACTCTCGGCGGTAACAAGTCTTCTAAACTGGCCTATGAGATGGCCGGCCTAAGTCCGAAGGACATGAACTTCGCCGAGATTTACGACTGCTTCACGATCACGACGATGATCACATTGGAAGATTACGGATTCTGCAAAAAAGGCGAAGGCAAAGATTTCGTCAAGAACGGGCGCATCGAAGTCGGCGGCGACCTACCGGTCAACACCCACGGCGGTTTGCTGTCACAGGCGCACATCGAAGGCATGTTGCATGTCACCGAGGCGGCGAAACAACTGCGCGGCAACGAAGTCGAGCCCGAACGGCAGGTAAAAAACGCCAAAGCTGGCATCGTCAGCGGCCACGGCGGTAGCCTGTGCATGCATGCAACGTTAATATTGGGGGCCTTATGAGCGAATCCAGCGATAGTCGCGGCAGAGCCGTGCGCAAAGTTAAACCCTTTCTCGAAGAGCTCGAAGCCAAGCCGTTCTGGACCCATCTCCGCGAGCACAAACTCACCGCCCAGCGGTGCAAATCCTGCGACAAATTTTTCACTTTCCCGCCGCAAGGCTCCTGCCCGCACTGCCTGTCGACCGATTACGAGTGGGTAGGACTCAGCGGCAAAGGGAAAGTTTACTCCTTCGTCACCTACAACCGTGCCTGGCATCCGTCCTACGAGGGCAAAACGCCCTACAATGTTTCGTTAGTCGACCTCGCCGAAGGCCCGCGCCTGATCAGCAACGTGATCGACTGCCCGCCCGAGCAAGTGAAGATCGGCATGGCGGTGGAAGTGGTGTACGAGGACAATGAGGATTATACGCTGCCCAAATTTCGGCCGGCGTTAGGCACTTAGCCGTTCGCCCTGAGCGCCGTCGCTGGGCTCCGAGAAGGCTTTCACACAGTCTGGCGCAGTGGTTGAAGTGTTAGAGGTGTGGCCAGCGAAAGGACCTTTGCCTCTCTGAAAATCCGCTCGATGGCATGGCCTCCGGCCCAGCCTATCCAGCAGCGCAGACCTCAACCTTGTTATGGAGGAAAGCTATGAAGCGCAGCACTCATCACATCCTCACCACCCACACCGGGAGCCTGCCGCGTCCCACGGACCTGGTGGACATGATGCTCCGCAAGGAGGCGAAGCAGCCCGTGGATGAAGATGTTGTTGCCATGCGGGTCCGCTCTGCGGTCGCGGAGGTGGTGCGCAGGCAGGCCGAGGTCGGCGTCACGGTCCTCAATGACGGCGAGCAGGGCAAGCCCGGCTACTCTACTTATATGAAAGACCGCCTAACCGGCTTCGAGGGTGAAACTGCGGCTGCCACCATCTCAGGCGAAGCCAAGGACTTCCCGGAGTACACCGCCCGCCGTACGGGAAGAGCCGCCCCCAAGCGCCCCGCGTGCACCGGCCCCATCGCTTGGAAGGATCGGGACGCCATGCTGAAGGACATTGAAAACCTGCAGGCCGCTGTCAAAGAAGTCGAAGCCGAAGAGGTATTCATGACGGCTGCCTCGCCGGGCGTTGTGCCGCACTTCATGAAAGACCAACACTACGGCAGCGAGGAAAAGTATTTATACGCCCTGGCGGACGCCTTGAAAGAGGAATACGACGCCATCCACCGTGCCGGTTTCGTGCTTCAGGTCGATTGCCCCGACTTGTGCATGAGCCGCCACAACCGGTTTTCCGACCTGAGCACAAAGGAGTTCAAGCAGATCGCTGACCTTCACGTGGTGGCCCTTAATCACGCCCTGCGGGAAATTCCGGCTGATCGGGTGCGGCTGCACATGTGCTGGGGCAACTACGAAGGCCCACACCACTTGGATATCCCGCTCACGGAAATCATCGACATAGCGCTAAAGGCCAAAGTCGGCGCTCTCTCCTTTGAGGGTGCAAACCCCAGGCACGAGCATGAATGGGTCGTCTTCAAGGAGTTTCACCTCCCTGATGGGTTGATCATCATTCCGGGTGTCATTGACTCCACGACCAATTTTGTCGAGCACCCGGAGCTTGTCGCGCAGCGCATTTGCCGCTACGCAGAGGTCGTGGGCCGCGAGAACATCATCGCGGGCACAGATTGCGGCTTCGGCACCTTCGTGCGCACAGAACCGACCATCGACCCGCGCATCGCGTGGGCCAAGCTCAAGTCCCTGGCAGAGGGCGCCGTCATCGCCTCAAAGCAACTTTGGAATTAGCAACGACTGCGCGTACCTTCGAACTTTTCGACATTTCGATAATTTCCAAAACGTGGAAGTTACCGCCAAGCCGTCTTCCCTTGAACCTTGAACCCTTGAACTTTGAACCGCCGCCAGGCATTGAACGATTTGAACAGTATCCGAAGAGAGTTATTCCGGGAAAAAGCCGTGGGGCGGGGCCGCCGGCGCGGGAGCTGAGGTTTTGCGAGCACCTACCGGCAGCGGCTGCTCGCGGAGCATGTGAGCCACCAGTACCTCGCGGACGGTGTCCAGGTCCAACCCGGCCGTAACCGCCTGTTCGGCGACCTCCGCCAGAACCCGATCGACGTCTTGCATCATTTTCCACTGCTTGAAGAGATCCTGGCTCTCCACGCCCATCGCTTCGCCCACCAGCTCGAGGAAGTTGACGATCTTGAACGGGGATGTCACTTCGTGGGCGCAGAGCTCGCGATGGCAAGCATGGTAAATGCCGACGAGACAGTCGACGCCGGCGGCCGCCGCCGCGTCGAGCTCCCGCGCGTGGAGTTCGCGTTTATACGCCGGTACCGGCGCCAGCGAGTTGCACATATAACCCACTCGTGGTTGACCGAGATCGACCAGCTCCACGCCCGGGATTGACGTGAGAATCTGGGTAACGCCTTCGGTCACGCCGGCCACCCCCGGATGTTCGTGCAGAGCCACGCACCTGTGCACGGGATGAATAAAGTGAGGGCGGAGCAGCTCGATCCTAGCGGCGATGTAGGGGATGACGTGCTGCAGGGCGAAGGCAGCCTCCGTGCTCGGCATGACGATCTCGCTCAGTTGGATATTGCAAGTGGGGCACCATGTGAGCACGCGGGAAGCGCCGGTGCCGGCGAATCCAGCCACCGTGTTGCCGCCGATTCGTCCGGATGCCTTGGCATCGCCGGCGCGATATTGAATGACACCGCAGCAGTTTGCCGGACCGCCGAAGACTTTGTAGCGCGCGCCGATTCGATTCAAGACCTCCAGACAGAGAAGCGCGATATGCGGCGTCTTGAGAACATTACAGCCAAGATACATGACGACATCCGGCGCCGCTTCGGAATCCGCGCGGGCGGATCGGGTGATCCGGGCAAGCAGATCAGCAGGGAGCTGGACCCGGGAGAGCACCTTCACCGCTTCGGACATCTTCTGGAAACCGGCTTGACCCGTATCGTGGCGTTCTTTTACGTCCCGCCGCTGGTTGAGCTTGAGGCGGGTCGCCGCCAACATGAAGCGGGGATTGACGCCGTCGTCGCAGGCGGAGAGACAGCGACCCGAGCCAGTGCAGGATTGCGCCCAGCGGGCGCCCCGGCTGGCCGCGTCACCGCCGCCGCGCAGAATGTCCAATACGTCGCCCACGACGGCTGCCGGTTCCCGGGTGTCGATTCCGGCAGGACCGGCGGTGGGACAGACCTCGACGCATCGCGCGCAGCGGGTACAGCCGTCGAGGATTTCGCTCACTCTAAGGTCGAGCGACGCGATAAATGCGTCACCGCGGTCAATCATAGTTTCACTCAATCATGTCGCCACGGCAACTACGGCATCGTCATCTACTGGTGCAGAGCGAGATATATTTTGGACAGCAGTGAGCCTGTTCCCTTTTCTCGCTCCGATTTGCGGGGACGGCTCCGTTACAATAGTTCTTTCTTTTCTTCTAATTCAGGCAAGCAAACGCTCGCCTTTTTCTTTTTGTGCGAGGCTGATCTTTCAGAGCGCTTACTTAGACGAACAGAAAACTGTTCAGTATTAACCTTGCGGCATATGCACAGCGCCACCATGGCGGATCCGTTCGTGCTCTTCGGAACTCAACTTTTTGATATCTTTCTTCAACTCATAATTGATATGTTGAATATCCTCAGACGGTCCGGAACGGTTGCCCATAAGAATCATCGGACCGTCACCCGTGTTTTCCAGCTGGTAAAAGGAGCCGCCCGTGATCAGGGCCGCCATTCCGGGTGTCATGACCGCCTTGCCTCCGTCGGGGAAGTGCATCGTGCACTCGCCTTCGATCACATAAAAGCTCTGATCGGCGTTGTGACAGTGCATGTCGTCCTTGTCACCCGGATTCGGATAGTAATGGACCCACGCGTGAAAGCGCTTTGTATTGAGAAGCACTTTTCTCTTTTTAAGTTCATGAGCCGTTTTAACCATGTCGACAATCTCTATTGGCATAAAGACCTCCCCTGAAAGCTGATATGTAGAGTCGAATACTCCCTTAGGGAGGACACGTCAACTTCAAGAGGACAGGACAGTTTCGGCTAAGGATTATCTAACAAACATACTTAGCCTTGCGATTGAATTGAATTCTCCTCCTATCTATCTGATCCTGCGCAAACCTATGTGTGGCCGCTTCACAGCTTCATTCCAGTTCCGCGAGATCAAGATCCACTGGAATCTCCAGGGCCCTCCAGACGCCGAAACTCGTTTTGATATTTCAGTGCTCACTTCGGGTCGGAGGATCGTTGATAAGCGGGTTCGGATTAATGGCAAACATCACGTTCGCAATTATTATGGCGTATGTGGCCCCTAGTGATTGGCCGAAAGGTTCTTCGCAGGGAAAGGCTTAACCTAGCCGCTAAGAGTCTACGCTAACACGAACCGGAGCTAGTAACCGAAATTACCCACGCGGAAGTTGCCACGAGCGGTGAAGTCGTGCCCGCAATAGCTACAGATGCGAGCATCACGGCTGATCCGGCGCACGCACCTCGGGCACTCTTTAACCAATCGCTCATCTAGAAAGAGCGCCACGACCAACGCGACGCCCGGCAGTAGAACGCCAGCAATAAACCAAAGCGTCGCGCTGCAACCTTTATCGCTCGCAGCCTTGGCGGTAGCCGCAGCTAGGACGAGCACTAAAATCACGGCAAGTATGCCGTATGCGGTTTCGGTAGTCATGGCTTCCTCCGCAAATGACAATCGATAAAGCCATAAAGACGGATCGCTCTCGAAAAGGGGACGTTAGCGACGGGAAAAGATCAATCACTTTAAGCGGGCTGCGTCAATCCACAATCCTATTAGACTTGCGCCAGCGATTCCTGCCCGATAATCTGATTTGTTTTTCCATGCTGACAAAAGAACTTGCCATAGCGGAGCGCGTCCAACCGTGCTTCATCGAGCCAATGTACGCCGACGCGGTTCGCGAGCTGCCCGACGCTGGAGCGGCGGCGCGAACTGTTGGCCGACGTGCTGGACGGAGTCCAGTATCCAGTGCCTTACTCACAAGCGTTCGACGTCAAACCGGCGGGCAGCGAAAGAGTTAGAGCTTGAAGGGATATCGCTAAGCCGAAGGACTCGTCATATGAGCCGGGACGGCGAAGCGGTGCTTGGCTCAAGTATAAGTTGAATCAGTCGGAGTTTGTAATCGGCGGTTATACGGCAGGGAATCCGTTCGATGCGCTGATCGTCGGGTGCTATCAGGCCGAAGAGTTGCACTACGTTTCCAAGGTAAGAAATGGATTCAACCCCCGGCTACGATGGGAGCTGTAACCAGTCCTTCAGGATTCTTGAGAAGGACCGCTGCCCGTTTGTAAACCTCCCGGAGACGAGACGCTCACGCTGGGGGCTAAGCCTAACGAGGCAAGACATGGAGAACTGCCGCTGGCTGCTGCCCAAACTCGTGACCCAAATAGAATTCACAGAATGGACGCCAGACGGTCATCTTCGAGATTCGAGCTTTGCCGGCTGCGAGAGATAAAGACGCGAGAGATTCGGCGGGAATACGTTTATATCCCGCGTTGTAGACTTATTTCATGGCTTCCGGCTGTGAGTTCAGATATCGAGCTGCGGCAAAAGGTAACGGCTGGACCGTAGCAATTTCCGCTGCAGACCCCGCTGGCGCAATTCTTCAGCTGTAAAACTTCTATAGTTCCAGTCTCCATCAACTAGTTGGTAACCGAGAATGACAGAACCAGCGGTCCACATGATATGAAAAGCGCTCAGCTCGAGTCTGTCGAGATGATCGCCCAACGTACGGAGCTGGTGAGACAGCATTGTTGACGGCCGCGTAGCTGAAGAAGACTGATTTCTTCGTCTTTTTTGTGCCCGAGTTGCGGCTACTCAATTTTGCAGAATCTGATTACTCTGAGCAATCAAAAAATCAGTGGAGAAATTAAAGGCGACAGGAAATTGCCGAAGCGCTTCTAACATAATGCGCAGACACGCGTTCAACGGAAAATAGCCTGTCCCCTTTTTAGCCATGCTCAAACTTCAGCCGCGTGTTTAGCAAAAGAGAGATTTCGTGGCATACTGCGTTTCATGTTTTTATCACATCAAACAATTGAGAAGTACATTGATGAAGGTAAAATCCTTATTGAGCCTGACTTTCATAAGAAAAACCTACGCCCCGTCGGTATCCGTATCCATCTTGCCAAAAATCTGCTTCTGCCCGAGCCTAATCAGGTTGTAAGTCTAACGGTGGCGCAGGAGCTCAAATATAAGGAAATAGATCTGACGAGAGAGGACTTTCTATTGGAACCAGGGCAATTTGTTCTTGGAGCAAGTTATGAAGCGATACAAACTCCTCCAAACGTATTGGCCATTTTAGATGGGAGAAGCACGGTAGCTCGTCTCGGTCTTACCATTCATATAACCGCTTGTGTGATTGACGGAACATTCGAGACGCCACACGTCGCGGTGTTAGAAATAAAAAACGTGGGGAACTTTAAAATCAGATTGAACTTCAAAGATCCAGTAGCCATGATGCTTTTTGCAGAGTTAAAGGATCCTGTAACGCAAAAAATACAGTCCCAATACGGTGGTGGTCAAAGCAAAGCAACTCCCCCGAATTTACGCTTTAGAACCGGCGCTGATAAATAAGTCATCTCGGTCACTCGAACGGAATGGCACCTTGAGCGGAAACTTTCCACCGTCGTCTCCGGTGCTCCGAAATAACCTCGTTCCTTTCATCCCTCATCTAAGTTAGTCAAGCTAGTCAACAACGTCGCTAAATTCTCTAATATTCTATCTAATATTCTACCCCAGGCTTTCGCCCGCAACCTCTGGACCAGTTGTCTACCCTGCCGTTGCTATGCTCGACCGCGCGTGTGACGCCTCGATGAGCGTCAAATTAATTACGCCCATCCCAGGCGCGTGACAATCGCGCGTCCCATGATCCAGTCCTTGTCGTCCTCCGAGAAGAAGTCCAATTCCTCGGTGAAATGGGTAATCCGCTGACGGTAAGTGGCTTTGGCGAATGAATTGGTCATGTCGGTTCCCCAAAAGCAGCGGCGCGCACCGTAAGCATCGAACAGGCGACGGATATGAGGGGTCACGTCGCGGAACGGATAGGGCTCGGACGAAAACGCCGGCGCCGCCGACAGCTTCACGGACACGTTCGGATACTTGGCGAGCGCGACCGACTGGTCGATCGCAGCCGGCACCGTCTTGCTCCTCACGCTCTCCGATGACACGCCCATATGGTCGATGATGAGAACGAGCTGCGAGTGGCGCTCCGCAATGCGGGCGAACTGGTGCGTCTGACCGGTGGTGAGAAACATGACCGGAATGCCGGCCTTCTCGGCCGCCAGCCAGAACCAGTCCGCGGTCCCGTCCGTCAGCCATGCGGCCTGCTCGCCAGCTATATTCAACCTAATACCGAGCACACCAGGCTGTTCTCTCCACGTCGGAAAGCGACGAGCCGTTGTCGGATCGTTGAGCGCAATGCGGCCCATGATGGCAAAGCGGCCAGGATATCGTTTCACCGCCTCCTGAGCATAGTCGAGCCGGTCGCCTTCCAATGTCGGCGGGACGACGACGACGCGATCGACGCCCGCCTCGTCCATCATGGGAACCAGCCTCTCGATGGTAAATGGTTCCGGAAGCTGCGGCCTTGCGCCGGGAACCCACGGGCGGTCTGGGGTTGAGGCCTTCCACATGTGAACTTGCGCGTCGACGATGAGTCGGCGTCGCGCCGGTTGAGCGGCCGCCTCTTGCGAGAACCCTGCCGCCAGCGCGACACCTGTGCCAAGCGTGCTTTTGAGAAATTCGCGACGCGAAAACATTGCTGAACCTCCCTTTATCTAAAGCAATAGGAAATTCAAGGTGAGCTCGAGAGTCTTGTATCAAAGGCTATTGGTCTGCAGTATTGCTTTTGCAAATTCGTCCGATCCGAGTAGGTTGGGATGCCCCACTGATGCACGGTAACATTGTTCCCGCGCCACGAGATCATATTTAAAGCATTCGTTGCAAAAAGGAGCTCTGAGGTCTGCGACGGGGTCTTGTGGAGACAAATCTTTATTAAGCTCAAAGAGCCATGGGTCAGAAGCGTACATCGAGTTTTTAGGCCGAAACGGCACGTCGATAAGACGGATCCGAGGTCGACCGCTCGAATTTTGATTGACTTCATCTACCGCTGCTTTTAGACATCGCGTGGATTCCTGCCAGAATTGCATCGAGTTTTCCACGACTCGATCAAGGACCGGACCGCGGTCCATAAAGGCCGGGATGGTTATGCACAGAGCATTCAAATACTTTTCGACCGAAAAAGGATCCGATTCAGGACTGACGATCGGATAATAGCCGGTAAGTATGATCTCAAACAGGTTCTTCTCAAAGCGGTCAATGTCGCACTAGCCGGCCGAACTCGCGGCCTCGCTTCTTGCAACAAAATCCCGTCAGCGATAAACGACAGCGTCATGCCGTATATGCTTCGACTTTACCTCTGCCTCTTCGTCGTCGGTTTCGTAGCGTTCGTTCTCGTGGACTGGCTGAGTCCACTGGGACCGCTTGTGAATGCCGTGCTCGCGGCCGTCGCTGCCTATCTCACGATCCTTATTGGTCGACGGGTACTTGGCAGGAAGAATCTGTAGCGATGCGCGTTTGAGGCGCTCCGGAAGGCGTAACGGGACGGCGCCGGTGATAAGTAGTTGAGAGTCTTACCCATTGACGGCTCGGGTCTCGACTTCGTGGGCCGAGCCACACAAGGAAAAGCATCAATGCGAAACAAAGGCCGCCTACAAACAGAACAATCCAGCTGAAAAAATCCATGCTGTATCTGCCACACTACAATTGAAATTTACGCTCACGTTGCGCTCAGGAAGGTTAAGACGGCGCATAGCGCGACGCACCCGGGGCATAACTACTGGTCCAGCGGCAAGCCTGCAGAACGAAGCGCCTCATGTATTGAAGCGATCACGCCCGGGCAATGGCCGGCATATAGCAACAAATTCCGAGCTTCTGCTTCATCGCAGCTGACAACGGCGTTGCTCCCGAAAAACCTCAAGTGAAGGGCGCTCTCAATAATCAATTTAGAGCGTGATCGTGCAGGGATGGATTGCTTGAGACAATGAAAGCTCTTGTCATCAAGAAAAATTTTTAGAATCATTGCGCCCCCGCGACCCTGAAAAATGGGCCGGGACAAGGAAATTCAAAAAGATGTCGTATCGAAGGTGCGCTTCCCTTGCCCCAGCGAACAGTTCACCCGAGCACGTATTGTGCCGTTATCCTCGACAGGAATTTGAAGAAGTTGGCTTGACGTCTAGGAGCCAAACTCTCGCAATGCACGCGGCAACTTTGCCTGGTAAATTTTCCGCAGATAGAGATCAGGTCAAAGTGTCGAATCGATTGTGATAATGACCGGACGCCATGGTTCACTGCTCAGCGCCGATAATTTCCTAAGATTGAACCACCCGGAGGACTAGCAACCGTCGCGGAATTTTACTGGGTCGGACCGTGCTATGTCTCAGCTCTTTCAGCATTTTTGTCCCCGGAATCGTGTCTTCCACTCTTTAGCCCATCATTTTCGCCGGCAAATTCGCCCCTAAGTTTCGCTCGCTTCTCGCAGTGCATAGGTCTCTTCTCGCTGCCCCACTTCGCGATGCGTGGCTTTTACACCAAGCTCGCCTTTGACGTTCTCTACAAAAGCCAAACTCCCAACGGCAATTGCTTCCAACCCAGCAATCGTTTTGCGCCGCTGGCTGGCTCTCAAGCGCTTCCTCTACCCATTGGCGGTGTGTTCTTTGAAAATCTCCAAGTTCCGCAAAACCACATAGCGTGGTCAATCTTTATAGATCGATCACCGCATACCGCTCGGGTGGCTCTTGAATCTCATGATAATCGCTGTGCGCTCACTTTGCAGGATGGTTGACCACGTCGGCGCGAACCATCAACTGTCAAAAGGCTCGACCCCTTTGGCCCTTTTAAAAAATCGCCGGATGTTGACGAGAGGATCGTCAATCAAGGGCGCGCCCGGAAAAAATTGAAGGCATATTCCTTGTTTTCCGGGTACCACAGATTGCCGAGATGCCCGCCGTATGGATAGAGGGTCATTCGATCACTCAAGGCATCTTTAAGCGCGCCGATGGATTTCCTCTCGGCTAAGAAATCATCTGCATTGTGCAAAATATGCACTTTGGGGTTGTCGCGCAGTTGATCAGCTATACTTGCCAAGGAACCGCGTTGCATGAAGCTGTCCAGATCGGCCTGCGGGTCGCCAATTTGTTTTTGCCACCGGGGTACGCCGATCATCTGATTGTAATTCGTGAACGTGAAATCCTTGGCTTCCTCCAACTGTTTTCTCATGTCGTCCTTCGGCGCCGTCAGGAGCTTCTGGTTTTCAATGACTTGGGTTACATAGACAAGCTCCGAAAGTTCGCTGTGTAAATTCTCGGCGATCAGGTATTGCAGCTCTTCCCTCTTGAAGCCGGCGAGCTTCTTGGCCAGCCGATCGAATACCGCGGGATTGTCGCGCCGTTCATTGGAGAAAGTATCGACGACGGCAAGCGCTTGAGAGACGATTTCCTGAGATTTCTCCCGGCCGAATTTTCTTTTCAACGCGCTCCATTCATCGATCTTCTTGACGGCGTAGGCGAGGTCGACGGGTGGGTTGACAAGAAGATACTTATCGATGCCAATCTTTCTTTCATCCCGATCGATCACGCTGAGGTAGGCGCCTTCGAGCGCGCCCAGGCTGACCGCCAGGAAGTTGATCGACGTGGTCCTGACGTTATGCCGATCTCGCAAAGCCGTCAGGGTTCTTTGCATGACTTCATACAAATCGCGCGCGTCTTCCGGCGCGTAACCCGGCGCGCTGCTGCGGCTGGCCGACAACGCAAAATTCCAGCTCATCGGCGAAGGTAAAATGACCACATGGAAACCTTCTCGATAGAACAGGCTCGCCAAATACGGCGCAACCCCAAAATAGGGGTTCGATCCAAGGCCGGCGAGAATGAAAAGCAGCGGCGCTGGGCGGCTTTGACGATAAAGGGCAAGACTCACATGACCGCGTCCTTCAAGAGTAGGCAACTGATTTCTGCCGGGAAGCCCGGGAACATGGACGATGATCGAATCAGCGCGCGGCGTGGCACCGTCGTCGTTTAAAATGGCGGTGGTGGCCGTCGCCAAGTAGGGATCATGATAGGGATACGCATAGTCCCCGGCCTCGAGCGAACGAGTCAAAAGACTCAACGCAGTCAGTACCGTCAGAACAAAATGAAAACGCATCGGAAGAGCCTCCTGTTGATTTTCTCGGTGGAAACTCATGTGTCAAGTCCAATCACTTCACCCAACTCACGCGACGGCCGGACAAAGCAGCCGGAGCGGCGACTCTGTCGCCGCTCCGAGAAAAGATTGCCGCTTTTAGCTTAACCTAATCGTAGTAGTCGCGGTCGCGATGACGCCTGTTATAGCTATAGACGTCGTAGATCGCGCCCGCCGTCCCGCCGACGCCGGCGCCGATGGCTGCGCTCCTGCCAACGTTGGAATGGGTCGCCGCGCCGATGCCTGCACCCGCCGCACCGCCAAGGGTAGCGCCGGTCAACGTTCCGCAGCTCGCGGCGCTCAATCCCAGCAAGGACAAACCGAAAAGCGTGGGCATAATACGTTTCTTCAAAATGGTAATCATGGAGCACCTCCTCCCATAAGTTGATTAACCGCAAGTTCTGTTCCAGGGAAAAAACCGTGTTTTTTCAAGCCAATTCGCGAAAGCAAAGACAGCCTTTCAGGATAAATCCTCCAGCGAAAATTTTTATCGGCAACCGGCTCTACAAAGTTTTTGCGCTGAAACGTCGAACCGAATTCCACCACTGAGACCCACAACCACAAGGGTTGTTTAAGTAGTTGTGGCGAGAACGGAAAATCCCCGGGAACTTTTAGTTGAGATAAATGACTTGGCGAAGCAGGGCCGCGTAACTTAAAGATCATTACGATGGAGCCAGAAGTTCGGTTCGGTAAGCCTGGTATTGCCGGAACGAGAATTGATGTTGCGACGGTTGTCGGGAGATTTGCCGCCGGGCGACAAGATCGAAGACATCCAGGAAGACTATCAGCTCGCGCGAGATCAGGTTATGGCTGCTCTCGCCTACGCGACCCATGTGGCCGAGCACCTGCCTCCGGCCGTCAAATCCCCATGATCATTTTGCTGGATGAGAACTTTCCGTTGAGGTTCTACACTCGGCTTCAACGCGAAGGGTTCTCGGTAGAGCATATCTTACTTACCCACAGAGGAATGCACGATCGAGATCATCGTCCGACTACGTAAGGAGGAGCTACTGTTCTTGACGCAAGATGAAGATTTTGTAGACGCAGCACCCGATTGCCGTAAAACAATTTTTTGCTAAAAAGTGGAATGAAAAATTCTTCGAATTGTATGACGATGGAAATCTTCACCCAATCAAAGTTGTAAAACCATAGCCCCTTCATCACCTCGGGACAGCCAAAAGCACGTTCGCGTACAACGCCGACAGCTCCTTCGCCAAGCCCCGGAAATCTTTCCGAGCAGGTTATTTCGACGTTTCGAGAATTCCCGAAACGTGGAAGTTCCTGCCAAGCCGTCTTCCCTTGAACCTTGAACTTTGAATCGGCGTCAGCCCGTGACGCCTTGAACGGAGCGCCTATCCTGAGCGGAGGATGTCGAAGAAAAGCGATTGAACCACTGGAACGACTGGAACTGGCTGCTGCATAGATGGGTGATGTACCAGACGTGACCAGGCAAGAATGGCGGTTGGCGCGCGGCATTGCTTATCGCTTAGAGCAAGCGTTTCGAAGTTCCCGTTCTAATCTGACTTTGAACCCTTGAACATTGAACTTTGAACAGGGCGTAGCCAGCCTCTAAGCCACGCTATTTTCTCTCTCCGTTACCTGCGTGGTGGAAGGGGATCCATTCCAGCGATGGTTTTAAAAACTCTAACGACCTCAATATCCCGCGGAAGTTCCGCGACAAGTTTCTGCTGGTCTTCCGGCATGAGTGGCGTTGGATGAAGTCCAAGAAGCTTTTTGTATTGTTCGTGAAATTGGCGATCTTCGAAAGAACTGCGAAAGGCTTGCCTGAGTATCTCGACGAGTTTCTCCGGTGTATTTGGGGGCAGATAAATTAGCGTTCCCACTCCCCAAAAAACCCGCGACATGGTCAGAACTTGGCTCTCTATTTCAGACCGCGCGAAAGCCTCGATTTCAGGCAAATTGGCAAATTGACGGGGACGATGCCCTTTGGGAATCTCTAGAATTGCATGAAAATCCACGAGCTTTTTGTATCCCTCTGTCATTGATACCGTATCAACCGCGACCGCTCTACCATCGATTTCACCTCGCTCCAAGCCTATATCCAACTCAGTTCCTGCATAGCCCACAACGAATTTCGAATCTTTGAGACCTAAAAGCCAAGCGAACAACCGGCTCCGAATGTACTGTACGTGGCCCACCGATTGGCCTCCGATTCTCAGCCCCGAAGCACTGCGTAGCTTTTCCAAGTTGTTTATACCGAGAGCTTTTCGGGTGACAAAAATATTATTGTTCTCGCTGAAAGGGGACCCGAGATAGATAAACTTGTCAGGATTATATTCGACACCCGGCTCGCCGAGTATGGCGCTTGCGAGTACGCCCGGAGAGCTGGCGCCGATCGTCAGTCCCTCCGCCTTTGCCCTATACACGTAATTGGCGGCCTTTCGGCCCCCTCCTCCAGGCATATATTCTGGAAGGATAGTCGGATTCCCAGGAATGTACTTTTGCAGGAAGGGCAGGATAGCTTTAGTTCTTAAGTCTCCTACACCTCCAGGACTGCGCCCTTCAATAACTGCAATTGTTTTCCCCTTGTAATAAAGCGGTTGGGGGTTACTGTCCTTTGGGAACAAGAGAATAAGTGCCCAAAAACCGAATCCGAGCCAACGGCTAAGGCGTCTCATTTTTACCCTCCGCGCTCTCAATTTAGTATCGACCCGTTGTTCGACCGCGGTCCGTAAGCAGGGCAAGCGGGACTTGTCAAAAAGTTGCCCGCCTCCACAAACGTTTAGCTAGGGACTTATTCCGGTTCTCAAAGGCGTGTCAAGAGGTGTGAAAACCAAGAAGAACCCCCAACGAGGCGGGCCGCGTGTTTGGCTGGCGTTTCTGTTTGCAAGATATTTACGTAAGGAAACAGCGGTCCCCGGAATTGCTTGCTCTATCCCCTGAAATTGCTGCAGACGGCCAGACCACGAGTTCCGCGAGATCAAGGTTCGCTGGAATCTTCAGGGCGATTGTTGCGTTCGCGCCCAGCTAGCATCGCCGTCGCAGATGGACGGTCTATTAACTTGATGGCGAAAATTTCTGTTGACAAATTCAGACTCTCGGCTGCACATTTGCATTAGCTCATCACCTCGCCATTGCACAACGATCTATCGTCTGAATGTGACTAGCTTAGATGGCCGAGTCTCTTTCACACGCGCAGTCTCTTAGAGTGGTTGGTCAAGATCTGGACGCGCTTGGCGTCGACTTCTTCGAATTAGCAAAATGGGATGATGACTATATCGTTTGGCCAGGGCACGCCGAGTTTACGAGAAAACTTTCAGCGAAGAGGGGGTTTCTTTCGAAAATCACCCAAAAGATTTTGGGACATGAGTATTCGGCTAGAGAGATTCCGAATCGTCTATACTTTACCCCCGCAGATATCATTTGGGCAGATACTCAGAGACGATTGAAGCGTAAAATATCGGGTAGCCCGTCGGATCTGCGAGATCTATCCTTTGTTTTGCGTGTGCTCGGCGATTATTTGGATCGACAAAAAGCCGGCGAGTTTACTATTTCATGGTCTCAGGATTCGATAATGATTAGCTATGATCAGAAACAGGAAAGCTTCACGGCAGAAAATCTATACGATTTCGGAATAGGGATGTATCTGAGAAGGTCCACCCGTACACAATGACGCGCTCGTGGCTTGATCGGCTGTTCTCGGTTCGCCGAAATTTCTTGCCGCTGTGTTGCAGCCGTTGCCATCGGAGCTAATGTAAGCTCACACGCCGTTTCGACGCTCGTCAATTCACCTGAAAATGATACGGCGGGGTGCATTCAACCAGTTTCACCCAGCCAACGCAGTGGGCTACAGTTGCCGCTCCCCTCGCGAACGAGCCCATCGCAACAGAGCGGCCTTCCTGACGCAGACGTGACAAAGCAGCCTTAGGAATGGATTGATCGACGCTTCAATGCGATAGCACCGAAGCGATATTAGTTCTCGGCGGCAGCCAGTGCGCTGCAGGAAGTGGACGCGCTACAGGCCGTTACAGAAGCGGGTAAGAACAAGCTCCACTGATTCGAGCGCAGCGATTTATTTCGGCGTAAAGCTCACTTCCAAATCGCCAATCTCTTTGATTGATCGACCGAGATGCTGTTGTAAAAGCGCACAAACCTGCGAGCAAGAGACGCTATCGTCAAATAGAAGAGTGCCAACGTAATGTTCTCTTTCATATTCGATTACCAAAAAGCACTTTTTCGATAGTTGTTCGGTTAGTTTGATATACCGCAAAACTCCGACTTCACCCTTTATCATCTTCGTGCCGCCTCCTTCGGCCCATTGAGTCCAGAGCGGCGGCCAGTTGGAAATGCCACCGCGACGCATCAGCGGATGGTCTCGGAGCGGAGTGCGCATGACAGAACCTCCCTTGTTCGGGCTTCTGGTGCTGTCTGACGCGGCTGTAAAAAATAACTTGGATGGTTTGGCTAAGAAGAACCCTGATGCTAGTACTGTGACGCAGAGAAGTCTAGTGTAAAAATAATAGTTTCGGAACGACGTTGTTAGAGGCGCCACCGAATTCGATATCCTGGGATTTTTGAAGGAACGGATCGGCGAGCTGATCCGCGAATACAACGCCGCCCTGATGAATGATCGTAACGCCGCTGGATTACTCGACGAACTTTCCCGGCTCGGCCAGGGTGATAAATAGCGGTCGGAAGTACCAATATTATGCCAAACCAAGGACTCTTCGATGCCGCGTTGCAAAAAATTAATAAGAGACTTCAAGAAAAGATTGTCACTTTGGAGGCTGAGCTTTTCTCTGCAACAATAAAATTGCGGCGTTAGAAAGTGATCTCAAGCGAAGGGTCGGTTGAAAAGTTTTATAGGAAAAAGCAAAGAGGCACTTGCTGAACCTGAAGTAGTGGTACGCCTTCAAAAAATAGAGCGAGCGATAGAGCTCAAGAGCTTGCAAGAAAGCCAGGCAATCGTCGATAAAACCGAGGCCGA
>WNFV01011784.1_pt1 | contig 19722 bp, 21 predicted proteins | sample 5400101 | NCBI WGS metagenome assembly WNFV01 (sample SAMN13153361, study PRJNA577476) | soil metagenome | isolation source: 115 cm soil or saprolite under grassland replicate 1 | place: USA:California | collected 2016-06-15 | reverse complement strand
GTCGTTGATCGTGATCTTGCCTTTACCCGGCCTAAGAAAAACCCTTGCTACTGACGTTTTCCGACGTCCTGTTGCCGTAAATACCTTTTCCGCCATTGTTGTACTCCTATGCTACAACCGCCAGGGGCTCGGGCTTTTGCGCTACGTGGGGGTGCTCGGGGCCCGCGTATATCTTGAGCTTGGTTACCAATTTCCGACTCAAACGGTTCTTCGGCAACATTCCCTTCACGGCGAGCTTTACGAGTTCCTCCGGCTTTTCTTCCAACATTTCCGCCGCAGTTCTCTCTCTGATGCCGCCGGGATATTCGCTGTGCCGAAAATAAATCTTCTTCTCCAGTTTTGTGCCAGTGAGCTTGATACCACGCGCGTTGATGACGATGACGAAATCTCCGGCGTCCTGATTGGGTGTGAAGATCGGCTTATTTTTTCCCCGTAAGACATTGGCGATCTCAGTAGCCAACCGCCCAAGAATTTTTCCTTGCGCATCGACAACGTACCATCGCCGCTGGGCCAGCGCCTCATGCTTATTCATAGCCGCGATCTCCATCAATCAAAAATCTATCGCCCACTTGCGTAACAATGGCGGGGCCGACGAGACTCGAACTCGCGACCTCCGGCGTGACAGGCCGGCGTTCTAACCAACTGAACTACGACCCCGATATTAACTTACTCCCCGCACCGTATGGTGGGCGGTACAGGATTTGAACCTGTGACCCCCGGCTTGTAAGGCCGATGCTCTCCCGCTGAGCTAACCGCCCCTTGCGCGTGAAACACTCGATTAAGGTGGGCCGGGGCTTACGAAAAAGGCGCCGCTCACATACACAGGCAGCGCTATTCCTTACGGAAACGCCCGGCTCAGCATGCACGATGTTTCGAAATCTCGTGGCCCATCGGGAGCGTTTAGTGATTGTTCTCTTTGGGTCTCCGGAACTCTGTCGTCCCAAAAAAATCTCGATTGCTATAACCATTTGAACAAACTTAGAAATGCGAGCATTTGGTTTGGTTCCGATTTCAGACCACAACGAAGAATTGTGTCTCGAAGAATCAAAGAGTTATACATGGATTTTCCAGTCAACCGGACAGTAGTGATCCGAGCTATAGGGTTGATAACTGAATACGTTCAAACTAGCGCAGTTGTAGTTTCCCGCGAGTCCGCAATTCCCATACTAGCAAATGGAATTTTATAACAGCACGAATGCCGGGTGTCAAATCATCCGGCATTCGTGCGTTAGTTTGGAAAGCTATTGAGGCAGAACTTCAGAAACTGGAACTTCGTCGACCTTTTCCGTAAACGGAGGCGATTCGTCTTTCGATTGTGATTCTGCGCGAGCATTTCTAAACAGGCTGTCTGGATCATTAATCACAAGAGCTTTCTTCAAGACCTGATCCATGTGAGACACGAGTTCCAGCTCAACCGTCTTCAGAACCGTCGCCGGGATTTCCTCGATGTCTTTTTCGTTCTCTGCAGGAATCAGGACCTTCTTGATTCCGGCACGGTGGGCGGCCAATACTTTTTCCTTCAGTCCACCAATCGGGAGAACGGTCCCCCGTAAAGTAATTTCGCCCGTCATGGCCAAGTCGTTGTGTACGGGAATCTTCATCAGCGCCGAAACCAGAGAAGTCGCCATCGTGATGCCTGCTGACGGACCGTCCTTCGGAATCGCGCCTTCCGGCACGTGGATATGCACGTCGAGCTTCTGATAAAAGTCTTTCTCCAAACCCAACTCCGCAGCGCGCGAGCGAACGTAACTCATTGCCGCCTGCGCGGACTCTTGCATCACATCGCCGAGCTTTCCGGTAATAATCAGCTGGCCTTTTCCGGGCATGATCGTCACCTCGGTGGCCAGGAGTTCGCCGCCCAACTCCGTCCACGCTAAACCGGTGGTAACTCCGATCTTGACTTCGGCTTCAGCCTTTCCGTACCGGAATTTAATCGGACCGAGATATTTATGCAGACTCTTGCCGCCAATTTGGATATGAGAGTTGCGGTCTTTGCGCACGACTTCCACGGCAACTTTACGACAAATGGCCGCGATTTCACGCTCAAGATTGCGAACGCCCGCCTCTTTCGTATAGTGGCGAATGACGCCGAGAAGGGCGTTGTCTGTGAACGCCAAATTTTCCGCCGTTAACCCGTTGGCTTCCTTCTGTTTTTCCAGCAGGTATTTTTTGGCGATGCTAAGCTTCTCTAGCTCGGTGTAACCGGCGATGCGGATGATTTCCATGCGATCCTGCAAAGGACGCGGAATGCGATCCAGCGTATTCGCGGTCGTGATGAACATGACTTTCGAAAGATCATAATCGAGATCAAGGTAATGGTCGTTAAACGAAGTGTTTTGCTCGGGGTCCAAAACCTCGAGCAGCGCCGAGGACGGATCGCCGCGAAAATCGGTTGACATTTTGTCGATCTCATCCATCAAGAACACCGGATTACTTGAACCCGCCTTCTTCATCGATTGAATAATTTTTCCCGGCAAAGCGCCGATATAAGTGCGCCGGTGACCGCGGATTTCAGCCTCGTCTCTCACCCCGCCGAGTGAAACTCGGATGAATTTTCTTCCGGTCGCGCGCGCGATCGACCGCCCCAACGAGGTTTTACCGACTCCCGGAGGACCGACCAAGCACAGGATGGGGCCCTTGATCTTGCCGACCAAGCTCTGAACCGCCAGGTACTCAAGGATGCGCTCTTTTACTTTTTCCAGACCGTAGTGATCGTCCTCCAGGACGCGCTCCGCCTCATTGATATCGAGCTTGTCGTCGGTGAACTCGTTCCAAGGCAGGCTGACAATCCAATCGATGTAATTCCGCACCACAGTGGCTTCCGCAGACATGGGCGACATCATCTTGAGTTTTTTAAGCTCCTTCTCCACTTTGTCTTTGGCCTCGGCTGAAAGCTTCTTCTGTTTGAGCTTATCTTCGATTTCTTGAATCTCATTTTTGAACTCGTCTTTCTCGCCGAGTTCTTTTTGAATCGCTCGCATCTGCTCGTTCAGATAATATTCCTTTTGCGAGCGCTCCATTTGTTTTTTCACTCGCGAGCGGATCCGTCGTTCAACTTCGAGTATCTCGATCTCCGCACGCATATGGCCGAGCACTTTTTCCAACCGTTCCGCCGCGTTGAATGTCTCCAGCAGGTTTTGCCGGTCCTCCAGTTTGATACCAAGATGGGCGACGATCGTATCTCCCAGTCGCCCTGGATCATCGATGGAAGACACCGACATGACCATTTCAGGCGGAATCTTCTTCTTCAGCTTTACGTAATTTTCAAACGTAGTGTGAACTTCGCGGACGAGCGCTTCGACTTCGGTGTTTCGTTCGACAACTTCTGGAGCTTCTTCCACTTCTACCAGGAAAAAATCAAAATTTGAGGCGAATCTCGCGACTCTCGCCCTCTTTTTGCCTTCGATTAGAACCTTAACCGTACCATCGGGAAGCTTAAGCATCTGGACTACGGAGCCCAGAGTACCGATCTTGAATATGTCGTCTTCGGTCGGATCATTTGTTTTGGCATCCTTCTGCGACGATAGAAATATAAGGCTTTGCTTTTGCGTGGCGTCCTCAAGTGCCTTCGTTGGATCTTTTTCGTCTTTTTTATCATTCCGGAATAGCATAACGGTTCCCCTCCTAAGCGCTCTCTGCGGCCTTGCTGTATACGACGATCGGAGGCTCATGTTTCTCCACGACATCCTCGGATATCACCACCTCTTTAATGTTCGGTTGCGAGGGCATGTCGTACATGATCTCTAACATGATATTTTCCATGATCGCTCGTAGTCCCCGTGCACCCGATTTCCTCTTCATGGCATCGCGAGCAATTGCGCGAAGCGCTTCTTCGGTAAACTTAAGATGCACGGATTCCATTTCAAATAGTTTCGAATATTGCTTGGTTAGTGCATTTTTGGGCTCCTTAAGAATCCGTACGAGCGCGGAGTCATCCAATTCGTCCAGCGTTGCAATCACCGGCAAGCGCCCGATGAACTCCGGGATCAGTCCAAATTTTAACAGATCCTCAGTTTGCACATCGTGAAGCAAATCGGTTGCCCGCCGGCCGTCTTTGTCTTCCAATTGGCCGCCAAATCCCATGCGCTTGCGGCCCGTGCGTTTGCGAATGATGTCGTCCAAGCCGACGAAGGCGCCGCCGCATATAAAAAGGATATTGGTGGTGTCCACTTGGAGAAATTCTTGCTGCGGGTGTTTTCGCCCCCCTTTTGGCGGCACACTCGCTATGGTTCCTTCGATAATCTTCAAAAGCGCCTGCTGTACGCCTTCTCCCGATACGTCTCGCGTAATCGACGGATTGTCCGATTTGCGCGAGATCTTATCAATCTCATCTATATAGACGATGCCGCGCTGTGCTTTTTCAACGTCATAATCGGCGGATTGGAGGAGGTTGAGAATGATGTTCTCAACGTCTTCGCCGACATATCCAGCCTCAGTCAAGCTCGTCGCATCAGCGATGGTAAACGGGACTTGCAGGAAACGGGCCAGCGTTTGGGCGAGAAGGGTCTTTCCGGATCCGGTTGGACCGAGCAGCAAAATGTTGCTCTTTTGCAGCTCGACGTCACCTGTGACCAATTGGCTGTCAATGCGCTTGTAGTGGTTGTGAACCGCCACGGCCAGGATCTTTTTGGCGCGCTCTTGGCCGATCACATACTGGTCAAGAACCCGTTTGATTTCCGCGGGTTTTGGCACATTCGATGAAGAGCTGATGTTTTCATCGTGATCGCATTCCTCGGCGATGATGTCGTTGCAGAGATCTATGCATTCATCACAGATGTAAACGGTCGGACCGGCGATCAACTTACGCACCTCGTCCTGACTCTTCCCGCAGAAGGAGCAGACCAGATTGCCCGATCCGTGCTCACCGTGCTTTGCCATGGGACCCCCGGTTCAAGAACTACTTCTTAATGGTCGTATCCGGCCGAGACGCAATGACTTCGTCAACCAAGCCATATTCCTGGGCTTGCTTGCCGCTCATAAACATATCGCGGTCAGTATCTTTTTCTATTTTCTTCAAATTTTGTCCAGTGTGCTTCATTAGTATGTTGTTCAATTCTTCGCGCGTGCGAAGAATTTCACGAGCTTGGATATCCACGTCAGCAGCCTGGCCTTGGAAACCGCCCAAGGGTTGGTGAATCATGATGCGCGAGTGAGGCAAAGCAAACCGTTTGCCCTTGGTACCGGCCGCCAACAACACCGCCCCCATGCTCGCGGCTTGTCCGACACAAACCGTCGAGACCTGCGGCCGCACGTATTGCATCGTATCGTAGATCGCCAAGCCGGCAGTCACCGCACCGCCGGGGCTGTTGATGTAAAAGAAAATATCGCGTTCTGGATCTTCGGATTCGAGAAAGAGGAATTGCGCGGTAATGAGGTTGGCGACGTCGTCGGTTACGACAGATCCGAGAAAGACAATTCGATCTTTAAGAAGACGCGAATAAATGTCATAAGCTCGCTCACCACGGCCCGTTTGTTCAACGACAATGGGGATGAAGTTCATGTGTAGCTAAACCCCTTGTTCACAGTTTGCATTCTATCTTTTTTCAGCATGCTCATCAACCTTTGAAACGGGCGGATCAACATCTTTTATCTTGGCTCGTTCAAGTAAAAACCCAAGAGTTCGATCAAACACCAGCTGGGCCCGTAACTCGTCACGACTATCCGGCCGCGAATAAATCTCGCGCACGGTTTTAGCGCGCTCCCCTGCCGCTCGCGCCAGGTTATCCACTCGAGCCTGAACGTCATTGTCCGTAACCTCGATCTTTTCAAGCTGAGAAATCTTCTCGACCAGCAACGTCGCTCGAACTTGGCGTGCTGCGCGAGCTTCGAGAGTCTTGCGGGCCTCTTCCATACGCGGCGCTGCATCGTCCGAGCTAGATTGCGCCGCAAGCTCATTCTGATAGCGCTCCATCAAGTACCGCGTTTGCCGCTCGATCATGGACATCGGAGTTGTAAATGAATGTGATTCGAGCAGACGGCTCAGTAGCTTCTCCTTGAGATCTTCGTTTTGATAATGCTTGAGCTCGTCTTCGAGACGTGTGCGGATCCGTGATTTTAATTCCTCAAGCGAAGCGCATTCGCCGTGATCCTTTGCGAATTCATCGTCGAGTGCCGGCAACACCTTCTGCTTAATCTCGCGTACCACGATAGAAAAATCGACGGTTTTCCCGGCGATATCCTTATTGGGGTAGTCCTCCGGATAGGTGACCTGCACCGTTTGCCGCTCAGCCGTTTTCAGTCCGGTTACCGCATCTTCGAATTGCGGGAGCGCACGTCCTGCGCCGACCTCGAGGAGATAGTTTTCACCCTTGCCGCCGGAAAAGGGCTTACCAACGATCGCGCCGTCGAATACTCTTTCGACCTCGACGCCGAGATAGTCCTGGACCTCGATCTCGGGCTTGACTTCAAATACTGCAGAAAAAGAAAAGCCGCCGCTCTCGTCGAGTTCGTTAGCTTCCACTTCCGGCCGCGACACAATTTGCAGACGGCGTTCCTTGATGACTTCACCCAAAGACTCTTCGACGAGATGAGATCTAACTTCGCCTTTGACCTCATCGCCGTAAATGCCTTGCAAGACGGTGCGGGGAATCTTACCGGTGCGAAAACCTTTGACGCGGACCCGTTGGCCGAGATTCTTATAGGCACGGGAAAACTCACTCGCAACCGTCTCGGCCGGAAGTTCCACGCGAACCTTTCGCTGCACGGGGCCCAGCTCATCGATGTCGATCTTCATAACCCCAACTTACCGAAAGCGGTTCCGCTTGTCGATGCGAGCATGGATAAGTCAACCTGCAGTCTCGAGCGACAAGCGTGCGACGCTTTTATGGCCACCCTTTCTCGTACAAGATTTAAGCAACCAGTGCGTCGGATTTCTCGATGGTGCGAGAGGGGGGATTCGAACCCCCACGGTTGCCCGCTAGATCCTAAGTCTAGTGCGTCTGCCAGTTCCGCCACTCTCGCACGACTGGAACGAACACCGTCTATCAGTATTTCCGACTAGAAACGGAGAGTAAAAATTACCCATGGCTAAGTCAAGCGCAGGAGACAGAGAAAGTAGCGGTCGAGACTATGCGCTCCGCCGAAAACCTTTGTGATGACATTAATCGGGCTTCCCAGCGCTGCAATGCGCGCTGATAATCCTCAGGCGCATTCACGTTGTAAAAACTCAAGCCTTCGGGATCGATGTCGTGTAGCGTTTCCTTGGAAATTACTCGAGTGGCATGCTTTTCGAACAAGAACGTCGGACGCAACGTCTCGCCACTGAGTTGTCGCTTTAGGTGAGCGATCACCGTCCTTCGGTAAACGGCGTGCAAAGACGGCAGCTCGGCCCTGCCACAAGGGTACAGCCGAGCTCATCGCTGAGAAAAGTGAAAGCTAGGAAACCCAAGGTCTTGTCGCGGAATTATTCATCGCGCGTGCGCTCGGTCGTGCAACTGCTGCATAGACAGAGACTTCTAAGATAATCGTAGGTATAAATACCGGTGCTGTGACCATCATGCCAGCGCAGCTCGATCGCGTAGTTACCGACCCCGCGGATTTCCTCCAGCGTCGCGCCCGGAACTTCGATAAAGCGCCGTTGGGAACCATGCCCTTGGCAAAGCGCGCAAGGACAATAGCCACGCAAATACTCCTGCGCATATTCCCCAATGTGACCATCGTCCCAAGTGATGCGCACGACGCCGCGCGATTTGAAATGATTGATTTCCGTCGGAATATTCATAGATGACAGTCGCATCGCGGCCGGCAAGGTTTTTCTCTAAAACATCGTCATGAGTTTTTTAACCGGCGGATTTGCAATGACGAGCTCGCCCACGTCGCAAAGGACGTGTCCCCCTAAAATTCGATCAGACCGTCGCCGATCGCGGTCATAAATCCAATCTTGGCACGGTTGACCAAATACGTGCGCGGTGCAATATCTTGTCGGTCTACTAACGACGCTTCGGTGACAGGAAGAAACTGACTTTTTTCCATCAGCAGATCGTCCAGCGCGCTGCCCGGCAGCAAATGAATGTTTCCTTGCAGCAAGTATGGGCCGACGCTGAACAGAGCTTTGCTCCTATCCTTTTTTACATACAAGCTATCGATGCCCGATTGCCGCGTGCGGCCTTCGGAGCCCAAATCGGCAATCAAAAATACCTCTTGCATGTAAATGAGATATTCATCGGCGCGAACGGATACGGGCTTTCGATTAAAACTCTCCAGGGTCGCGTCCTTTAACGAGAATACCTCTTCACCCTGCCGAACGATCAAGAAACTGCTCAAGCGATCTTGGTTAGTCGCTAGTACGCCGCGCACCACGGCGGCTTGAAGGTAAACCTCCAAATACATCGCGTACGTAAGACCATCTTCGAGGGTCATGGGCGCCAACCCTGTGAGGAATTTCTTTCAGGTCACCGGGGGTAATTATGTCATCACGGCGACGCCTTAACAACAGAGATTTTTTATCGGCGGTTGGAAGATCGGAGTCTCGGCGCGGCGAACTCGGCACGAGCGTCGACGGCAGAAGATTTAATCTTCAGAGATGGTGGGCGCGGTTATTATCAGGTCGCGATGATGCGCAAAACTGTTTGAATAGCGCGATCGGCAACATGATTTCCTCAGTTTATCGCTATCCGCGGTCATGAGATCCGGCGTCAATTTACTGCAAGCTTCCTTTCGCTAATTCTCTGGAATATTTGCACTGCCTAGGCGCAGATAACGTAGACGCCTTTGAAACCAGGTTCCCTGCGGCCAAGCCCAATTTTGCGGGGGCAGCTCGTCCCCGTCATACGCGCCGTTGTTCACTCTGCTTTGTCGAAAGATCAATTCCCATGCGTTCATTGCCATTTTTCCTCCGGCGAATGACTAATTTCCAATAATCCGCCCCATGTCCTTCGTAAATTCATCCTGCAAGCCTTTTGCCCTCCCACGATTCGCTGGGAGGTTGTTTGGGTCTATTTTTCTCCTTCCACTGGAGCAGTCCGCGGCGCACATATGCAGCGTTGAGACCCAACGCTTCGCAGGCGCTTTCGAAGGAAAAGATCCACGCACTGCCCGTTTCAGCGATCCACTCCTCGGCTTCTTCAAAGAGCTTCTTCCCCCGCTTGCCTTGCGATCGCAGATTGTCCTGATAGCTGCTGATGGCGTCCTCCAAGATCGCCAACATGAGACTTTTTTCCGGTTCCAAGACGGTCTTTCGGCGGAGATTTTCAAAATACTGCAGAGACAGCAGCGTGTCCGGCTGAAAAAGCGAGGCGATTCTCTCATCGTTCGCGAGGCCGCCTTCTTCCTTGGTCATTTCAGAGTCGGCGCTTTGCGGTTCCATCCTGTTAACCTCCTACTTCACTGCGTTTACCCAAATGCGCGTCGAGCCGGCTTGCGATTGCTTCTTGACTCGCCGCACCGATGACGCGGTCCTTTTCCTCGCCGTTTTGGAACACAATCAAGGTCGGTATCGCTGCAATGCGAAATTTCTCGACCACAGAAGGACTATCGTCGACGTTTAGCTTCACAACCTGCGCGCTCCCTCGGTACTGCTCGGCGATCGCTTCAACGACTGGCGCCAGGGCGCGGCATGGCGCGCACCACTGTGCCCAGAAATCCACCAAGACGGGTTCGGTGGACCCCAACACGATCTTGGCGAAATTGCCGTCGTTTACTTCTTCGATATGCGTTGTCATAGGTCTTCTCCTCGAATGATCTCTTCAATGATCGCTTTCGTCATGCATCCCGCGGCCGTCAACTCGACTCCTCGCCGATGCATGTCGGCCAACAGTCTTCTCCCGGACTCGCCGATGAAAGTTACCTCGTGCAACACAACTTCGATTCGATGTGTTTCGGCGGCAGCGTCCCGCCAACAGGCGTTTAGTTCCTCGACCCAGGGCCCGGTAAGTCGTCCTTCCAGTTTGAGTATCGTTCGCCCTGCGTCCGTATCCGTCGTGATTTTTAGCATGGGCAAATGACGAAACCTCTATATGGGCTCGCCGTCCACTACTGTGACAAATTCTCCTTGCAGATCCTCTCGTCCTTCGAGGAAGGCGCGATCCACGGCGATCCGCTGAATGCCAAACCGATCGAACCAACCGACGGCTACCAGGTCACCGTCGCTGTCATACAATTCAAGATAATCCTCTGACCTTCGAGTCGTCGGATCGTCATAAACAGCAAGCGCGCCCACCGTTTCACCGTCGGCAACCAATGGTGCTAGCGAAATCAGCTGCAGCGAACCTTGTGCCTGCCCGTAAGTGGGCAATACAATCTTTGGCTTTGCGGTGCTTTCCGCGCCCTGTGCGTTCGCATTGGCGATCCAACCGAGAACGATTAACTCGGCGACAAAGCCAAAGAAAAAAGTCATGACCAGAAAGATTTTGTTCTTGAGTGACATCGCTCGTTCTCCCCGAGTTGAAAAAATTTCAGTTCCAAGTCACCTGCCTGTGAACCACGACTTCTCTGCCGCTCTCGTCCTCCTCGACCATCGGATCACACCAGCAGAAATTCGAGTCCAGATGATTGAGCCCGATCGGCATCTCTACCGGTGCTGTCGATGGTAAAAACCACGCGCGATTCTCGAAGGTCATCGACGGTCTCCTCAGTATTCTTTCGACCTTGTCCCCTGGTCCTCACCGCGTCAGCAGATCATCTTTCTGGCCGCGTTGAATTTGTTCACGGACCACTCGATCGCCGTCGAAACAAGCGCTTGCTCCATACCTTGAAGCGCGGCGCGCGCCATCAATTCAGTGCCCATAAGAAACAACGCTGCGAGGATTGAAATTCCGATCTTCATAATATTCATCACAAATCACATCTTCTCCTGGTGGATAACTATGGCAAGGCGTGTGCCAAGTAGGGTCGACGCAGGGAGTTTTGGCAAGTGGTTCAGATACCGCGGGTTTTCGGTTCGCGGAACGACAGGACCTTCATAGCGTGACGATGAGCGCGTGCCGACCTATCGGCACGCGCCGAAATCCTGACTTGCCTGGGGAATTGAAACCAACTTGATCGATTGTAGAGCGGGCGCTTGGTGCTGGCGCTGTCTCCTAATGCGTCTCAAGGAAAAGACGCTTGCCTTTAGTGGGGGGAAGCCTTTGATTGCTGAATTATCGCCAGTGCACCCTATCTCAGCGAAACCTATTGTGAAGCGAGCCAGAGTGAATTCGATACCGAGACGAATCATCGTTCGCCTTCCTCCGATACATATCAACCTTTTCGTTTCCCGCTCATTGCCGGGCCGTTTCGCCGGCATCCGGCGCCCCTTGCATGTGTGCGGAGATGAAATGAGACATCACCGGCAGCTCCGCGCCAATGTGGAACGCGCGGGCGCGCTCTTCGGCGGCCTGATCGCTGACGGTTACGCGTTGGTGCTGGCGCAGATGCTCGGCCCAGGATCGCACACGGACACGTCCAACAACTCTCCGGCTTCGCGGCAATCCAAATCATATTGCTGCATGAGTAAGGCCGCCGCATCCTCGCGGCGATCTTCACGCAACGCGTTACGCGCTTCGGGAGACAGCGTCTTTCCACCGAGAAGGAGTGGCACAAACGAAAGTTTCATTAGGACATTCCCTTTCTTCGTTCTTTTCGTAAAGGTTATGTGCAACCTCTGTGCCAAAATCGTTTATCAGGAAATCACAACTGTAAACTGTGAAAATCCGGCGGCTTCGAGCAGACAAATTTCTTTTTAGCGTGAAGATAGATAAGGAGAATGGTGACGAGCGGCGCCTGCCGAATTATCGGCAGGCGCCGAAATGATGTCTTGAACCGAAGCAGATAACGAATGTCTTAACGGAGTCTGATACGTTACGATCAGGTACAGCGTAGGTAATGCGATGTTGCTTACTTCAACGGGGCAATTTCCTACCCGCGATACGATAACCCGGATCCCAACCAAGCTCGCGGCGTGCTTTTTCAATCGAAACAAATCCGCTGTCGTCAGCGATGTTGAAAAGGCCGGGTGTGCCTCGTTCGATCGCGAGCAGCGCCGCGTGGGCCGCTGCATCGACGTGAACTGGTGCCGGCCCCTTCGGTTCATCGCTGCCGGTTGCAGGACCGTAAAGCTGCCCATAACGCAGGACCACTCCGGCAAGCGGCGGCGACGCCACGGTTAATCGCTCCAACGTCGCGACGCCTTGTACGCTAATGGCGCGGGTCCCTTCGGCGCTCAGATCCAGAGGAGCACTTTCTAAGTAAGGTTGCGGCCCGGGCGCATAGGCCCAAGCGATGCTCTGGGCAATCAGTCGGCCGGACCCCGCTACCGCGGCGGCAGCGACGAGATTCTTGGTTCCCTCACTGCGAATGCGTGCGTTGCGCCCGATGGCCTCTGCGATCAGTTTTGGATCGAGGCCAACAGACAGATCCGTGAGCTGGTGAATGACGATGTCCGGCTGCACCGTTGCCATCACCAGAGACAACGCCGGCCCGTCGAATACATCGACAACGATTGGTTTTACACCAGCCTCTTCAAGCTCGGCGGCTTTCGCGTCCGACCTGGTCGTCCCGAAAACCTCGTAACCGGCGTTGACCAGCAAGGGCGCGAGCCGCCGACCGATCACTCCGCTTGCGCCCGCAAGAAAAATTTTGCGACTCATATGCCGGGGGCACCTCCATTCAATAGATCGTGCGCACCAGTCCGCCTTCCGCGCGCAGCGCCGCTCCGTTGGTCGCGGAAGAAAGCGGGCTTGCGATGAAAGCGGCCAGATTTGCGATCTCGCGCGGGTCGATCAAGCGTTGTAAGAGCGACGAAGATCGGTGCTTTTCGAAAAACTCCTTCTCGGCTTCCGCAAGGCTCGGCTCCGCCTTCGAGGAGATGCTCCCTAAAAAATCGACGATGCCTTCAGACATCGTCGGTCCCGGCAGAATTGAGTTGACGGTTACTTTCGTCCCCTTGGTCAGCTCCGCCAGCCCTCTGGCGACCGCAAGCTGAGCTGACTTGGTCAGTCCATAGTGAATCATTTCTGGCGGCGTCATGATGCCGGATTCGCTAGAAATAAATATAATTCGCCCGAAGTTGTGCTCGAGCATGCCGCGCAAGTAGTGGCGCGCCAGACGAACACCGCTCATCACGTTGATCTCGAATATCTGCATCCAGTCGCAATCTTGCAGTTCGAAAAACGACTTGGCTTCGTAAATGCCGAGGTTGTTCACTAAAATGTCGATGTCGGATACGGAACTAATCACCGTCTCAACGCCTTCGACCGTGCCGAGATCAGCCGTGACCGTCACAACCTCTGCCTTTTTTCCAGAGGATGATTGAACCGATTGCCGGGCGCGTTCCAATTTTTCCTTGTTACGACCGGCAATGATGACCGCGGCGCCCTCATCTGCCAGCGTCGTCGCAATCGCCAGCCCGATACCGGACGTGGCGCCTGATATAAGGGCCTTTTTTCCGTCGATTTGTAAATTCACTTGGATCCCTATCCTTTTTTGCGTCTCGCAAACGTCACTGCGGCCGATGCTAAACGCCAACTATATATTCACATATCCCATCATCTCTTCAGAATAGCGTTCGCCGCTGGCGACACCGCGCGGCACGACCTCGTCAAGGCGCTTTAAATCTTTTGGGCTTAACCGTATTTCTACCGCCGCGGCGTTCTGCTCCAAATAGGTGCGGCGCTTGGTGCCAGGGATTGGGATCATATTGTCGCCATGCGCCAGCACCCAGGCGAGCGCCAACTGTGAGGCGGTGCAACCTTTTTCCTGCGCGAGCGCCTCGACCCGGCTCACCAGATCCAGATTGCGACGAAAATTTTCTCCCTGAAAGCGTGGATTGGTGCGGCGCCAGTCATCCGCTGCCAAATCCTCCTCACGCTTGATCGCGCCCGTAAGAAAGCCGCGCCCTAACGGACTATAGGGAACAAAGGCAATGCCCAACTCACGCACCATCGGTAAGATTTCTTCTTCGGGTTCGCGGCTCCAAAGCGAATACTCGGTTTGCAAGGCGGTGATCGGATAAACGGCGTGAGCGCGGCGGATTGTTTCGGGCGCGGCTTCCGACAATCCCAAGTAACGAACTTTGCCGGCGCGGACCAACCCCGCCATGGCGCCTACGGTCTCTTCGATCGGCACTTCGGGATCGACGCGGAGTTGATAGTAAAGGTCGATCTTGTCGACGCCGAGCCTTTTCAAACTCGCATCGCAGGCCGCGCGCACGTACTCCGGTCGTCCGTTCACACCGCGGACCTGTACATCTGCCGTCTGGACAATGCCGAACTTTGTGGCGAGCATGAATTTATCGCGCTGGCCACGAATGGCGCGGCCGACCAACTCTTCGTTTGCGCCAGCGCCATAGATATCGGCGGTGTCGAGAAAGTTGATCCCCAGCTCGAGCGCGCGATGAATCGTCGCAATGGATTCCACCTCGTCACCATGTCCGTAAGCGTAGGACATGCCCATGCATCCCAATCCGGTCGCCGAAACCAGCGGTCCATTTTTGCCTAAACGTCTTTGCTTCATTTGTTGTTCTCCCTTTTTTCAAGAAACCTGACGGTGCCAAAATAGTATTCCCGCGTCGTTTGAGTGGGCGGGCCGACTGGCCGGGAGGCCAATCTGACTTGCCGATCAGCTTTGCCATGCCGCTTTCCTCCACGGGTTATTCGACTCAACCGACGGCGGTTCGCCAAACGATTGGAAAATTACGCGACTCTGATCAGAAGATGGCCGTGCAAACTCTTTTTTCCAGAAACCAAACAGCCGATCAATCATCCTCGCACGCGGCGACATCTAAAAGATGACTGGCTTCAACACAATTCAACCCGAATTCCGCGGTCAACAAGATGTCCGCCGCATGGTTGATGCGGTTCTCACGCAAAGCTTGCTTCGCTTCGGCAGGGCTGCTTTCTCCACCGAGTAACAATGGCACGAGAGAAAATCTCATACAGACCCGTCCCTTCTAGGCCACCCTCGCGTTTTGACAACTATCGAGTGCCAAGCTGCGCTCACACGACGCCGCCGCCCGCTTGAAGATTTTCCCCGGTCACCCAGCGCGCGGCATCGCTCGCCAGAAACACGGAGACATCAGCCACTTCGTCCGGCGTGCCGACGCGATTGAACGGCGACAAACTCGCACCGTAAGCGCGGTACTGCTCGGGCAGCATGTCCGTATCGGTGAATCCCGGCGAGAGAACGTTTACCGTGACATTGCGTGGACCTAGCTCGAGCGACAGCGAGCGAGCAAACTGCTCGATGGCCCCTTTGCTGCCGAGATAAAGCGACATGTTGGCAAAATGCATTTTCGTGCCGCCGGTCGAAACGACCACGATGCGACCGCCGTCGCGCACCCGGCGGCCGGCCTCCTGCAACGTGAAAAAGACCCCTCTCGTATTGATGTCGAAAATGTAATCGTAATCTGCCTCGGTGTTTTCGATTAGCGGTTTTACAATATGGACGCCGGCATTGGCGACTACGATGTCGAGACCTCCCACCGCTCTCTCGGCTTCGCTGAACAATCGCCGCACCTCTGCCGGTTTCGAAACATCGGCCCGAATTGCTATGGCCTTGCCACCCTTTGCCGAGATCGCTTTAACCACCTCCTGCGCCAGTTGCTCGTTGCGCGCGTAGTTGATGACGACGGTCGCTCCTTCGGCAGCGAGTTTTTCGCCGACTGCTCTGCCGATACCGCGCGAACCTCCGGTTACCAGTGCCGTTTTTTCCTTGAGAGATAGAGACATGACTCCTCCTTGGTAATGTAACAAGGCTTGTGCCAATAACTCTCGATGCGCGGAAGGAACGGGTAAATGCTTCTTACAGAAGCGTTTTAACAATCTGTTAATGCGATCGTGATATGAACGCGTTGAAGATTGCGTGCCGAGTTATCGGCAGCTGCCGAAATGATGGCGTTAGATGCAGCGAGTCATACCGAGCTTGCTCATGCCCGACGCCGGTGACTAAACAAATTCGCGTGATGCACTGAAATGAAAGCGCTAGTTGTGGCGCGTGATGCCTAACTTGCGCATGCGCGATTGGAGGGTCGTCCGCTTCATGCCGAGCCGAGCGGCGGCGCCGGTCGGACCTCCGACAACCCAATTGGCCTCGCCGAGGGCGCGTACGATGTGCTCGCGCTCCGCATGTTCGAGAGTTGCGATACCATCGACTGGGCTCGAAAGCATAGCCGTCGCGATGGGCGTGGGTCTTTGCTTCAACTCAGAAAGAGGCACCTGAAGTTCCGCGCCACGAGAAAGAATGACCGCCCGCTCGATGAAATTTTCCAGTTCGCGCACGTTGCCGGGCCAGTAGTATTCCGAAAGCGTGGTCATGGCCTTGACGGGAATCGTGTCGATCGGTTTTTTCATGCGCCGCGCATGTTTTTGGGCGAAGTAACGCACCAATAGAGGAATATCTTCCCTCCGTTCACGCAAGGGCGGGATCGTCATCGGGAAAACATTGAGCCGGTAATACAGATCGCTGCGGAATTGATGGTCGGCTACTTTCTGCGCAAGATCGGCATTGGTAGCAGCCACCAAGCGCACGTCAACACGAATGGTTCGAGGACTGCCCAGACGTTCGAACTCGTGTTCCTGCAGGACGCGCAAGAGTTTGGGCTGAAGTTCAAACGGAATATCGCCGACCTCGTCGAGGAACAGCGTGCCGCGATGCGCCAGTTCGAAGCGGCCGATTCGTTGCGCAATGGCGCCGGTGAACGCGCCTTTTTCATGGCCGAACAGCTCGCTTTCGAGCAGCCCGGTTGGAATGGCGGCGCAATTGACTTTCACCAGAGTCCGCTCACGCCGTCCGCTCAAATTGTGGATCGCGCGCGCGATCAACTCCTTGCCCGTGCCGGTTTCTCCGAGAATGAGAATCGTCGAGTCGATCGGCGCCACGGTCTGTAGCTGTTCAAGAATCCGTTTCAAAGCGGGACTTTCGCCGACGATCTCTTCGAAATTGTATTCCGTGCGAATCTCATCCTGCAGATAAAGCTTCTCTTCACTCAACTTGTTGGCGCGCTCCACGATCTGGCCGAAGGCGAGGGAATTCTCCACGGCAATGGCGATCTGATTGGCCACATGCTGGAGCAACTCCGCATCCCTCTCGGGAAAATTTTCCTCTTCCCGACTCGCCACCACGAGCGTGCCAAGGGGCCGCCCGTGAGAAATCAACGGCAAGCAAAGCGCCGACTTGAGCCCCTCAGCGAGGATGCGCCGGGCGATGTCGGAACCAAACTGTTCGATCTCCGTGCGCGTTATAAACACCGGCTGGCGTGTCTTGATCGCCCGCCCGGTCGGCGAACCCTCCACGGGAATCGAAAGACCTTCCTGAAGCAACCCCTTGCTCAGAGGAAAATCCAACGCGTGAATCTGCAGGCGTTCTGTTTCCGCGTCATAGAGAGAAAGACTGGCGTACTCATGAGGCACCAGGCGGCGCAACGATGCGGATACGGCGTTTAACAGTTCATGCAGATCGAGCACGGAGACAACTGTGTTGTTCACCTCGAGCAAGAGGCTCAAGCGGTCGCGTTCGTTCTTGAGCTGCTCCTGCACGGACTGCGCCTGCTCGAAGTTGCGGACGTTATCCAACGTCACTGCGACCTGGCGCGCGACTTGTTGCAGGAAGATAACGTCCATTTCTGAGTAGGCCGCTTCTACGTGGCTGCCGAAAGCCAGGGCGCCCAATTTTCTCAACGCGGTCGTAACGGGAACGACACAAAGCGAATGGATTCCCCGATCGCACAGCCATTGCCCTAATTCCGGAAATCGGTTGTCACTGCCCAGGCTGGGCACGACCCACGGCTTTTGCGTCTCCCAGACCCATCCCCCCGGCGTTTCCATGGGACATTCGCCATCGGGGCAGGCATACGAAGGGTCAGGAGTTTCCAGGACATGGGACTTCATCACCCTGCGCGTCGGCTCATACAGAATCAGATTCGCAAAGTCGAACTGCACGACATGGTGCAGTCGCGGCGCAAGGTCGTTAAAAAGCTGGTCGAGCTCTCGGTGCGAAGCGATCGCCTCGGAAATTTCGAGAAGAGCCTGGTATTGGCTGTGTAAAAGATCCATTTCTTGCTGCTCGATAGAATCGTCCTTCACGGCCCTAAGAGTATACGTCGATCGATGACCATTCAAGAAGTCCTTCGTCCTTCAATAGATTTTTAACCGGCATCACTCAAGCGCCAAAATGAACGACGCTTGAACTCGATCTGCCGTGTGCTTCGTGCTAACTTGAGTCCGCTTTGCAGTCCTCGCCTCGTCTTGAACTCGACAGGCTCGCGCAAAGAATCTTCTTCGAAAACTCTCGACTTGATGGCTAAGGAAAAACACCAGTCGCTCTGGACGCGCACCTTTATGTTGCTTTGCGGCGCCCAATTTCTCGGCTACGCGCAACATGCCATGCTCGCGCCGGTCTTGCCGCTTTACGTGACCCATCTCGGCGGTTCCGCTTTCGTGGTCGGGCTCGTGCTCGCGGCCTTTGCCGTTGCCAGCGTGCTCGTCCGGCCGCTGGCGGGCCACTGGGCCGATCGCTGGAGCGACGCGGGAGTAATGATCTCGGGCTTACTTTTTCAGGGCGCGAGCATTTTGCTTTGCTTTATTCCATCCATCGGCGCCGCCGTGTTCGCCAACGGCTTGCGCGGCATCGGCTGGGCCGGGCTCAATACGGGCGGCTACTCGCTATTGGCTCTCACCGCGCCCCAGTCGCGCCGCGGCGAGGCCTCCGGTCTCTATAGCGGCGTGCAGAGCGCGTCGGCGATTTTGTTTCCTGCTTTCGCCCTGTGGCTGCTGCACGTTTCCTTCGGCGGATTCTCTGCCGTGTTTGTCGCTACGGCAATTCTCTCCTGGGTTGGCGCAGCGCTGGGAGTCGTGATGAGCCGTGATCTGGAACGCCCCTCTCTGCGCCACGCATCCCAAGAAACGGCGCGCCCGTGGTGGCAGGAGATTTTTCATTTTATCGAGCGGGACATTATGTTGCCGTCGATCATCCTTTGCTGGTTGAACATTTCATTGCCGGCGATTACCAACTTCAGCGTTCTGTACGCCGGTGAGCTCGGTATCGCCAACTTTGGCATGTTCTTCATCGTGCTCGGCGTCACCAGCCTGCTCGGCCGTCCATTTCTCGGCCGGCTCTCCGACCGGATCGGCCGGCACCGGTCCATCGCCACGGGTTTTGGGTTGGAGGTCGGCGCTTTATTGCTGATCACGACGGTCACCAATCTCATCGGTATGATTGTCGTCGGCGCGCTTTATATGTTCGTTGATCACGGGCGGTGCTGTCGAAGCCGCCGGCTACGTCGGCATGTTTTTCGTATTAACCGCGCTGCAGGCAATGGGATTGATCTTTGCCCTGTTCAACGCGCCGTCATTACGATCGCGAACAAACTGACGGAGCCGCACATGGCCGGCGATAAACCGCAATCGATTTGGACCCGCGTTTTCGCGCTGCTTTGCCTCGCCGAGTTTCTCGGCTATGCCCAACATTTCGTCTTGCAACCGACCTTTCCGCTTTACATTACTCAATTAGGCGGCTCTCCTTTCGTCGTCGGCCTGGTCATCGCGTCCTTCGGTGTGACCAGCGTCGTGTCCCGCCCGATCATTGGCTACTGGGCCGATCGCTGGAGCGTAACCGGCGTCATGGTTTTGGGCTTACTCGTACAAACCATAAGCATTTCGCTTTGTTTTATTCCGTTCGCAGGCGCGACCATGCTGGCCAACGGTTTCAGAGGCATCGGTTGGTCGGGAATGAATACCGGCGGCTACACGCTCTTGGCAACCAGCGCGCCGGCCGAGCGCCGCGGCGAAGCGTCCGGCTACTACGGCGGCGTGC
>WNFV01003603.1_pt1 | contig 19729 bp, 18 predicted proteins | sample 5400101 | NCBI WGS metagenome assembly WNFV01 (sample SAMN13153361, study PRJNA577476) | soil metagenome | isolation source: 115 cm soil or saprolite under grassland replicate 1 | place: USA:California | collected 2016-06-15 | reverse complement strand
GCTGGTGGGCTGGCTGGACGGCCTGCAGGGCCCGCTGCGCCCGGCCGAGATCGGCTCGCCGTTCCCGCTTGGCCACCGGCCCTATTTCAGCAACGAGGACCACCGCGACCACATCCACATCGGCTACAGCGCCATGTGACACCGCGGGAACGTCAACCTGCGGCAGCCGGCGGCTGCGGGCCGCTCGGCGGCTGCGGGAAGCGCGGGCGGCCACCCCAGCCGGGCGGCGGCTCGGGGACCCGCGTGCGGGGCGCGCCGGGCACCAGCTTGCCGGCGCTGCCGATGGTCATCGCCGTGAGCTGGGCGATCACGTCGTGGATGTCGATCGCGTTCGGCAGCAGGCAGCGCAGGTCGGTGACGCCGGCGTGGGCGAGCGCGACCACGCGGTCGTGGCACTGCTCCAGGGTGCCGAAGATCCCCGCCTCGTCGGAGCGCCCGAGGCCGGCGAAGGCGGGCTCGGCGTCCCAGCGGGCCTGCGCCTCGGCGCCGGTCCTGCCGACCGAGACGGGCAGCCGCGCGGCGATACCGAGCTGGGCGGGGTCGCGGCCGGCTCGGGCGGCCGCCTGGCGCGCGGCGGCCGCCGCCTCGAGGGTCGCCGCGAACGGCGCGGGCGGCAGCACCAGGTCATCGGCGATGCGCGCGGCCCACTCGAGGTCGGCGGCGCGCGCCGGTGGGACCGCCACCGCGATGGTCGGCTGTTCGGCCGGCAGCGCCACCGCCTCGAGGATCGGCCCACCCGAGCCGGACGAGACGACCGACGGGATCCAGGTGGCGACGAGCTCCCGCCGCAACGCCTCGACGATCCCGCCGAGGTCGCCCGCGGCCGCGCCGCCAGCGCGCAAGGTCAGCTCGAGCCGGCCACCGACGCTGGCCGCGAGCGTGGCGGCCATGCGGGCCAGCAGCGCCGGGTCCCGCCAGCCCGCGTCCAGCAGCGCTCCCAGGCGCGCCCGGCGCACCTCCGGCGCGACCAGGGTCAGGGCCGTCCACGCCTCGAGCTGAGCGGGGTCGCCCGGAGCCGCGCGCGGGTCCTCGACCCACAGCGCGCCGATCCCGGCCCGGTCGCACATGCGCGCCACCTCGCGCAGGCGCTCGACCGGGTTGCGGGTGTCGAGCACCACGCCGAGCCGGAGCAGGCGGCCCACCGGGGCGGTCGTTGGCTGCAGCATGTCCATCGGCTATCCTTGCGCGAGATGGCCAGCTCGGCGCACCTCTCCGATTCCCTGGAGACCTCGCTGCTGGAATTCTTCCACCGGCTGCGCGAGGCCCGGGTCCCGGTGTCGATGGTGGAGGTGCTCGACGCCTTCGACAGCCTGCGCCACGTCGACGCCGGCGAGCGTGGCCAGTTCCGCGCGGCGCTCGCCGCGACCCTGATCAAGCGGGCAGAGGACGAAGAGACCTTCGACGTCCTGTTCGACGTGTGCTTCCCGGTGCCGCGGGCCCCGCCCGGCGCAGCCGCCCAGGCCAACGCCCAGGCCGCCCACGGCGCCGGCGGTGGGCACGACGGGCGCCCGGTCCCCGACGGGCCGGCAGCGGGGGAGGGTGAGCCGTCCACCGCGCTGCTGCAGGCGCTGCTGGAGGCGCTGCGGCGCGACGACGAGGCGGCCATGCGCGTGCTCGCCGGCCTTGCGGTGGACCGCTTCGGCGGCATCGAGGGCCAGCCCGACGCCACCGAGCGCTACTTCATGTACCGCATCCTGCGGCAGCTCGAGCTCTACCGGCTCGTCCAGATGGCGATGGCCGGCGCCTTCGACCGTGGCGACATCGACACCCGGCTCGAGCGTGAGCGGCTCCAGCAGCGGCTGGAGGACTTCCGCCGCATGCTCGCCGAGCAGGTCCGCCACCGCCAGGCGGCGCACGCCGGCGCCGACCAGGCCGCCGAGCTGTACCGCGAGCGGCAGCTCGAGGACGTCGACTTCCTCGGGGCGAGCACCACCCAGCTGAGCGAGCTGCGCCAGGCGGTCCGCCCGCTGGCGCGCAAGCTCGCCGCCCGGGTGGCCCAGAAGCGCCGCCGGCGCCGGCGGGGCCGCCTGGACGTGCGCCGCACCATGCGCCGCGCGCTGCAGTACGGCGGCGTCCCGGTGGAGCCGGCGTTCCGCGCGCGGCGCGCCTCCAGGCCCGACCTGTACGTGCTCGCCGACGTCTCCGGCTCGGTGGTGGAGTTCGCCGAGTTCACGCTGTCGCTGCTGCACGCCATGAGCCAGGAGCTGGGCAGGCTGCGCTCGTTCGCCTTCGTCGACGGCGTCGACGAGCTGACCGGCCTGCTGGCCGAGCGCGACCAGCGACTCGACCTGCGCTCGATCTTCGCCCGCGCCAGGGTCGTCGCCGGCGACGGGCACAGCCATTACGGCCAGGTGCTGGAACGCTTCGCCGAGCGCTACGGCGGCGACATCGACGGCCGCAGCACCCTGATCGTCATGGGCGACGCCCGCGCCAACTATCGCGACGCCGGCGCCGACGCCCTGCGCCGCCTCCGTGCGCGGGCGCGGCGCCTGTACTGGCTCAACCCCGAGCCGCGCGCCGAGTGGGACAGCACCGACTCGGTCATGCGCCTGTACGCGCCCCACTGCGACCGCGTCTTCGAGGTCCGCAACCTGCGCCAGCTCGCGGACTCGGTGTACGAGATCAGCTGAGCGGCGCATCGCCCGTGCGGCTGCTCAGGTGGGCGCGGGCCCGGTCGATGTCGCGCTGGTGCTTGAGCAGGACCTGCAGGGTCTGGTCGACCACGGTTGGGTCGAGCCGGTCGACCCCGAGGTGCGCCAGGGTCCTGGCCCAGTCGATCGTCTCCGCCACCGACGGCGGCTTCTTCAGCTCCAGCCTCCGAAGCGACCGCACCAGCCCCGCCACCTGTCCCGCCAGCACACCGTCGAGCTCCGGCACCCGCCGCCGCACGATCGCCCGCTCACGCTCCAGCGTCGGGTAGTCCAGGTGCAGGTACACGCAGCGGCGCCGCAGCGCCTCCGACAGCTCGCGGGTGGCGTTGGAGGTCAGCACCACCAGCGGTCGCTGCCGCGCGGTGATGGTGCCCAGCTCGGGGATCGACACCTGGAACTCGCTGAGCACCTCCAGCAGCAGCGCCTCGGTCTCGACCTCGACCCGGTCGACCTCGTCGAGCAGCAGCAGGACCGGGTCGCTGGCGCGGATGGCGGCCAGCAGCGGGCGCTCCAGCAGGAACTGCTCGGTGAACAGGTCGGTCTGCAGCTCCTGCCAGCTGGTGGCGTGGTCGGGGCCCTGGTCGGCCTGGATGCGCAGGAGCTGCTTCTTGTAGTTCCACTCGTAGAGCGCCTTGGTCTCGTCGAGTCCCTCGTAGCACTGCAGACGCAGCAGCCTGGCGCTGGTGGCCTGGGACAGGGCGTAGGACAGGGCGGTCTTGCCGACGCCGGCCGGGCCCTCGGCCAGGATCGGCTTGTCGAGCCGGTCGGCCAGGTAGCAGACCATGGCGGTGGCCGGGTCCGGCAGGTAGCCGGTGGCCTCCAGCCGCTCGGCCACCTCATCGGTGCTGGAGAAGCGCGTGCCCACGTCAGCCCTCCGCCGTTACCACTCGCCGCGGACGTCCTTGACGAACCGGGCTGCCGCCACCGGCTGCTCGGCGGTGGGCCGCCGCTCGGTCCAGGCGGCGGCGAGCAGGTCGCGCAGGTCGGCGACGCCGGCGGGACGAGGCTGCGGCGACACCCGCGCGGCGGCCGCCGCGGCGATGCGGTCCAGCTCGGCCGCGGGCATGCCCAGCTCGGCCAGGCTCGCTGGCGCGCCGAGCCGCCGCGCCAGCAGCCACAGCGCGCCGGCCGCGTCGCCGTCGCCGGCACCCAGCGCGCGGGCCACCCGTCGCATCTCGTCGGGCACGGCCGGGGCGACAAAGCGCACCGCGTGGGGGAGCAGCACCGCGTTGAGGTCGGCATGGTCGAGCGCGAGCGCGCCGCCGATCACGTGGCAGAGCTGATGGTGGATGGCCACCCCCGCAACCGCCAGGACGGTCCCGGCCAGGTGCGCGCCGAGCATGGCCTCGGCGCGGGCCGTGAGGTCGGCCGGGTTGCGCACGGACGCCTCCAGCCCCGTGGTCAGGCGCCGGATGCCGTCGGTGGCGAGCAGGGCGCTGACCGGGCTGGCGGTCGGCCCATACAGCGCCTCGACGCAGTGGGCCAGCGCGTTCATCCCGCTGGAGGCCGTCAGCCGTGGCGGCAGGCCGACCGTGAGCGCCGGATCGTAGAGCACCACCGCCGGCGCCACTCCTGGATGGCGGCCGGTCTGCTTGCGCCGCCCGCTGGTCAGGCCCCAGATCGGCGTCATCTCCGAGCCGGAGTAGGTGGTCGGGATGGCCACGATCGGCACGGACAGGTCGAGCGCGACCGCCTTGGCCAGCCCGATCGCCGAGCCGCCGCCACAGGCGACCAGGCAGTCGACCTCGAGCTGGCCGGCGAGCTCGCGCGCGGTGGCGGCGACCTCGACCGGGACGTGCTGGCGGATGTCGGTGAAGATCCCGACGCAGTGCATGCCGAGCCGTTCGCGCAGGCGGACGGCCCGGTCCCTGCTGCCGATGATCAGGATCCTGGCGGCGGCGAGCCGGTCGACCTCTCCGGCGAGCCGGTCTTCGGCACCCAGCCCGAACACGACCCGCCTCGGCAGGACCTCGTACTCGAACGGCACCGGCCCGGCGGTCATCGGTCCACCCCCTCGAGCGTGGTCACTCGCAGACCTCCTCGCCCACGACCGGCCGACCGGCCGCTAAGCTCCCAATTGAGCTGCCTCCAGGTGGCTGCTGTCAAGCACCCCGCCAGGGCAGCCCGACCTGGGCGTCCCGGCGCCGATCACCCCAGGCGCAGCCGGTAGCGGGCCAGCTCGCTGGTGGCGCTGAACCCGGTCGCCCGGTACAGGCTCTCGGCGGTCGCGTTCCGGGCGTCGACGCCGAGCAGCACGCTGCTGGCGCCGCGTGCGGCCAGCTCGCGCACGCCCTGCCACAGCAGCGCCCGACCCAGGCCGATGCCGCGCGCCGCGGGTGCCACGCCGAGGTCCTCCACCCAGCCGCCGAGCGTGTCACCGTCGCGCTCGAGCCGGCAGTAGCACAGCCCGACCACCTCCGCGCCGCGGGCCGCCAGCAGGCACAGCGACGGGTCGCTGGTCGGGTCGGCCAGCACCCGGGCGACCACCGACCTGGTGGCGCCGCGGTAGCCCTCCAGGTCGGCGAAGGCGCGGTCGCAGGCCGCCACGACCGCGCCGACCAGCTCGTCCCCGCGGTCGCGCCGCCGCAGGCGGGTCCCTGCCGGCCAGGCGGGCACCGCAACCGCTCCCGGGTCGTCGTGCACCATGATCCGCACCACCCGGTCGGGCCGGAAGCCGGCCGAGGCCAGCAGCGCAACCGCGTCGCCGGAGCCCGCATCGGTGAAGGCCGCGCGCACGGTCTCCGTGGCCCGGGCCCGCCCGACGGCCCATCCCAGCAGGGTGGCGCCGATGCCCCGGCCGCGATGGCCCGGCTCGACGTGGCCGTCCAGGTACGCCTCGGTCCCGTCGGCGCTGAACACGGTAAGGCTCGAGACCAGCCGGACCCAGCAGCTGCCCACGAGCTGCCCAGCTACCTCGGCGACCCGCGCATCGGTCGCCGGGGCGAGCGGGCACGCCAGCTCGAGCAGCCCGTCCAGCGCCAGCCGCCCGGCGAGCGCCGGCAGCTCGTCTTCCCGCGGCGCCCGCAGGACGGCGTCGGCCATGGCTGCCGATGCTACCGCGCTGAGGGCTGCTACCGCGCTGAGGGCTGCTACCGCGCTGAGGGCGCGCTGGTCTGGCTCGCCTACCTCGGGGGCGGCCGGAGTACGGCGGAAACGGGCAATAGACGGTAGGGCGAGCAGGCCACCAGCGCCGTACGGTATCGCCCGGTTACGCCGGATGGCGAGACCAGGTCGGAGGGCGCCTGGTGGCCTCGATCGAACGGACCGCCTACCCGCGGTTCAAGCGCACCATCGCTGCGAAGGAGCTACGCGAGGCGTTCACGCCGGGCGCCGACGAGGTGGCGTGGGCGCGCGAGGCGATCCGGGCGCCCGGCCACCTGCTGGGCCTGGTGGTGCTGCTCAAGTGCTTCCAGAGGAGGACCACCTCAAAGCGCTGGAGTTACTCCCAGTCGATCGCTGACCAGCCCTACGGCACGTTTCCGGCGGACTCCGGCCGACCCCGTTTCGAGATGCCCGTCGGCGAGGACTTGACGCGCGTTCTGGGGCGCGGAGTCCTCCCAGTCCAGATCGCCGAATCATGGGCGGGCCAAGGATGGGGTGCGCCGTCTTGAGAGAACGCACCCGGCCACCTGATCTGGGCGGGTTCCCGTCCAAGTCGCCCAAGCCCTCGGAGGGCCACCCACGTCGACGACGAACTCATTCCTCTCAGAGACCGTTGGCATCGCCGTCATGGACATCCCGAGTCAACAGGGGAACGAGCACGCTTGCGTCGGGACTGCCCCAACCGGTGACGGCGTCCCAGCCTCTCGAGGTCGCGTAGCCATTGATCGTCGTCGGCGGGAAGGCGACCGTGTTGTGCCCGGTAGTGACGTCGTGGAACGCGGCGTGGTACTTGGAACTCTCGGCGACCCGGTATATGCCGGCGTTGACGAACCCCAACGGCCGCCCGGCGTACTGGTCCGCCAAGGCGACCAGCCCGGCCCACAGTGGGGCGCTGGCGCTGGTGCCGCCGTGGCCGCTGATGGTGTACTTGCCGGCCCCGGTGGCGGTGACGACGGCAATGTAAGGGGCGGCGTCGGCGGCCACGTCGGGGACCCCCCGGTGGGAGCCGATGCCCGGCACGCTGTCTTGGTAGGCCGGGCGGGAGAGCTGGCGGCTGAAGCCGCCGCCCGAGCCCTGGAACTGGCTGCCCGGGTCACCGTATGGAAGGTCCCAGGCGCTCTCGGAGACGTAGGCGCCGGTCTTGTGGCTGGCGGTCAGTGTGGTGCCTCCGGCACCCAGGACGAGCGGATCGGCCGCGGGCAGGTTGACCTCTTTGACCGGGGGGAAGGGGCCCCCGGTCAGTCCGCTGACCAGGTGGCAGGGCTCTCCGACCGCTCCTACGTCCCCGGATGCGGCGACCACGGTTACGTGGTGTTGGGCGGCAGCCTGTAGCGCGGCGTGCAGGGCGGTGACTTCGCCCGGGGTGTCGCAATGCTCTCCTCCCGTCTGGCCGGCGGCGCTGATAGAGATCACGTCACCCACGGAGCTGCCGAGCCCGATGGCGGCCACGGCGGCACGCACCCCGCTCACTGGGTCGTCGAGCGAGTTGGCTCCGACCATGACCAGGCTGATGGTGGCCCCCGGGGCCACGGCGTGGACCATCTCGGCGTCGAGGACCTCCTCGCCGTTGGCTAACCAGGGCGAGGCCGACGGGGCCAGGCTGGCGTTGACCTGAAGCTTTGCCGCCGGCAGGCCGAACAGTTTGTCGAACTGGACGAGGTCCTGGCGGATGTCACTGGTGGGGAGCGGGAATTCCGGTTCGGCGAGCTCCGGCAGCACGACGGTCTGGCCGCGCCCGTCGATGCCCCGGTGTAGCAGCGGCACTATCCCGTAGGCGGCCTCGATCTGCTGGGGGCCGTAGCACGTCGTAACTGAGTTGCAGCCAGCGGTGGAGCCCGGCTGCTGGTGTGACGCCGAGGGGCCCGAGCCGGCACGGGTGGCCGCGCCCGTACCGCAGGCCGCGCAGAGCATGCCCGTGATGGCGAGGGCCACTACGGCTCGCCGGTTCCGGTGGCGCTCCGCTCGCAAGGCGACGCCTGGTGCAACCTTGGTCATGTCTGCTCCTAGGACAACGCCTTGCGGACGGGATGGGTTGCTGTGTCGGTCCGAGGGTGAATCTCAGGGACGGTGGCCGCGGCGCCGTCCTGTCATGCTTCTTACCGTGTGGCACGCGGTGGCTATTCGAACCTTGCGTTCTCCGGCCGGGTGATGCGGTTCAACAAGGGCATCGCCGCCAACACGACCAGTGCCGACAGGGCCAACCCGCCCAGCATGGTCATGTAGTAGCCGAGGTTGGGATGGGCCGCCGAGGCGAAGTTCTGATGCTCGCCGATGTTCGCCGCGAAGAGCGCCCGCAGGGGAGGCTCCGCGATGGCGATTGCCACTCCGGCCGCCACGACGGTGGCGCCAACCAGGGGCACGATCGACTCGAGGAGAACGACCCGGGTGAGGGTCTTCAGCGGTGTTCCCGAGAGCCGCAGCAGGGTGAAGGGCCGCTTGCGGTCCAGCAGGCTGCCCGCCACGCTGACCGCCAGGCTGCAGCCGGCCACGATGAGGGTCAGCGCCACGATGGCTAGCACAACCCTCTCGATGTTCTTGTCATCGTTGTTGCGGATCTGGGCGACCTCACCGAAGGTCTCCGGTTCGATGGTTCCCATCTGCCACTCGCTCAGGGCGCCTCCCCCTTTGGAACGGCCCGCCGGGGCCGTCTCGGTCGAAGTCGCCTCGAAATCGGTCAGGTAGGTCCGCACTCGCTCCAGGGTGTCGGGATTGTTGGTCTTCACCAGCAGGGCGCTCACGTCGAGGCCCGCCAGGCTTTCGGTGGCCGGGGGACTCGAGTGGCTGACGGCGGGCAGGTCCTTGTTGAAGTAGATGGGGTTGTCGGTGGTGAGCAGTTCACGGAAGCCCGCCTGTACCACCGCGACTCCTGGAGCACAGGAGCCCAGTGCGGGCAGCGCCCGGATGGCGGAGCAGCTGACAACCGAGTCGGAAGGGGCGGAAGGGCCGAATTCCGGGTTGGCGTAGATGAGGACGACGGTCACCCCTGTTTGCGAGTCGAGATAGGAAACGAGCTGGCCGCCCGTCTTCGGGCCGAGCCCGGCCGAGCCCGGCCCGTTGCCCAAGGGGACTTTCAACACGTTGGTGAGCTGGGCGGCCGCCCCCTCCGACTGGGCCGCGTTGAAGGCGGGGACGACGCAGGCGACGAGGCTTCCGGCGAACACGGCCAGGACCAGTCCGGCTGAGGTCCGGAACGCCCCTTTCGGGTTGTCGGAGAGCCTCCGGGCGGCCAGCAAGGCCGAGGGGCCCCGCGCCACCCGGGCCAGCATGCGCGCGATCTGCATGGTCAGCCACGACCCACCCACCACCAGCCCCGCCATGATGAGGAACAACCCGATGAAGGCCGGGGTGCCATCAGGGTTGCCGGGGTTGGAGACCAGCGGGGCGATGAACAGCGGTATCCCGGCAAAGATGGGCAGTACGCGCCACCAACCCGGCGGACGGGGCGTGGTCCGGCGGCTGACCCCCAAGGGGGTGATCCACACCCGGCGCAGAGAGACCAGCGAGCTCAGGGCGGCGAGCAGGGGCACCAGCACGACCATGGCCAGGTATCCCCACAGCGTCGGGGTCACCGTGTAGCCGAAGAACTGGACCCCCGAGAACGAGATCGACTCCAGGAGCGGGCGGATCGCCAAGAACGCCAGCACTCCGATCACGACTCCGGCCGAGGCGGTGACGACCGCATCCACCGATGCGACCACGTTGACCTGGCGGGGGGTCGCCCCGACCAGGCGCAGGGCCGCCAGGCGTTCCTCGCGCCGCGTGGCCGCCAGGCGGGTCGCGGTGTTGATGAGGATCATGAGAGGGAACAGGACGACGACCGCGGCAATGCCGAAACCCAGGCGGTAGAGGTTCGTGGTCCCCATCAGCTGCGGGGCGCTCGCAATCCGGCTCACCTGGACCGTTCCGGGGAGGGCAGCGAGCCGCGACGGCGAGTACCCCACCACGATCGCCAGCTCGTCGGGGCCCGACAGCGCCGCGTCGCCCAGCAGGCCGGCCTGCTGCCCGGGGAAGCGGTCACCCAGCTCGTCGGCGGGGACGGTCTTCAGCAGTCGGGACAGCGCCGGCGAAACGTAGAACTGCCCCGCCGCCGGGATGCGGGGAAGACCGGGGATGCGCGGTGCTCCCGGACCCTGCGCGGCCACGTCGAGCTGCTCGATGAAGCGGCCCTTGTAGATGTTCTCCGAGTAGTTCCAAAGCTCCGCTCCCGGAGTGGCCGACGTCGTCGACACCGGTGTCCCCTGAGTGGACTCCCACGACGGCCGGTTGCTGGTCGCCTGGAAGGCGTGGAACTCGGCGAGAACGGCGAGCAGTATCGCCACTCCCACCCCGACAGCCAGCGATGTGACGACCAGGCGCAGGAGTGCCTCACGACCGCTCCTGGCGACCAGCCGCAAGCCGAGCCGGTACATCAGCGGGCCAGCGAAGGGGGATGCGGCCGGGCAGCAGACGCGTCGGCCGGGTTGGACGGGACGGCAGGCGGCTCGGCGACGGTGACATGGCCGTCACGGACCAGCACCATCCGATCGGCATAGGCCGCCACCCGGGCCTCGTGGGTGACCAGGACAACGGTGGTCCCCTCCGCCCGGGTGAGGCTCACCAGCAGCTCCATGACGTGCTCACCGGTGAGCGAGTCGAGCGAGCCGGTGGGCTCGTCGGCGAAGAGGACCTTCGGATGGTGGACCAGGGCGCGGGCCAGCGCGACCCGCTGCGCCTCGCCCCCCGACACCTCGCCGGTGCGGCGCGGCCCGAGGCCGTCCAGACCCAGGCGCGGCAGCCAGGAGCGCGCGGTCGCAGAGGCATCCCGGCGGGCCATCTGGCCGAGCAGCAGGGGCAGGGCGATGTTGTCCTCGACGGTGAGCTCCGGCACCAGCTGGCCGAACTGGAACACGAAGCCGAAATCCCTCCGGCGCATCTCGCTGCGCCTGGTCTCTCCGAGGCGGTCGGTGCGCCGCCCGTCGAAGTAGACCTCGCCGGCGTCGGGGGTGAAGATCCCCGCCAGGCAGTGCAGCAGCGTGGACTTGCCCGAGCCGCTGGGGCCCATGACGGCGAGTATCTCGCCGGGTGCCACCGCCACGCTGGCACCGTTCAGGGCAGGCGTCCTTCCGAAGGACTTCACCAGGGAGCGGCCCTCCACCGCTGGACTGGCGGACCCCTCGCGGCCGAGGGCCGAGAGGCTCACGGCTGCACCTCCTCATGATTGTCGATGGCCTTGGCGATGGAGGCGAGCCGCGCCTCGGTCAGGTCGATCCAGCGCAGGTCGGCCTCGAGGTGGAACAGCCCGTGGTCGGCCAGCAGCGCCTCGACGGAGCCGGCCGTGCGGCGCAGCTCGGTGAGCTGCCGCATCCGCTCCATGTGGGCGGCGCGCTGGGTGTCGAGGTAGGTCCGGGCCGACCGGCCCAGGATCAAGGAGAGGACCACCTTGGTGAACAGCAGGGTCTGCAGGTGGGGCTCGGGCTGGATGGGCGTCCTCAGCCACTCCTCCACCTCCCTGGCCCCCAGCTCGGTGATCGCGTAGCGCTTGCGGTCCGGACCCGCTCCCGGCTCGATCTGACCCGCGCTGACCTTGCCGTCGCGGGCGAGCCGGGCGAGGGTGGCGTAGACCTGACCAAAGGGGAGAGCCCGGCCCCAGCCGAAGTAGGTGTCGTAGTCGCGCTTGAGGTCGTAGCCGTAGCTGGACGCCCGCTCCAGCAGGCCGAGGAGAGTCAGGGGAACGCTCATGAAGCGAAGACTACACTGAGAGTATACTCTCTGTCAATAGCTGCGGAACCCGACGGGTCGGGGCGCGCGACATGTGCCGATAGCGCGCGGGTCTGTCCGCGACGGGGGCGACCGGAAATATCCGCGTTCCGCGGCGGGCTCAGGGGATCACCGCCACACCTCGTTGAATGACTGAGCCGTAGGTCGAGCAACGGGGGTGCATCGAGGTGAGGCGGTTCTCTGAGGCTGAGAGGGCGGAGATCTGGGATGCGATCGAGCGGAGTGAATCGATGCGGTCGATCGCCCGGCGGCTTGGCAGGGCGCACGCCTCGATCAGGACTTTCATGGTGGACAACGCCGGCCGCCGGCCCCGCCCGTCTATTGCCGGTTTCCGGCGTACTCCGGCTGCTCCCTGGGGTCGCCGAGCTGCTCAAGGCGCCCTTCACCGCCCGCATGCCGGCCATCGAGCACCTCCAACCGCTGCTACTGCCTCGAGGGGTTGCTTTGGCGGGCGGATTCGCATGTGATAGTCGCATGACGGGCTCTGCGCCGTACTACCGCAGCGATCTTGCGCTGGTTCACGATGCGGGCTTCGGCTTCCACGCCGACCGCTGCGCGCCAGGGATCCTCGCACTGCTGGAACCCGTGCGGCAACGCGGGGGCCTGGTGCTCGAACTGGGCTGCGGGACCGGACTGCTCACGCGATACCTGGTCGACGCTGGGCATCGCGTGATCGCCACCGACGCCTCACCGGCCATGCTCGATCGTGCTCGACAGGCAGTGCCCGAGGCGGAGGAGCTTCGCCAGATCGTCCTGCCCGATGACCCGCTGCCGCAGGCTGACGCGGTGGTGGCGATCGGGCACGTCGTCAGCTACCTCAGCGACGAAGCGGCGGTGGCACGAGCCGTTGTCGCCATGGCCGGTGCGCTGCGACCGGGCGGTGTCCTCGCGTTCGACCTGTGCGATCTGCAATGGGGCGAGGTCCGCCGTGACGCCCCCGACCTGGCACGGGTCGAAGACGACTGGGCGATCGTCACGCGGTTCTCGCTTCCGCAGCCCAACCGATTCGTCCGTGAGATCACGACCTTCGTCCGCAACCAGGATGGTTCCTGGCGCCGTGACGATGAGCGGCACGAGAACGTCCTCGTCGACGCCGAACGGGTCGGGGCGCTTCTCAGAAGCCACGGGGTTGACGCGGTCCTCGGCACCTCATTCGGCATCGAGGAGCTCCCTGCGGGACTCGTGACGGTCGTCGGGGTATCGGCAGGGAAACCGCGGCACCTGTGAGATCCAGCCGTGGGCGCGTGCGTTACCGCTGGCGTTCTGGGCGCAGGGATTCGCGCCACATGGTCCGGCGAGGGACCATGTCGCCATGATCTATGTGGGCAGCTACTCCTCACAAGGCGGCCCGGGGATCGCCGTGGCCACAGTCCGTGCGCGCGTGCTGACCCTCCACGCCACGGCGGCGGATTGTCCGGACGATCCCACCTTTCTCGCGCTGGCGCCCGACGGGCGCACGCTCTATGCCGCTCATGGGCTGCCCCAGGGGCTGGTGAGCGCATTCGCCGTCGGCGACGGCGGCAGCCTGCGCCTGCTGGGGGCACAGCACACCGGCGGCGCGCAGCCGATCCATCTGTCGGTGCACTCCAGCGGGCGCTACGTGCTCGCCGCCAACTGGGGCTCGGGCAGTATCGTGGTGCACCCGGTCAACGGCGACGGCGCGCTGGGTCCGGCCACCGATGTCGTCGCCAACCCCGCGCGGCACGCGCACATGATAGTCACCGACCCCGCCGGTCGCTGGGTGCTCGCCGTGCACCTGGGCGCCGGCACGGTCTCCACCTACCATCTCGACCTCGAATCGGGACGGCTGCGCCTGCAGAGCCAACTGCATCTGCATCACGGCGCGGGCCCTCGGCACCTGGCCTTCCATCCACAGGGCACCACCGTCTACGTCGTCAACGAACTGGACTCCACGGTCACGGTGTGCGGGTACGACCCCGACAGCGGTCGCCTCGAGCTGGGGGAGACCGTGCGCACCGTGGCGAGCGACACGCCGGTGGACAACTACCCCTCTGCGGTGCTGGTGTCGCCGGACGGCCGCTTCGTCTACGTGGCCAACCGCTTCGTCGGTGAGCGCGGTCGCGACTGCGTCGGGGTGCTGGCGACCGAACCGAGCCTCCGCCTGGTTGCCACCTACCCGTGCGGCCACTTTCCAAGAGACATGGCATTCACCGACGGCGGGCGCCTGCTGTATGTCGCCAACGAGCGCGCGGACGTGGTGGAAGGGCTGGCGGTGGACCCCGCGGACGGCAGCCTCCGCCCGGCCGGCGTGACCCTCGCCGTCCTGAGGCCCACCTGCGTCCTGCCGGTGCGCGAGCGTCAGTGGTGACCAGCTTGGCATCCACCCGGCGGGACTGACCATGCTCCTGGTGACACATCGCGTTACTGCCCACGGCTGGAGCGACCGGCGCCGGTGCTCAGGGCGTCGACCTCCGCGGCGCTCAGCCGAAGGCCGGCCGCGGCGATGTTGTGCTCCAGGTGCGCGACCGTGTGGGTGCCGGGGATCGGCAGCACAACGGGGGAGCGGGCCAGCAGCCAGGCCAGCGCGACCTGCCGCGGGTCGGCACCGCGCCGCTCGGCGATCTGCCACAGGGCCGGATGGCGGCCGAGAGCCTGGATCGGCTCCCACGGCAGGAAGGCCAGCCGCTCCTGCTCGCACAGGTCGATAAGCGGGTCGGACCCCCGGTCGCCCAGGTTGTAGCGGTTCTGGATGGAAACGACCGCGGTGAGGCGCTGCGCCCGCCGCAGCTGCTCCTCAGAGACGTTGGAGAGCCCGATGTGGCGGATCTTGCCCTGGTTCCGCAGCTCGACCAAGGCGCCGACGGACTCCTCCAACGCCACCTTGGGGTCGGGGCGGTGCAACTGGTACAGCGGGATCTGCTCCAGCTTCAGCCGCCGCAGGCTGCCCTCGCACGCCTTCTTCAGATGCTCGGGACGACCGTTGGCCGGCCACGGCCCTGGTCCGGGTCGCTCCAGACCGCCCTTGGTCGCGATCACCAGATCGTCCGGGTAGGGGTACAGCGCCTCGGCGATCAGCGTCTCGCTGACGCCCGGACCGTAGGAGTCGGCGGTGTCGATGAAGTCGACGCCCAGCTCCACGGCGCGGCGCAGCACCGCCAGGGTCTCGTCGCGGTTGGTCGGCTCGCCCCAGACACCCTTGCCGGTGATCTGCATGGCGCCGTAGCCGAGCCGGTTGACGGTGAGGTCACCACCGATCCCGATGGTGCCGGCAGCCGCCGCGGTCATGGGAGGTTGGTCGGTCATGAGCAGCGCCCTCTCGTCGTCAATGGTCAATGGTCGGGCAACAGCTCTCCAGATTGCCCCCAACAGCACAGATACACACATCGCAGGACAAGCAATCCTGCGGTCCACAGTGCGCGGCGAGGGGTGGCATGCTGTCGACCATGCCCCCGATTGACAACTTCGACGAGCTGCTCGGCCCGCCCGCCACCCCGACCCAGCGCCGCCGCCAGCAGGCCAGCCACGCCCGCTTCGACCATGCGGTCGGGCTGGTCGAGCGGGCCGCCAAGGCCGCCACCACCGGCGACCAGTCGGCACTGGACCAGCTGGTGGCCCGCATGGAGCAGATGGCGTTCGACGACTTCGAGCAGCACCATCCGCCCAGCGCCGCCCTGGACTACCTGCTGTATGACGTGGTCCACGACCTGGTCCCCGACGATGACGACGCCCGCTTCGGCCAGACCTGGATCGACCACGTCGCCTCCCACGCCGACCACGACCTTGCCGTAGGTCCTGCCCGCTGGGTGCGGCTGGCGGTCGGCCTGGCCACCGACGAATATCAGCTCGGCAACGCCGAACTGGAGGCCATCGAGCGCGTCCGCGGTGGCATCTGAGCTGACCGCGACAGCAACCTTGTCACCTGGCTCGCCCAGGTCGATCAGCGTCCACGTGTTGAGCTGCTGCGTGACGGCGTTCAGGCCCTGGTCTGGCTACGGGCCTTCATCTGGTAACCCCAGCAACAGGAGGAGGTATCGACGTGGATGAGCAGCCGCGGTTCGTGATCGAAGGAGAGCGGGTCGCCCTCGGACCGCTCCGGATGGACCTCGTCCCGACCTACCAGCGCTGGGAGAACGACCTGGAGGCCGCCAACGCCAACGGCTTGGTCATCCCCTTCACGCTGGAGGCGCAACGTGAGCGCATCGCCGGCCGCAGCGGCAAGCCCGACCTCGCCGACTTCACCGTCTACGACCGCTCCGACCAGGCCCCGATCGGCTGGAGCTCGCTGTCTCGCATCGACCACCGCAACGGCACCGCCGAGTTCGGGATCCTCCTGGGCGAACGCCGCGGTCAAGGGCTGGGCACCGAGGCGACCCGGCTCACGCTCGACTGGGGCTTCACCGTGCTCGGCCTGCACAACATCATGCTCGGGGTCGCCGCGTGGAACCAGCGGGCGATCTGGGTGTACGCCAAGGCGGGCTTCCGGGAGCTGGGGCGCCGCCGCGGCGCGGGCGTGACCATGGGCCGCCGCTACGACGCGGTCTTCATGGACCTGCTCGCCTCGGAGCTCCTGCAAGCTGGCGGATCCGTGCTGGCCGGGCAAGCTCCACAAAACAGGTAGCGGGGCGCCCAGTGTCACTAGCTCAAAGGCTCGACGGCACAGTGTGCGGCCTGGTTGCCTTGCTGGCCAGGTCCGTTAGAAACGGTGGGGAGTTCAAGAAAGGTGGTCAATTGGTAGGCCGTTGACCTGCGGCTGGTCAGGTTTACTGCGCCAGCCAGTTCGATCCCGCCTCCCAGCCAGTTCGATCCCGCCTCAACGAAGTTGGCCAGTCGCCCTCACCATGCTCGCCTCCGCGTTTGCGGCTGGGCTGATCGGCGCGGCTGGGGGCCAGGGCGCTTGCTTGAGCCTGCCATACCTCCGCCACGCTGCCCTCCGGTGCTGACCTTTCTGCAAAGGAAGGAAACGCGCTCGTATCGATACAATCACGGTCTTCGCGGTAGACGGCCAAGTAAGGCATGCTTGCGCATATGATCTCGACCTCGAGAGCGGAGCCGACCATAGGCGAGGCGGAGCGTGGAATCGTCCTATGGTTGTTGAGAGCGCTAGCGCTGCTGCGTGCCGCGCAGACGCTGCCGTGGCTGACGGTGGTGTTTGCGGGCCGGTGGGAGACGTACCGCCACCCGGGCCTGGTCGTCGGCCTGTACGTCGGCTATATGTGCTGGGCGGTAGCTCTCTTCGCGCGAGGACTTGCGCGGCAGGGGTTCACCCGAGGCTGGGTCGCCGCAGATGTTGCGCTCACCGTCGGCTGCGCCTACGTCGTGGGACGCGCCTGCATGCCCGGCTATGCCACCACCTGGCAGAACTGGACCCTGGGGCCCGCGATGGGCGCTGCCATACTTGCCACGATCTCTGTTGGGCCCCTCGCGGGCGTCGCAGCAGCGAGTGCTCTGTCTGTGGCCTGGGCCGTTGCCGCCTGGCAAGACGTTGCAGTGGCGCCCAGCGGGGCGGGCCAAGTGCTGGGCAGCATTGCGTCACTGGTGGGCTTCACCGTCGCTGCCGGGCTGTTCGCCGCCCGGCTGCGCCTCTCGGCACGTCAGGCCGACGCGTCTGCCGCAGAGGCCTTCGCGGCATACTTGGACCAAGCAGCAGCCCAAGGCCAGCTCCTTAAGGTGGGAGTTGCCCAGTCTCTGGAGTATCTGCTCAGCCAGGGAGAGGGGCGCACCGTCGAGTTCAAACGCCAACTACCCAAAGACAACAATGACTCTAAGCGCACCGCGCTCAAGACAATCGTGGCGTTTGCGAACGGCGCTGGCGGCACCGTGCTCTATGGCGTCGACGACATCGGTCAACCTATAGGGCTGGACACCTCCACTATGCCCATCGAGCGCCACCGCGACCGGCTCGCCGACTTGATCAGTGGCTGCATCGCCCCCGAGCCGAGCTACGACCTGAAGCCGATGCACTTGGACGATAAAGCTCTGCTCGTCCTGCATATTCGTCCTGTGGAACACGGCCATACTGAAGAGCACGGCCCTTATGCACTCTTCCCCAACGCCCCGGAGTTCTATCTCCGGCATGCCGCGAGAACCGATCGCGCCAGCTACGGGCAGGTCGCAACCGCCTTCCGGCAAGCGGGTCGAGAAGAGACGACTCGCGGCTTCCCGCAGGAACTCTCACTGAAACGACTGCTTGGCCACGCCCTCCGAGCCCTCGGGGTCCTTTCGTCGGTCAAATAGAGAGGGATGAGGGATCTCGAAATCTCTGAGCAGCCCGCACCTGGAGCCTCGCCAATTTCGTTGAGTCGCGACATCATCTGTCCCGCACAGCTGAGGATAGGAGATGTCGAGCCGCCGCCCCGCTTTCCTAAGTGGTTAGCGCTGGAAGTTCGTCGGGGGTTGATCAGCTGGCCTGCGGTGTGACCTTGCGGTAGTCACCGGCCGATGCCGGCGAGGTGGATAGTGCAGGCGGTGTCGAGGGCGTCTTGGGGACTGCCGGCACCGAGCCCGGTGAGCAGCGCGGCCTCCTGGTAGCGGTCGTGGGCGGCGGAGTAGATCGCGAAGCCGAAAGAGTGCGCCGAGCCGCCGTAGCGCAGGCGGCACAACGGGATCTGCTCGCCTTCTGCCAGGACGCCGGTGACGTAGGCGAAGGCACCCCGGTAGGTGACCTCGACGCTGCTGAGCTGGAGCCAGTGCTGTTCGGCGTGGGCGAGCAGCCGCAGCGTGACCGAGTTCTTGGTCGATTCCGGGATGGCGGGCATGAGGGCCATTGTCGTGGCCCGCCGGCGTGTCCGCTATGGTCAGCGCATGCGGGGGCGAATTACAGCCGTGTCCTTCTCCCTGGAGGCGCTGATGCCGCTGCTTCGCGCCGCGCCGGTCACGCTGACCGCAAGCGAGCGCAAGACCTTGAAGAAGCGCGCGCGGGGGCACAAGACGGCGCACCGGGACCGGCAGCGCGCGCAGATCGTGCTGCTAGCCGGCCGGGGCTGGCCTACCGCGGCGATCGCCCGCCGCCTGGGCATCACCCAGGACACGGCCCGCAAGTGGCGGGCCCGGTTCGCCGCCCGCGGGCTGCGCGGGCTGGCCGACCTGCCCCGGGCTGGGAGGCCGCGGCGGATCAGCGAGCTGGAGCGGGCCGAGGTCTGCGCGCTGGCCTGCCAGCTGCCGGCCGCCACCGGGGTGCCGCTGGCCCGGTGGAGCTGCCCGGAACTGGCCGCTGAACTGGCCAGCCGCGGCCTGACGGCACTGATCTCCGCCTCCAGCATCCGCCGGATCCTCGCCGAGCACCCGGTCAAGCCCTGGCGGCACCAGTCGTGGATCTTCCCCCGCGACCCGGACTTTGCCGCCAAGGCGACCGTGATCCTCGACCTCTACCAGGGCATCTACCAGGGCCAGCCGCTGCGGCCCGGTGACCGCATCGTCTCGGTAGACGCCAAGCCCTCCATCCAGGCCCGTGCCCGCCGCCACCCCACCACGCCGCCGGGGCCCGGCCGCCCCATACGCGTCGAGCACGAGTACCAGCGCAAGGGCGCCCTCGCCCTGCTCGCCGCCCTGGACGTGCGCACCGGCACAGTCTTTGCCTCCACCCCCAAGACCACCGGGATCGCCCCGTTCATGGCACTGATGGGCCAGATCATGAGCCAGCAACCATACAAGGACGCTCCCCGGGTGTTCGTCATCGTGGACAACGGCTCCGACCACCGCGGAAAAAAGGCGATCAGGCGGCTGCGTGACGCCTACCCCAACTGCATCATGATCCACACGCCGGTACACGCATCCTGGCTGAACCAGGTAGAAATCTTCTTCTCCATCATCCAGAAGAAAGTCGTCTCCCCCAACGACTTCACCAGCCTGGCCCACCTCAAGCACACCCTGCTCGCCTTCATCAACCGCTACAACCAGACAGCCAGCCCGTTCAACTGGAAGTTCACCGCCGCCGACCTGGCCGAGTTGCTCGAACGGATCAGCGCCCACCAGGAACCCGCCCAGGAGCCACACAGCCTGCCAGACGCCGCCTGATAGACCCCGACGAACTTCCAGCCCTAACCACTAAGTCCCTACGGACCACATTGAGGTCCGCCTCGGCATGTTCCCGCTCGGCCTGGAGCTTCCGGTCCATTTCCCGCTGGAGCGTCTCGACCGCGTCGCGGTGCCTCTGATCTTGCGCAAGCAGGTCCTCCTGAAGGCGGTTCACGGACGCACCCAGCTCAGCGATCTGATCCTCGAGGGACTGACCGGGTCGCGGAGTGAACCGTTCCCGGGTG